>Ga0126342_10016769_pt1 | contig 12728 bp, 11 predicted proteins | sample Cyp1metagenome_FD_92528 | JGI IMG/M metagenome (GOLD analysis project Ga0126342, IMG submission 92528) | Coral microbial communities from Lord Howe Island, Old Settlement Bay, Australia - Cyphastrea 1 metagenome | ecosystem: Host-associated > Invertebrates > Cnidaria > Coral ...
CAGAAGATATGCCAGAAGATATGCCAGATAGAATGCCAGATAATATGCCAGAAGATATGCCAGATAGAATGTCAGAAGATTTGCCAGATAGAATGCCAGAAAATATGCCAGATAGAGTGCAAGAAGATATGCCAGAAGATATGCCAGATAGAATGTCAGAAGATTTGCCAGATAGAATGCCAGAAAATATGCCAGATAGAGTGCAAGAAGATATGCCAGAAGATATGCCAGATAGAATGTCAAATAGAATGTCAGAAGATATGTCAGATAGAATGCCAGAAGATTTGCCAGGAAGAAAATGTATAAATGTCATGGTGGGGATCACACGAAGTAAAGTAATTTTGTAGGTTTTTGTTTTGTGGAGCATTATGTTAGTTAGATGTCCTTTGTTTGGAGATCCCCGAATATTAGATGGCTCAGAAGTCCTAATTTTCGTGGTCGTTGTTGGTTCATAAGCACTGAATCAAGCCCAACATTCCTGGGGGGGATGATATCCATGCCTTGCAGGACGAAATCATTCAAGAGCTCGCAGCATCCACGGGAAGACAGTGGATCATGCTGGTGAGCTTGGCATGGAACACTGATGGGTTTTATTTGTTCGACCCCACCTCGAGGAACGTCTGACCTGGAGGTGTCCTAAAATGGTGGTACCCCAAGTCACCATGGGTTTCAAGTATAAAAATGGTTTGATGACTTGAAGGATTTGGGTAACCATGGCTACCCGTATTTAAAAAAAGAAAAAAAACACCTCACCTCGCAACTCCATGGTGAATGATGATTAGTTGTAGGGGAATTCAAACATGTCGCTAACATGTTTGATTTGGGAATGCAATTTGCCAGGCAGAGGAAGTCCTACAGAAAAGGCAGCATAGCCAAGCAATTTGGGGACATGCATGCCCCATTCTAGATGATCCAAGAATTTTACCACTACCTGAATGAAACTAAACATTATATCTCCATGTTTGGATTTCTTGTTGAAGGGCTGTGTCAACGCTCAGCGCCGATCCTCGAAACCAGTCGTTCAAGATTGGACATGACTGTGTTCCGTGCGAAAAATAATTTACTTCGAGTGATCCTCGCCCTGACATATTATTTTGACATTCTGGCATTCTATCTGACATATATTCTAATATTCTATTTGGCATTCTTTCTGACATTCTTTCCGGCATTCTTTCTGGCATGCTTTGTGGCATTCGGTCTGGCATTCTCTCCGGCATGTGTTCGGGTCCAGGCGTGGTCAGCTGCATTAGGAGCTGGCGATATGGTGTTTGGGTCCAGGAAGCAAGGGGCGAAGGAAGGAGTGAAGGAGTGGGAAGGAGTTGCACCTTTTTAAAATTCTAGAGACCCTTATTTGGCAGGTAGGGAAACATCTTTATTTGGTCATTTGAGCTATATTCCATGATATTCCATGTGAGTCTGAAAATTTGGTACTGTACCCCCAGAGTTGATGGTCAGTCGTCATGTTTCCATATTTGATCATATTTGTCCTATTAAAAAGGTGTGCATTTAGACATGTCTATCCTTGGAATGAGATCATGACCCCAACTTCCGAGCGATTGTTTGTGGATGGCTTGAAACCACCAAATAAGTTGCTCTAGGGCTGTTACTCGAGCGCACAACACTATCAACACTGCATCTGTCTCAGCTGATGTTTGCCTCTTGTTTTCCCATCATGATTGCCCCAGTGCTCGAAGATGAGGTGATTTCCATTTTCAATGCGGCTGTGGCAGCGATATGTGTTGCACACATTATCACCTGCCTCTGGTTCTGGATCGGTTCAACTGTCCAGGTGGGACCCAAATTGCTTTACCAAGATTTAAGAAATACTTTGAAGATGTCCCCATTGGTAGACCAGGTATGGCACCGGAAATGAGGGTGGCATCGATGGTGATGTTTGCCTTCGGTGCATACAATATGCATATACCTTGAGTTTTCCCTGGGCAAATAACCTACAAACATTGAATGTTCCATTGTTGCGTGAATTTACTTCATCTCTTTTTGCACCAAGAGGACGAACCTACATCGACCCTGCATACAGTACGTATCTACGCTTCACATTCCAAAAGTGTCCTCTGAAATTCAGCAATGGTAAACCAAGACGCAAAACTAGGGTAAGTAGGGCTTATGAGCTGTTCGCTCGTTGTTTGAAGGTTTATAAATACCGACGCAAACGGCCAATTTGCATCAAATCAGCGCTGAACTTCCCCTTTGACATGAAAGGTGTGACAAGCCAACTTTACATAACTTCACTGCATAATACTGCATATAAGATCATATAAGTATATAATACAAATCCCAGAATCTCTGAGGTTTCGGTTTCTGTTAAAGTCACTCGAAATCACAAAACGTGCGCAGGCCGAAGGTCGTGAGAGTTGGATTGACATCGCCCTGGCCCACGACCTGGACGGCGCCACGCAGTACATCACCTCCTTACGCTATGCCGCGGGGCCGGAGGGGCCGGAGGGCGGTGGGTAGGTGCCCAGCCATGGGCAGAAGATGAGTTCACCTTGGATGGGGGTTAAACGGTTAAACCAGCGGAAATTGGGATTTACCATGGTTTAACTCAACTTGGGGTTGTGGGGTTATATGGGTATCACCATGTAACCCCAGAAAATTGATAGGACTTCTACAATTATGGCCAAAAAAGACCACTTATGAAGTGAAACTGCACCTGCACCCCCAAGTAAAACACGGGTTAGAAATGCAACCCAGGACCCAGAAACGACCCGTTTGTTCCGCCTCACTTCAGGAATATGATACTTTGACAAGTCGTCGGCAGATTAAGCAGCGATTCCGGGATTCCCAAATGGTTGAAGGGGACGACGCCAAAAGAGGGAGAAGCTATCGGTTGGGGTAGTCCCCTCTTGTTGGACCCCAGTTGACACATGAGTCCTTCAAAATCACCTTGTTGATTGGTTATTGTAAGATTTGTAATGAGCTATATCACCTGGTGATTGGTGATTATTTGATGGTAGGACTCACCAGCCCCTCTGACACTAAGGTCATGAATGCACCTGCCCCGCCATTGATAGCACCAGATAGTGTGCGTGAACGTTTGGTGGACATTATGAACAACGTTTTCACATTGGTAGTGTGCCTTGGATTGCGGAAAAACGTGGAAAAGCTGGCTCAAGCGCGCTTGAGATCTACTGCAAGACTCGGGTTTTGAAAAAATACAATTTTGGCCCGGTTTTTGCCTCGCAGTCTCCATGAGCACCACTTGCAAATTGTTGCTGAACAGCCATTTGCATGGTTTTCCGCATTCAGATTATCCTGTCAAATTGCATGATTGCAGCAACAAAATCAATCCCAGGTTGATTCCAGGGATTACATCTCCATTATTGTTGCGCAAACCCTAAAAATTGACCCTGGTGCAATGCTCCATCATGTATCTATTTTGATGATTTTTGATGTTGCTGCCAGACTCGGAAAATCACCTATCTCTATATTTGTCTGTCCACGTCCCACGCTTGGTACTTAAAGCATGCTAAATCATCTAAATCCCCATTCCTGACTTTTATTCTGATCTTACAAAATCTTACAAAATCTTACAAAATTACTTCAGAATTTGCCGATGATGTTTTTTGCCATTTTATTATTCAATTACCAGGCGGCAAATTCCGAACATCACGTCCGTTGAATTCCCCCAAACCCACCAAAATTCTTAGAAATAGAACCCAAAAAAAGCACAAATCATCAAAAAACGAAGCCATTTCAGGTTGGTCATCATATTCCATTGATATCCCTATGATACACCATGATTTACCATATATATATATATATATATTTACACCATGGGATCTCCAATGGAATCTCCCCCTTCGCCCAGGATCGGCTCCGCGGTGTCGAAGATCTCGGGCACTTTAGTGGAGCTCCGCGCCATGAACGAGTCGCGTTCGCGACAGCGGAGGGAGATCCGCGTCTATCTCAGCAACCAGGACGGGACGGGCAGCTGATACCCTCGGGTAATTTAACATTTCACATAGCTATTGAAAATATCCCATTTATAAATCATTTTTAGATATGTATAGTTGATTTATAGTTGATTTACAGTTGATTTACCTAATTATTCAGCATGGTGATTTTCACTATGTGAGTTTACCAGAGGGTACCCGGTGAGCTCTGCAAATCCATGGTGAATATTGGGTGAATATTGGTGAATCCTGGAATTTTGATCCGAAGATCTCCGAATCATCCTGAAATCGTGAATTTCATGAAGTTTCTTTATCTCTCTTTGGTGTTTGGGGGGTGTCATGATGTTATGTTCACTTATTTACCGATTTCAACTGAAATGAAATAGACATGCGAGTATAATGAGGGTGTGCATCCCACTATTCTCAGGTAAACTTTTTACATATATGGAAATCAGCGGTTGTTTCACATTCGGAAAACCACCTATGTATATAGATTAATATAGGGTATAGGATGGTATAGGTGATTTACAACCCATCAATTTGCGATTCTGGTCAACAAGTATGGCGTAACCCAAGTAATTTAAAGAGGTTATATCCTCAGTTAGATGCACAGGTTATATGTGGGTTATAAACCACTTGCTATCAAAATGGCACTCCCCGAATGAACCGGCCCAGGTCTTTTTAAAACCCGGGGTTAACATGCTTAACTGGAAATATGGTAAGTGCTCCGCTTATGGACTGCATTGATCATCCCTAAAGTGGTGTAGTTCCCCTACCATATATATATATATATATATTATATATATATATGTGCGTTCCCTCTGTATAAATGTACTTCTAAGTGATTGTAAATGGAAGGTTGGAGGATGTTAGGGGTATATGTTTGGCAGGTACAAATTCCATAAAGCATGCAATGATTCTGAATGACCGGAGATTTATATAGCCCTTCCGTTTGTTGCGCCGGTTGCAGTCGTGACACGTTGTCACCCAAGTTTATTTGAATAGATTTCCTCAAAAGTCCTTGAGACTCGTCTACAGTCCCCGGGAATGATACCTCACTTGGTTATTCGCTTGGTCTCAAGGTCACGTTGCAACCCCATTGTGTTGGCTTTTCCGTCGGTTGCTTGCCCGTGGAAATTGGAAAAAATGAATGAACTGTGAATTCTTTCACAGACATGGAACTAGAACCAAAACAGGTGAAAATCCAAAATGATCTCCGAAAGAAAACTCCGGCGTTATATCCCTAGCTCCAGGATGCATCCTTTGAGTTGGTCTCGCGTATCATGAAGTTTGTGGAATACAAGCTGGACAAGATCTCCCCTGTGACCTTTGACAGTTCTCTGATCTCCATGACGCTTCAGACGGAGCTCTACGTGAGTCAGCGCGGGCAGTATATGGAGCTCCTGCCGATTTGCAACCTCACAAAGGCTGAATGCATCCTGGGCGGGAAATCCCGCACCAATGGGCATTGAAATTGGAAAATCATCAAACTATATCAATGGGGGATGTTCCATTGCCATGTGACTGATTCCCAGAGGCTACCCATCAGTTCATGGAATTTTCTGGGCATGTTAAGAAAGTGATGCTTAAAAAAAACAGTAGACTGAAGGATGTCCATTTTTGCTCCGAGTATTGAAGGGAAAAACAAAGTAAATGATAACGACGTCATCACAACGTCGCTTGAACATGTTGATTTGTAAGGGTACTTCTCAAAAAAACTATATCACATTCCAGTGAGGTTGGTGAATTCCCGCAATTTACCCAGACGGCCCAGACATGTGGCATTTACCTACAAAACTGGGTCATGTTTGGAGTACATAAATGTTGATGATTGATAAGCAGTCCATACATGGAGCATAGGGGCATGCAGTGGGGAAACTAGAGGGAGCGCAGACGGTGAAAGATGCTTGGGCTGATGAAAGCCGTGAACATGATGTCTCAAGCCCTTTCTGGGAAAGTTCCTTGCCAATTGGCCCCTGCGATTTGCGCACCGCTTCAGCTGCAGGTGCTCTATCCTGAAACCTTTGCATACATTTGCGCCAAATTGCAGAAGCAGGTCTTCGAAACCAAGGACAACAAGGGGAATAGAACGGAGGCTCAACCACTTGGGTCATTGGTTCCCCATTGCTGTTTTCCATAGCCCAAGAAAGGAATGGGACTCCCAGTTGCGAGTTGGTGTATGTTCACCCATCTAGCCTAACTATAGATACATATATACACGTTATGCACATACAGATATAGATAGTAATATATAGATATAGTATAGATATAGATAGATAGATAGATACATACATACATACATATATATATATATATATATATATTTGTACATGTACATATACATACATATATATATATACATGAAATGAAATATGATACCTCGCAGTGAACCTTGGTCATTTCACCCAACCTTGCCAACCTTTCATCTATCCTTTGAGGAGAAGATCTTTGTGATGGGTGCGGTCGCCACGAGTCTCTACATCACGGTGACAGGGAAGTTCATCCATGTGGAGGTGACGTGACGGAGTCACCCCTTCCCGGATTCCTGAAGAGGGTGTGTCTTTTTCCAGCCATGGCTGGGACAAAAACACGTGAAAAATGTTGATTTAATGAGTTTTAATTAGTTTTACCTAGGAAAAATGGTGATTTCAGGGATTTTTCATGGGAAATCCCTTAAATTGAGGTTTTAATCGGAGAATATGGGAGAATCATGGAACTAAGCTGGGCGATTTCCCAACCAGGTGAAATTGCAGGAGAGAGAAAGAGAGCTGATGTTTTTAACCATCAGATATATAGATATGGGGATGTGGCGAATGATTCTGACATCAACACACAACCAGAAGCAACCAGTCTGGTTTTATGAGTTTAGTGTTCTGGATCCTTTTCCAGCGATCTCACTGGCCGAGCCCTATAAATGATTTTTTGGATTGGGGGAAGTATCCCAAAAAGGGTTTTGTTTCTGATTTTTGAACCATTTTGAACCATTTGTCCAGATGGTGGAAATTGTTCATAGGGGTCGCATTGGCAGTCCTAATTGGGTCGCATTTGGCAGTCCTAATTGCTGGATGAGATTACTTTGGTTCATCAGCTTAGCTGCTGACTAAATTCACCTTCGAAAACGTCTTACCAAGTGAGGATAAGGGAAATAGCAAGTAGAAAACCTCATGCTTCTTGGATGTGCCGCGATATACAGGAATAAAAAGATAAGAAGGGTTGCATTTCCCACTACTTTATCAAGCTTTGCCATAACTGCAGTTGGAGGATATCAGAGGTTCAGATGATCCTGATGGTATCCGTTAGTAATGTGTCAAGAGAACACACCCTCCGCGAATCAAACATGGCGTGCTGGAAAATTCCCCCAGGTATAGATGAATCTCCCGCTGAAAGACCATTTACATTGGCTGTTAAATTGCAATGTTTGATTGCCAGAGGGCATTTTAATAGTCTTTACTATCTATAGTCCTTGATAAGATTATGATCAGATATCTAATAGTCCTTAATCATCAGATATCTAACAATGTGGGTAGAACAATGCCATAAACCACCCATTTGGGAATGGTAAACATATCAGCTATAAAAATGGTGATGACCGGGGGATGGTTTCTGGCATTGTTTTACCCACATTAATGTCACATTAATCATCTATGACATGACTATCAGATATCCTCAGATAGAGCCCTCAAAGCCAATCCCATGACGATCTGGTGGCGAGGCAGAAGACCCCAAGACCGAACGCCTGGTGACAGGCCCAGCAACGCCGGGAACGATGTGGCGTTATGTCTATACTATATAGATACATATATACATATATATATATACATGTGTGTATATGACGTGTGTATGTCTATATATAAATAGTAGCCCCCAAATAGATGCCAACAAGTGAGTTATCACTGCTGTGGGATTTGACGATTCTATTTTTTGGGGGATGCTATGTATGCATATACATTCATGTGTGTGTTCAAGTGTGTACACACAGGGTTGCATACATATATAGCCTGCATGTACGTGTAAGAATGGATGAGTAGATAAGATAAGATCAGATAAGATATATAAGAAAAGAGTTTAAAGATAGATATGATAGAGAAGATAGATTTCATAGATAGGATAGATAAGAGAGATAGACCGATGGATGGATGGAAGGATGGATGGATCTATGGATAGATGGATGGATTTGCCAAAGCAAAGCCCGGCCTTGTTTCTCATAAACCATCCAAATTTGGCGATGTCACTCATGTTTGAGCCAAGCAAGCGAGGTGCCAAAATGAAGGAAGGGTCAACATAGCCTTGAGTTCAGCAGCTGAACATCCTAGGATAGTCTATCCGCTTCACTGGTTTGACGACCTGATGGGAGATTCAAAAATGATATGTAAAGTTCATACTGGGCATGGCTGTGAACGCATGTCAAAACAGCCGTTCTGTGTTCGGAGCATCTTCAATCAGCTGTGTTCTAAAAGAGACATCCTCGTCAGGAAACGAGTGGTTCGATGAGCTAGCACTGTATGGCGAGGGCGTGATTCATCACGCCACACTCAGTGCGAGAACCTTTTCAGAGGTCTTGACTCTGGACCAGGAGGCCGGGTTCGGTATGGCGTGAGATGGTTTGATGATGTTTGATGATGTTTGATGATCCTATGGCATTTGGTACCCTGGTAAGCACCAAATAGATTTGTCACCTCTAAAAGGGGCAAAATCTTCACCATTGGCAGAGCAGGTAATGACCTGGATCCCACCACACCATATCCCGGTGTCAGAAAAAAAGCCCTGCAGTGACTGGGAAATCATGAGAATCACTGCTGGTTTGGAACAGGTTTTATTTTTCCATAATAGTATATGGAATCATCGTATCCCAACGGACGAACTCCATCATTTTTCAGAGGGGCCGGTCACCAACCAGATCATCTAAGTGAAGGCTTTTCCGAAACCGCTTTTCCGAAACGGTTTCCCCATGGTTTTCCCATGGTTTCCCCATGGGTTTTCCCATGGTTTCCCCGCGACTTTGTCCAAGGACCTGATCGAAACCTTGCGGAGCTCACCGCACTGCGCCTCGATGTTCTGCGACTATGCCAAGGCGCAGGGCCACTGGGGGACTCCCTATGGTTTTTTAAAGGGGATATACCCTCTGGTTATGACTAACATAGCCATGGTATAGATGGCCCATAGAAATAGATGGTTTACCTGGGTTTACCTATTAAAAGTGGTGATTTTCCATGGCTATGTTAAATAACCAGATGGTAATGGAAATGATAATGGAAAAATAAATGGTGATATAATGGTGATATAAATTGAGATAAATCCTAGTCGAAAATATTGAATCCCCTACCCAGAAACCTCTAGTTTAGTACTATAATATACTGTAATGGTATGTATTTAAATTACTTGGGGGTTCATTGGGAGTTGTTCGATTTCGAATGTTTGAACACTGTCATTGATCATGGCTAAAAAAGATGCGGGGCGAAGCTCCTTGCCTGTCGCAATGTTGCCGCGCGTTTCAATGACATGAACGGCGAAGCTAACCCAGAATTGATCAAGAATTAATTTGGGGAACACCCCTATATAATCCTATATACATGTTCTCTCAAAATTGCAAACCCGTTAAACCATCCAAGGTTTCATTATGTTTCATGAATTGTCATCAATCCATAATGAACACTACTATCCCTTGTTTCTCTGCCAATACTATTTCTTAAAACAGTTCAATCTTGCTATAAGCCTTTTCTTCTAGCTGCAGATCCTTCAGGTCAGGTTTTTCCTGGTGAGGCATCCCTCGTGGTCTCTTTGATCAGGCCTTCATCGACAACATGCGGAAGCCTTCGACAAAGAGCCGTCACAAGCAAGAATTGGACGAAGCCGAGCATTGCTGCAGACTGACCAAGGAATATCAGGCAGGGCTGTGAACAGCTGCGCACCGAAGCTGTGAACAGCAGGCTATCCTCAGCACTCATGTCGAAACTTCTTCCCAAAAGGACACCAACCATCTTCACCAAATCCCTATTAATCCCCTCAAATTACAGTAATTAACATTATCCAGACTCCAGAACACCATTTTGGAACCAATCATTTTGTGGGCACACTTTTGGAGTATGTAACAGTATGTATGATACGTTGATATGCCTTGTTATTCCCGAGGAAAAGGCACCCCTTCTCCTTCCATCCCCTAAAAGTACATCCAACATGTTCAACCAATATCTTCTTGTGACCTGACAGCTGCCTCTAAATCGACCTCAGAAGCAGCTGTTCCTATGGAAACTGAGCCCTCCTTCCAATATCTCTCCTTCCAAAATGTGTCGCTTCCCGATCCAGCGACAACCAGCGACAGGAGCTGTACCCGGATCCCAAGACCCGGCTGAAGAACATCCGGCTCTTCCCCAAGGACCTCGAAGAGGTGGACGAAACCTTTGAGCTGATGCCCTTGGACGTGGGCGCGGAATCCGGCACGTTGCCAAGGAAGTGCCGAGCCGTGAGAAGATGCTGAGAACTACTGGTTTTGCTGTTTTTGATGTGTTTTTTCTGAGATGTTACAGATGTGCAAGGATTTGATGGATAGTTGCGTTGATGGCTAATGTGAGCACTTGCAAATTAGGATGCTTCGAATTGGTGTCAAATTTTAGGTTGGTGAATTCTGTGAAGGTGTTGACCAAGATTTATGGATGATGTTTCCAATTTAAAACGAAGCCGGACGTTCTACCAGACACTGTAGAAGTGGATGATGGAAGTGGGGTTTGAAATCCTCATTGATATGAACCTAATCCCTTCACTTTCGGAACAAGAACTTTTGATATCAGCATATCAAATACCTCGTGTGCGCCCACAGACTTCGTAGATCCGAAACGCCGAGAGAAACCACTGGGCTCTGTGCCGCTGTTCAGCAGTCGGTGCTAAGGCCGGTGAATGGTGGATTGCTGGAGTACATCAAGACTTTGTCAGGGCCAGGCTTGCAGATGGATGCTTGGAGAAAATATGAGAAAATAAGTCATATCCACCAATTACCGCAGTACATCATCATGAATACAGTAAAATACAGAAATATGAATAACTATGTCTCATGAATGTCCAGTTCAAATTGGTACCTTTGTGTTTGGCCAAAATCCTGCTGCGTCATGATATTTCTTGTTATTCCATATGTTCCATGTCAACATGCCACGGTTCATAGCTAAGTGTGGCCCAAAACGTCTTCATTGTATTCATGTTAAGTAAAAAAAAAAACGACAACAATCCACCCCTCCTGGCCTGAAAATACAGCACTCCACGCTCCAGGAATCGTTGCAGCAGGACTTGCGGACACATTTACCTGAGATTCACATCCAACATGGTGCCTACACCGTTTTCGAGCAGGCCGGGACGACCCAGATTAGGGTACCCTACCTGTAATCAGTCGCAATGGAAAATAACCGCTATTATGATAATGGCCCGCGTGTAGATGATATACCGTGATATACCTATTCAAAGTGTGATTTTCCATAGTCTATGTCTTTTGAGTATAGTCGGGTATTCATCCTTGTCCATGCTTGGAATCATGCTGATGCTTAAAACCACTGCTTAGGGCGGGAGTATTTGGCTGGTTCCGTCGCAACGTACCTAGCAAACAGTGGCTTAGTACAAGGAAACACCTCAGGAAAGCAAACGAATTCTTGAAACAATATGGGTGCACAACCGAATAAATGAACGAATCCCCATAGATCCTTTTTAAATTCCTTGTATATAACTACAAGTAGTTATCTAGAAACTGAGGCATCCTTTTCACCGGCCATTGAACAGCTCATCAACCAAGGTTTTAATATGATGCCATATCCCCATAAATCTCTATAAACCCGCAAATAAACCCTCAACAAACCACCCGAAATCTTGGGTTTTCACAGCTGTTCAACACTGCGATGAGGCGGGCGAACGGGACCGCGCCGAGTCATCGTGCATCAGTTTGTTGTCGATGATCTACAACCGCTATGACCTTTTGGTGCATCCTCAGGCGTCCCGCGCGTCCCGTTCCCGTTGGCACCATGAAAAACAGCAATTGTATGGAATTGTTTCAAAGTCTAAAAATGGAACGTGACCCCCTGTTTGAGATATTATATATCTATGTGATATGTGTATATGTATATATATATATGTATAATATGTATGTATGTATATGTGTGTGTGTGTGCATTTATGGGTTTTGAAGTGTATACATATTATACGGTATATATACTCCGTATAGTGTATATATATATACATATATATATATACGTGTGTGTGTATATGTACATGTGTATGTGTGTGTGTGGTGTATATCGTATCTAAGATTACCGCAAGACCCTATGGTTTGCCCGCAAGGTTAGAATGGGGTTGAAATATTGTCCTTCGAAATGCTCAAAAACCTGCGCAGGGTCAGAAACCCAGACGACGAACCCTAAAACCCTAAAACCCTAAAACCCTGAAACCCTGAAAACTCTGAAAACTCTGAACCCGAAAGCAGAAAACACTGCGTATACGCAGTATTTTCTGCATTTTTCTGCAATTTCTCTTCTCATGGTCGACGGCAGGGAATCCTCAATGTTGCAGTCCGGGCAAATCACGGGGTCTGTGCGTAAGATTATGCAAGTGCATCATATTATATTATAAGATATGCATTGATTGCCTAACTATGTCGCCGTGCCAGGTCAATGAGGACACACGGCTTCGAAGCGACCAGTGGGGCCAGCTTCAGGAGAGCTACGGCCTACGGGGGGGCAACCCCCAAGCTAAGGGGCAATGGCTATGGGTTTGGTTCTTGAGGTGATTTGACCATGGCAAAATGGATGGACAATGATGGATAATGATGGATAATGATGGATA
>Ga0126342_10016770_pt1 | contig 12728 bp, 9 predicted proteins | sample Cyp1metagenome_FD_92528 | JGI IMG/M metagenome (GOLD analysis project Ga0126342, IMG submission 92528) | Coral microbial communities from Lord Howe Island, Old Settlement Bay, Australia - Cyphastrea 1 metagenome | ecosystem: Host-associated > Invertebrates > Cnidaria > Coral ...
AGGAGAGGAGGACGAGGCAGGAGGAGGCGGAGGAGGAGGAGGAGAAGGAGGAGGAGGAGAAGGAGGAGGAGGCAACTGACATAAAATCTAACAACCCTCACCTGGCAGGTGGGGAAAAACAATCAATGGTTAAATGATGTTAAATGGTTATCAACCCAAGTTTCAAGTTGGTCTATTGCCCCTCTATATATCATTGTAACATATATATATGTATATATATATATTCATAATATATATATATATATAAACATATAATATAATATAATATAAAATAATAATATAATATAATGTAATGCAATGTAATGTAATGTAATGTAATAATATATATATATATATTATAATGTGTATCATCTGATACGACACATCCACGGTGAATCGGAGTTGACCATAGCGACCTGGCAAATAAATGATGGCCACAATCATAGTTGGCTCACCTATAAACCAACTGCAGTCAACCATGGCAACTGAAAACCCACCATTATTTCATCAGTAAAATCATTTAGTTCAATGTTTTTCCCATTGAAAACAAGAAATTCAATGGGAAACCACCATGATTTTCCATGATTTTCCATGATTTTCCATGATTTTCCCATAGAATCCACCATGATTGAAAAATGATACCGCTGCCTCGAGCTGCTGTCGCAGGCGCTCCAGCTTCAGATGGGCTTCCGTGGCATCCTGCGGGCTGCAGATTTTTTGAGCGGAGTTGTGCCGTGGTAATATGGGTATGGATCAATACCTATTAATACCATTTTTCGGGGGATGAACATCCATAAATCCCAGCTATTTTGATGTGAACAGAAGGGGCACAAGGTTTTGACACACTGCCATATCAATCAAGACAACAACATCAACAAACACGTTTGGGATTCGAATGATGGGATTATGAATGGTGAAATATTGGGGAAAATAATGGTGAAATACATTGAATATAATGGTGAAAGAATATTGATGGTGTTATTGGGACTAGAATGGGATTCTACAAGGTGGTGCCCCCGTTCGAGAACGCTCAATTGGTTTATAATTAACTCCAATAACTATGGTTTTTGTTGGTGATATATCGATAGTTTTCATGGGATTACAAACCAACTTATAACTTTGGGGGCACCACCTTGTAATGGGATCAGAATGCGATTCTAATGGGATTATCCTGGGATTCCAATGTCATGGGATATGGTGTAATTAATATGGATATACTAATTGAAATTACAATAGATTGCTGGTTGGTGGTTTCAACCATCTTGAAAAGTATGAAAGTCAAGGGGAAGGATGACATCCCATATATGAAATGGAAAAAATAATCCAAATGTTCCAAACCACCAACCAGATTTTAGTGTTTCTACAAAAAATACGGTTAATGTATGATGTAACTTTCTGTTTCATCACTTTCGATTCATTAAAACATCGATTAAAACAATACAAAAAGGTACCCCAGTAGGTCCTTGGGAGGGATCCATGAGATCCTGGTTCATTTTTTTACAATGAGCGAATGGCTTCATGGCATTTCATGGCTTCAGGACCGCGATATGGAAAAATCGAAAAGGTCTCGATCCCCAGAAAATGCATATCATGTTTTGCTTGGCAAATCTCCAAGTTCTGCTGATGACATCCGTGACTTTCCACTCGCAAGATTAAGACTCGGTGGGTTTCCACTGTCGCGGCCTACCCCCGAAATGCGACCCCCCTAAATGCAGCGCTGCATTCCTCTTCAGTGGCAGAGCGTTTTTCCGACCTGATCAAAACCGATCACCTGTAACCTGTATTCAAGTGTTTCATATTCAAAAAAACATTTGTAACATGTCATAAAATCATATTATGTCAGGGTCTTCTCTTCCAAACCCCGTGCGGTTAGTCTGAAAATTTAAGGGACAACCCTAAATCCACTGGTTGAGTCATCATGTTCTTTACTATTAAATTGCATGTCAATCTGCCATTCCATTTGTATCCTCGGGCAATCAAACATGACAATAGAAAGTCCCTTATTTCAAGTTGCCATTTCAATCTGCCATGACCATTTCGGGTCCCCACTTGCAGCCACGCGACGAGATCTCTGCCGAGTCGCCCTGGTGCCCGCGGCCATTAGGCGCTTGGAGTTATCTGAAAAGATGGTACCTCCAAAATCCGAAAGTTGCTGGTTAAGAATCATCTTCCCATACTTTCCACAATTTAACTTGCCATTTTTACGGATCTTCTCTATTTTTCAAACACATCCATTACACCAATTGTTGATGAAACTGGCACCTTTTTGCCGCAAAGAATTGAGGCCATGGCTGACTGTGGTAAACCCAATAATCCACCATCACCAATTTAGCCAATCTTACTCTTACCATTTGTTGAATACATAAAAACATCAAGAAACGATAGGCCACTTATGTCTTTCCTGTTGGGTTTACCACATGATGGCTCAAAGCTGCGTACCTCACAATCCAAAATTCCAATCCCTGGCCCGCCGTTGAAAGTTGGCTAACCCTCCGATCAACTTATAGATACCCTGACAAACAAGAACATAACATATTAGTTGTTTTTGTTTGTTTGGTACGAACTAAAGTGATGAAACGTAGCTATTGCTCCATTCCAAATTCAACCAATAGAATCCAATAGAAACAACCCTCCACCAGTTGGTTCCCCTAAAACTTCTGGCACCCGGCCTGTGGCCCTTCATCCACCGGTAGATCATTGCTGGAGAAAACCACCGGTGCATCTGCCCGTTTGGCGCAGCAATATGGTGCATCAACTTGGGCCCCTGGGACACTGGCTTTTGGATTTGAATATTATAGCGTTTTCATTTTCGGTCCATTCCTCCACCTTCCGGGCAAGCGGGCGAAACGACGCAAATGCGCTCTGACTTTGTGATGAAATGCCCTTTCTAGAGACAGGTGCATAGAGAGAACAAAACAATGTGAATGATTGAATGGTCATTGCTGATATCATGTAGGATGAAACATCAAATTGACATACTGAACAGAATCTTGGTACAACGCCGTCCTATTCTGCAGCCGTATGCTACATCAAATCAACATTACCCTCTGGTAAACGTTTACATAACCATGGATAATCACCATTTTATAGCTGGGCACATCCACTATTTCGACTGGGCCATTTTCAATAGCTTTTTGTATGTTTACCAGGCCGGGTACATACACTGGGCGGAGGGCAGCGGAGGGCACCTGGGAAGCACACGGGTCGCGCGCTGCTTGCGCTGGTTGCGCTGGTTGCCTCGCGCCAGTGGCGAAGGCCGTTGGTCATGGCCTTCCAGCATAGACCTGGTGAGGTGAGATGGAGAATCAAGTGATTTGGGAAATAAAATATCAATATACCCTCTGGTAAACTAACATAGTTATGGAAAATCACTATTTTTAATGGGTAAATCCACTATAAATGGCAATTTTCAATATATATCTATATCTATATCTATCTATCTATCTATCTATCTATCTCTATCTATCTATCTATCTCTCTCTCTCTATCTATCTATCCATCTATCCATCTATCCATCTATCTATCTATCTATATATATACACGTATATATATATATATGAATATGTGCATTTATTTGCATAGATACATGCACAAATCAAAACTGGTGTATAAATACAGAATGTAAAAACGTAACAACATAGTGTGCATCATATATATATACTTAAATAGTTGTTTAACATTTATTCACATCAGTCAATAGGATGCACATATAAATATAAACTATCTCAATCAAAAACAAGCATAGGGATCTACCATAAATCCATCAATCATACCACCAACACCATGCTTTGGCTCGCTGCTAACGTTTAGCCACTTCCCTGTCCAGCTCTGGTTACGCACCTTCGCTCTCTGGAGGCCTCGTTCTTGGGCAAGTACCATGAGAATTCATATGAAATGCATATGATCTCTATGATGGCTATATCAGGCTATATTAGTGATTTGTGTGTAGATAATTGTAAATATACCCACCTGGCCGGGGGTGCCGCCCAGTTCATCATGTGACCAACTCTTTATAGGGTTTGTTTAGGGTTTCATTGAGGGTTTCTTTTATGGTTTTTAACATGGTTCAATAATATTTTACTTTCAAGGCTTACTTCGGGTGTTATGTCAGATTTAGGTTTTGGGGTTTAGGATTTTATGTTTTGGAACCAAATCTCGTCAGCCATTTGGGCAATCCGACTACATCCCAAAATGCAGAAAACACTGGCCCTGCGCTGTCAAAACACACTTCCTCGGGCAGGCCGCACATATACATAATATAGTTGTAAATAATGTGTGTATCTATATATATATATTTATTAAATAATATATATATACATTATATTCTACAGTCTGAATGGTTTCCCCAACAAGAAAACCACATGGTACATTTGACCATCACTCTCTGGTTTGGTTGATCAATTTTGAGTCCCTGAGACCAGGCCTGTGTTTCCAGCCGCAACCTTCCCTGGATCACAAGCTTCGCTTTGCTGCAGGACTTTTTTCCTCCGCATGCGTGGCAGCCATCCACCACTTGCAAGAAGGCCTTGTCGGCGATGGCGTGCCTCTGATGCATGGCTTGTCGCCTTGTCGAGCCCAGCGTCAGCAAATCAGCCCAGCCGAGCGCCACAGCGCTTGCGGCCCATCAAGTCTGAACGCGCCAAGCTCCTTGGTGCTGCAGCTCTGATCTTCATGAGGCGCAGGCCAATGTATCCAAGCCATGATCTTCACCAAGCCACTGCCTTCCTGCAACTTGCCTTGGTAGCAAATGACGGATAGGGAATTGGATGCTTTCTGATGGTCCCATATGGGGGGTTCCATAAATGGGGTACCCCAAAATGGATGGTTTACAATGGAAAATCCTATTTAAATGGATGATTTGGCGATACCCCCATGTATGGAAACCTCCATATGATTCTATTTGTCTGCGCTGACGAGATTGGATAGCCATGAAATGTTGGGTGATTCTATTGCTATGTTTGAAGATGGACAATACAGGGATGTCGGAGCAATCGCACACAATCCAAAACATTACAACATTATCATTCTGGTAAAAGCATGTAAAAACTTGTTTGAATTCATGAAATGACCTTGGAAAAGTCCCGAACCTCGATGTGCCAACTCCCAACTCTTTCTGTGGTATAGCTGGCTCCCGTACGGGTCAAACTACCAACATTGGCTGGACTTTGACCAACTTCCACCAATATGAAGTACCACATGCGATATGGGCCCTCAAATGCTTACAGAGCTGATGCAGCGAAAATCATAGCTTCAAGTTGGATATGGAGCAAAAATATGCACACATCCCCACCTTGAAATTTCAATCATTGAGTCTCAACTGATGACTTGCAAAAGCTGAGTGAGAAATTGATTTGGTCACAAGGTGTCCTCAGAAAGTATTTCGCCTTTACATTTCTCTGAATTTCTGCAAGGTGGTGCCCCCCCCACCAGTTATAAGTGGGTTTATAAACCGCATGAAGTATATATATATGTCTATATGGATATATATATACATCCCCTATAAACATCTATAAACTATAGTTATTGGATTGATAAACCAACTTGGCTGAGCTATCGTTTTTTTTTTTTGGGATCATCTCCAACGAGTTGGTCTGAACATGGCGTGCCCTCCCCAAAAAAGGATGGTTTTATCAGTTACCATCTGGTAATTTAACAGTTTGCTATTGAAAACAACCATTTATAGTTGATTTACCCATTAAAAATGGTGATTTTCCATAGCTATGTTAGTTTACCAGAGGGTAATCATGATTAAAGTCATACCACATATGATTATCTGATAAACAGATGATAGCGATTGAACATAAACTGATAAACAACTGATAACGGTTAATATGATTATCATGATAATAATTGACAAAGCTGATAGTGATTGATGAAACCATAACATTGATTAATCATGATAGTCTGATAGTCACTGATAAGCTGATAAAAACATAATATTAAGATTATACCAGAAGGGAAATGGGAAAACCATCTTAATTATTAAACTCATAGAGATACCATTTTCCCCTTTGAACTTCATATTAAGATATATTAAAATGACATAACAGGGCCACAACTTGCGGAGCAGAGAGTATTTTCAGAGGTACCCATTTGCCAAACCCCGGGAAGACAAGCTGGGATACTGTTAAGATGGGTAATCGTGGAGCTCGTTCTTGATCCAAGGGCATTCATCCATCAGGCAGTGGTCGCCGTTGTCGGAGAAGCAACTTCTCCTGCCGTTTAACGGATGCAAATCAGGTTGCTGGTCAACCTACCCCTCTGAAACATATTATATAGTCAGTTGGGATGATGACATTCCCAATATATGGCAAGTCATAAAAGTATATAAAAGTCATGTTCCAGTCACCACCAACCAATATAACCATCATATTCCCATTGTTGTTGGTTTATACCCTATGAAAGCCATGGTTCCAGTCACCACCAACCAGAAATGCGATGATCATTCCCTGCAGCAGTTTGCCATTTGGGTTCTGATTCTGCTTGTCTCTACTGGGTAACAGGTTGGCTGAGAGCTCGAAGCCTTCAGCCCAAAGACCAGGATGTGGTCGATCTGTCTGTTGCTTTTCAGACCATTTCCAGCAGTTTCCCCACTTTAACTATGTTTGACCTAAGAAATAAGAGCAACATGTGTTATTTATTTATTTATTTATATATATATATTGTGTACGACATTAAATTACGATCTAACACAAAGGTAGCGTATTGTATTATATTATACTACATTATATTAAGGCATCATTAAGATATTATTCAAAGATTTATAAAGATTATATATAAATACATATATATATATAACCCTCCGGTAAATTAACATCGACCCTGGCAGATAGGAGTTGGAAGACTGGCTTCCACTAAAAATTGCTTATTTTCAGGGTCCAACTGTTAATTTACCAGCGGTTAAGATATGGTTCTGACTCAAAACCCTGGTACCTAGTGAACCCTAAGTCATAGCTGGTATAGCTGGATGTTCATCCCACTATAGTAATGTATCTATAGGTATTGACCCATAGCCATATATCAAAAACGTAGCTATTGAAAATGACCATAGATATAATGGATTTTCCCATTAAAAATTGTGATTTTCCATAGTTATGTTAGTTTACCCGAGGGTAAGATATATCAAAAACAAAAAAAACCTCACCCTAGCCGTCGCCTCTTTGGAGGCCAACTCCTTCAGCTCTTTTAACAAGGCCTGCCTTTCAGAAATGGCAAGTCATGGAAGATCCCATGTCCATTGAATTAGCATCATATATATATAATTAGATATATTTGGATATACAATTATATATATAATATACATATACATATAAATATAAATATAAATGATTATGTATATATATATATATATGTGTGAAAGCATGTGTAAAATCATCAACCAATGTAATTATACCATTATATTATATATACACATATATTAAAGATATTATATAAGTATAATTTGATATGTTAGGTGAAACGGTGAAACTGTGTGAAATTATGAACCAGGTAAGGTGGCAGTCGGGTCTCAAAGCATTAAAAAAAAGGGGCAACTCATCGAAGTAACTGGGAGATTTTCCAGGTTTCAGGGCCAGAGGGTACATCAATGGTTCGAAAACAACACTAGAATTATGACTTTCTCTGCGGCCACAGCCCTACATACCGAAAAAAATGCCTGCAACATGGGGGATTGGATATTCTAGTGACTAGAATAATCGCGAAACATCCAAAAAGAGAAACTCCATTGAAAGAAATATATCATATGTTTATGATATTATATGTATCCATATTTTCCAGATTATTATTTATCATAAATATAACTGAAGAAAAACCTACACCTTTCCATGCGGCAAGAGCTTTTTCGCCGACCGCCGCGCTTTTGGGCTGATCAATCCTTGGGAGTTTAGATCTTGCTGCTTCCATGTTTCCCTACAATGTGAGGCCCCCAAGATAGCTAAGTTGGTGTATAACTCCAATAACTATGGTTTATAGGTGATATATCTATAGTTACTGGGGCTTATAAACCAACTTAGAACTGGGGGGCCTCACACTGTACCAATTTAAAGATTCGTTTTCCTTACATCTCCTCACTACCTGTAGTTTTAAGCTTTGTAAAACACTCATCCCTTGACTCATCCAACTGGACACCCAACGTTGCAGAAAAGCGCCGAGCCGCTGTTGCTTCATGAGGCCAATCCCCTTCATTTGCAGCTTCGCGAAGCCCCTGCTGCGACTCGGTTGGAGAAATTCGTTGGAGAAATTCATATGGAATCGTGGGATCTACAAGGTGGTGCCCCTCAAGTTATGTTTGTTGGTTTATAAGCCCCAGTAACTATAGATATATCACCAACAAAAACCATAGTTATTGGAGTTATAAACCAACTTGTATGCCCTCAGTTTTTGGGGCAAAGCCATCTTCAAATCTGCCCACTTTTGGGGTGGCAAACCTCTGTCGATCCCGGGATGAGTTCACCTCGCAAGAACATGGGATTTATGGGAAAATCTACAGGATGTTTCTTGGATTAGACCATCAAAATCCATCACATATATATATAGGGATTTCCGGAAGATTTCCGGTAGATATTTTTCGAAATATTTTTCTTCGAACTCCATTGACAATTGTGCATGGTTGATATTGGTTGATTGTGTAAATTATATGGGGATATATGAAGGCCTCCTCTAAAACCAATGTTCCCTTGATGTCTGTGTCGATTAGGGTCTCAGCATCAACTAGATGGAAGACGGGTGTGTCGGTATCCTAAAATCTCATGGATCATAGTGTGCCTCCCCATTTTTGAAGGCCATTAAATGGGTCTCATGGTCTCCCTATTTTTGGATAAGCCCAACTCTTGAATTCGAGATTCCTCTTTCTTGGCTTACAAGACAAAAACTACAGGAAACCCATGCGTTTACCAGGCCAAAATATGCAAAACACTGCAACACTACAGGAAAAAATATGATGTTTCCCCCGAAACAATCCAGGCTTCCAACTGTTCTATGGCCCTCGCCTTATGTTGGGCGCGTCCAAGTCCTCCTCGTGCAAGTGATCATCCAATGGGTTGGAGATTCTGCAGTGAGGTGTTGGTTTGAGGTTCTCTTGTCGCGCACTAAAGTAAAAAAAAAGGTGCTCTGCAAATTGACAGAAACATCATCAACATGTATGGGTATGAGGGAGTTCCCAGATGACAACCATCAACACAAGAATAAGGATCTTTGCTTTGGGAATCCTCCCAGTAAATTTGTTGTGGATGGTCAAAGCTTGCGAAATCCAAAACCATTTTTTACTTTCTTTTGACGACTAAACACTGCAATCCCATGTTCCAAAACACAATCCACGCATTTTTAGGACAATAATTTGACAATAAACAATATCCAATAATCATCCATTTTTCTAATTATCATATTCGATGTATAAAACAATATATACATGTACATTTTGATCACCTATACCCATTCTTCCTGCTCAAGATCACCAGACCACACCCGCCATGTGTGTCCAGCAGCTCGCGCACCCTTCGCTCGATGGACTCTTTGCGCTTCAGCAGCTCCGACCGACACTGCTCCAAGACCTGCAGCATTCGCAGATCTTTTTTCTCCAGGGGAAATGCCTGGAACAGCCGGGTCATTGTTCCGTTCATCCGTTCCGAATGTTTATTTTTGTTAATTATTTTAGTATATTTTAGTTGGTTCTGACTATTTAAGACCTATTAAACGCACACAAAACATCACACAACACATGTTGCAGATTAAACAGTCAATATATCTCCAATGTTTTATTGGTTGCGTCTTGGGTTTGTAGATCTTTTCCAATTCTGATCCCTTCAGACTACCTTCCATGAGTAGGTGATTTCGAGGTTTTACGTGGCTTGAGTTTTACCGCTTGTTTTTACTTTAAATCTGCTTGTAATTGTTGCTAATCACGTCAGTTGGTGATAGTCCAACTTCCAGATTGGCTAACATCTGGATTCAGTTGTGGGTTGAACACTCTTCATTCATTTGGCTTGTATTGCAATTTTTGTTGCTTCATATTACCCATTCTGATCGGCCATATAGTATTGCCCATCTTGCACGTACATACCTCTTGCTTTTGCTCAAACGCTTGCCAATAATCTATTGATATTCATTGATAGTTCTTGATGAAATGTTCCCCATCTTGCAAACTATCAGCAACTATCACGTGGTTAGAAAACACAAACTAGTAGCTCCTTGGCAAATCATAATAAATATATATATATATAATTAAATATATATACTGGCTCCCCATTTAATTTAATAGAGATTTAATAGGCGAATATGGCGAGCCAGAGCTCCGACTCGCACAAAACCATTCGATGCCTCCACAATCTCCTGATCGCATGTCAGGTCTCGCATCTCCTGGGTCTCGGTTGGTCTGTTGAATCCGCTTGGATCCCCACGGAACCGCTCCATATAACTGGGTAGTAAATTATAATCTATGGATAGACAAATGGATAATCTATGGATAGACAAATGGATAATTTATGGATAATCTATGGTAAATGTATAATGTATGGTTAATGATATCTGGTTTGGTGGTAAAACAACCAACCCCTATGATTATGCCATGGTTAATATATGGTTAATGATGATGGTTATTATATGGTTAATGATGGTTAATAATAATACTGGTTGGTGGTTTCAACCAACCCCTCTGAAAAATCATGGAGTTAAAGTCAGTTGGGATGACATGACATTCCCAATATGATGGGAAAATAAAATTCATGTTCCAAACCACCAACCAGTAATATTTCACTAGCCTGAATTGTTGGGCCATTTGGGGATGATTTCCCGCAATCTAACCATGATTCCAGTGAGGGAGAACAGTGAGGTCGTTATACTTTACCCAGTGACAATGTATGGTATATTTACCTACATTGGCTGATGTTTTAGGATCTTAGGGCAAATGTTGGTAAATATTCCAGCACCATGGAGCATATGGGGTATGACAATTTAAAAACCATCAAAAACCGACAATGGAGAAACATGGGGATTTTTTTTTTGATGGAGATATGATAATTATGATACTATATATATATACTATATATATAATATATACTATATATAATGTTGACAATCATAGTATTTCGACATATTTAACGACATACTCCCCTAACGAAAGCCTGGTGGAATGTCTCGGATCCATACAGTCGAATTCCCAAAAAAACACGTGGATTTAGATTGATTTGGCATAGATACCCAAAAAAAAACAGTTGGCTCATGTTGGTTCCATGATCATATATGTATATAATCGTGTATATATATATGCATATATATATATATTATATTGTTTTAATGGGGATTTTGCATGATCAATGGAGGTTTTAACTACAATTGGGAAATCTCCAGCGCGATGTTTCACGTTGCCCCGGGACGTCCGGAAGTCCCTCAGGGATGATATCCCGTAGGATATCCCAGGATATCCCGCGCCTCTACCAAACCAGCCACCTGGCAATGTGCCAAAAATATTTTTCAAAATGATCCAAAATGGAGGTTTCCTGAGTCATAGGGCTACCCCCAGTCATCGTTTATAGATTTATAGATGGTATTGTCCATGAAATCAACCAAATCAACCATCCAGCGGGTTTCGCCCATTTCTGGAAAGCCCAAAAAATGGTTTCACGATATATTTCTAAAGCCAAAACCTGTGTTTTTTCTGCGAGCTTGATACTGTTGAGATAAATCCCGGGGACGGTCCTGGACCGTTGATATCGTTGACTGTCACAGGTCTCTCACGACTAGTTTGAAAGGGAAGCGGCCAAGCCATCTATGGCACAGTTTTGACCCAAACTCAATTCGAGGTGTCTGGAATCTGGAAACGTTCCCAAAAATGTTGATCATAGTGAGGGATCATATGGGATAATAGTGAGTAATCATGGCATCTTAGAGTTTTTTCCCCCTAAATTTTCAGACAGAGCCCAACTGGACCCCGAAACGCCGCCTGCGAGTCGATGGACTTTTGCAGCCGCTCCATCTGCTGCACGCAGTTTCTGCCGAACTTCTGGCGGTTTTCCTGCTGATCCTGATGCTCCCAGTCTAGCAGCTGTAGGGATCATCCCAGTCTAGCACTCTAACCATCTGAAAGTACACATCAATGATCATAAATGATCACAAATGATCATAAATGATCACAAATGATCATAAATGATCATAAATGATCATAAATGATCACAAATGATCACACATGATCATAATTAATTAAATGTACATGTAGGCTCGTTCTGAGTTATACCCTGAAATACCTCATGTTCGGGAAAATGACGATGAACCATCTGAACCAGCCTGAAGGAAGCTGGAATGAATGCCGCGGCCCGAGCGTAAACGGCCCATGATGATCACTGAGATGCGAGGACCCAGGGGACCCAGGGCCTCCTGTCAGGCTGAAGCGAGCTATGGAAGTGAGTTTATATATCCCATCCATAATGCGGAAACAACCCACCATTTAAACATACAAACCTATTAGGAATCCATTGGTGTCCGGAACTGATTTACAAATGGTGGACTGTTAGTTTACTGGACGGGGAACCGAATAGAACCCCCCAATAGAAACCCCTGTGTACTGGGGGTTCTTGTTGATTGCATCACTGGGTGGGTTGAAGGGAAAACCTACAGTGTCTACCGTGTTTCCAGTCAAATAATGTTGTCTGACCAATAGTGATATCTTGTCAATAGTAGAAACATTTTTCCGCAACTCCAATTTTTCTCCAATACTAAAAGTCAATTAGCTCTATTTACTTTTAGTATTGCCAAAAGAG
>Ga0126342_10016771_pt1 | contig 12727 bp, 13 predicted proteins | sample Cyp1metagenome_FD_92528 | JGI IMG/M metagenome (GOLD analysis project Ga0126342, IMG submission 92528) | Coral microbial communities from Lord Howe Island, Old Settlement Bay, Australia - Cyphastrea 1 metagenome | ecosystem: Host-associated > Invertebrates > Cnidaria > Coral ...
GAAACAATGGGGAGGAAGTAACGAACGGAGCAGAAGTTAAAACGAAAGGAGCGACGTAGGGAACAGAAGGGAAGACAAAACGAAAGGGAAGAGTAACCAACGAAATGCTCTGGATGCTATAGCTTCCGGGCTTGCTCTTTGAGATTTTGAAAATTCTTTTGATGCTACGTTCTTGGCCTTCGCCTGAGGCATTTCAGCACGCCCTTGACGCTACGCTCTGGAGACAGTCGCCTCGTGAATGCTATGCTAATTTTCTCTTGGAAGTTCGAGCAAGCTCTTGGTGCTAGGCTCTTGGCTTACTCTTGGGTTTTCCGACACGCTGTTGCTGCTACGCTCTTAGCTTTCTCCTGGGCCAGTCCGGCAAGCTCTTGATGCTACGCTCTTAGCTTTCTCCTGGGCCAGTCCGGCAAGCTCTTGATGCTACGCTCTTAACTTTCTCCTGGGCCAGTCCGGCAAGCTCTTGATGCTACGCTCTTAGCTGTCTATTGGAACTTCCAACACGCTCTTGGTGTTTTTAACTCTCTTAACTATCTCGCGGGCTGTCCAACACTTTCTCTTTGCCTTGTCCTGGGACGTGCCAGCACGCTCTTGAGGCTACGCTCTTGGCTTATCATGAAGCATGGCGTGCTATTTTTTGCTTCGTTTTGTGACACATTGAATTCCAACACGCTATTGATGCTACGTTCTTGGCTCCGGCTCACACTCTCTTGATGCTACGCGCTGAACCTTGTCTTGGATCAGTCCAAGATGCTGTTGACGCTACGGTCCACCACAATCGTGATGATAAGCTCTTAGAATCTCTTATAACTTTTTCTTGGAACTTCCAAAGCGCTCTTGTTGGTGCTACGCTCCGCCTCTTGACGCTGTGGTCTGGAGAAAGTCACGCTCTTCGTGCTACGCTCTTAGCTTTGTTCTGGAACGCGCCAGGACGCTCTAGTTGCTACGCTCTTTTGTTCTTCCTCAAGCGTTCCAGCATGCGCTTGATGCTACGCTCTGACCTCCAACACGTTCTGGATGCTAGACTCTTAGGTTTTCTTGGTCCTTCAACACGCTCTCTTGGTATTACTTGCTTGGGTTTCTCTTGGAACTTCCAGCACGCTCTTGGTGCTAAGTGCTAAGCTCTTGGCTTCCTCTTGGAACTGCCAGCGTTCTCTTGATGCTAGCCTCCTGTGCTATGCTTTTAGCCTGGGAACTTCCAACGCGCTCTTGATGTTACGCGCTAAACTCCCGCATGTTCTGAATGCTACACGCTCAATACTTTTTCATTGAACTTCCTCCTGGAACACTCGGGCGCTCTCTTCGTTTGGGTTTGGTAAGAAGCTAAGAAGGTTCTACTACTTCAACTTAATGATTGATCCTTGCCTCAAGGTTTCAACTGAGGTTGCAAAAACGCACCACACGATCTTGATAATTACTTCTGCGCATCTCTGCACTTTATATTTCTACATAACCTATAGCCTTGGAGATCAGACCAAACCCCTGTCTGCCCTCCGGCTCCTCTTCCTCTCTACATTCCTCTATTTATCTTCCCACATACTAAGACTACAGTACGCCTGCGCCCTTGCTCGTCATGCCTAGCCTGTCAACAGGCATGTGTCGTCAGGCAATACACAATTCGTCGTCAGGGTGTATATAATGCGTTGCCAGGGGGCAATGCGTCGTCAGGGAATGTGTCGCCACAATGCGTCGTCAGGGGGAAATGCGTCGTCAGGGCATGTGTCGTCAGAATGCGTCGTCAGGGGGTAATGCGTCGTCAGTGGGCAATGCATCGTCAGGGAATGTGTCGTCACAATGCGTCGTCAGGGGGTAATGCGTCGTCAGGGGGAAATGCGTTGTCAGGGAATGTGTCGCCACAATGCATCGTCAGGGGGAAATGCGTCGTCAGGGAATGCGTCGCCACAATGCGTCGTCAGGGGGCAATGCGTCGTCAGGGCATGTGTCGTCAGAATGCGTCGTCAGGGGGTAATGCGTCGTCAGGGGGCAATGCGTCGTCAGGGAATGTGTCGTCGCAATGCGTCGTCAGACGTTCCCATTGTCTTTATAATGTATACACGCGCACGCCCCTTGGGATACCCTGTGGCACCCTGTGGTATCTCCTCACGGCCCCGGCAGGTGGTTGAGAAGGTGGTGGAAGTTCCGCAGGTTGGATCCACCACGCAGGGCTCCGTGCGGGAGGAGCACGTGGAGGGGGAGACCAAGCGAGAGGAGCATCCTGCGCAGGTGGTGCAACAGGCACGCCATGGGCAAGTGAGTTGTGACTGGGATAGATTAATAAGGAGATCACACATTAGCATGTCTTTATGGTTTTTGTTTTTTTAAAGTCATTTAAAATCATAGTTTTCAGTTTTGTAGATGTTTAGTGATTAGCAACCTTGGATGGTGGCGTACCACAATCATAGCAATTGGTGTTGACACGGGTTGGGTGCTCCTGTGTTGATAAGTCGAAGCTGGTGGGTTTTAAACGGTTTCGATCTGCAACTTTCATAGATGACGTGTCTGCGCTCTTGGTCGGAGGAGTCCGAAGGGAGACTGGAAACTCCTGAATCCCTTAAGTCTTGGGCAACTGTGATGTCATCAGAGCCGTGAATAGCCGTGACATTTGTGACATTCCGACAATTTCCCTCAATTTTCCACAAGTAGTTCAAGCGCAAATTTAGGAGGAAAACCACTTGATTATTCATAGAATTTATGACCAAAACCCTGGATTTGCTGCACCGGTTCGCTTTAGTCAATTCATTTAGAGTGATGGTATGTGCTGGTTGCGGGTAAATTCACCAATCAGTCAATCGACACGACATCGTTGCAGGTGTTGGCAGGTCCCTCCCACCCCGTCGAGTACGTCACCGAGACAGAGGAGCCGCCTCCGGTGCAAGAACCCATTCAGACGGCAACATGAGCCACTTGAACTGCAGCGATGATGGCTGCACTTGGAGGATCATCCCATTTCAGTTAGTTCACCTGCCTAGGACCTACTTAAATATTAGGGATGTATGTGGGAGAACCCAAGTTGGATAACCTACTTTTATACATAAATATGCAATCACATGCAATGTAATGTAATGCGATGTAATGTAATGTAATGTAACGTCATATACACATGGATGCATGTCGGGACTTACAAAGCAGGCCTATTAAGTTATTAACCAATTACGATTTCTGGGATGATCCTCTAGATGGGGCGGGTGGTTTGAAATATCCAACAAATACGTAATGTGGTACCACCCCCCAGCTGACATAGAACCTTGACAATTAACCGCTGTAGAGGAACGTAGTCTTCCACGTTCAAATATTACCAAATGGTGAAAGTGGGTAGATGTGGGATGCTTTGTGATTGGGTTTGCCACATTGGGTAGAACGTAGTGGAACCAGACACTGGGGGATACTTAAATGTACTTGATGTTACCAGCGATTCTGGGGATCAGTTGTGATTTTGTCGTGCAAATGCTGGTGAATGGTAGCGTTTCTGCAATTTATGTGGGTGTTTTTCCACACATGGAGAAAGGGGTGCGGTGCAGTAGCACATCATTAGCCATGTTCATGACAGTCTGACAGTACGAACGTCCTCACAGGTGCCGTGCCATGTGTTCTCACCAGCACGGCCTTGAGGTTTGGCAAATCACCAAGTCATAAGCAGCGATGCACCTCGGCCGATGTTCGTGCATGGCAAGCATTCACAATCCCTTCGTAAACCCATGCAGCAGCCAGGAAGTGTTTCACAACCTGCCAAAGATTTTAGCATTGATAGAAAACTACACTAGGATCTAGTGCTTCATGTTTTGCGCTACCGTATCTTTTCTGTACATTTCGTTCTAAGCAGCCCTTTACTGTACAAGTCCTTGTTTCTCTAAACAAGGTGAAACATCAATCGTTTGACTGGGTCTCGGTAGGTATCACTCGAAGGGATGCCCCGTTCCCTTGCCACATGGCCTAGCTGGGGAGGTCCGCAAAAGTGGTCCCAAATCAACCCAATATTTGATCATTTGGATGGGCCTGGATGGGTGAATAGCTGTGACACAACATTTAGGGCCGAGGGGATCAACACCCCTTTGCCACCGACTCGGATGTTTATACCACATTTTGGATATTCATGTTGGATCGTTTAGCGTCACCGTCTTCCACGTTTGCCTTGATGTCTTCCAGCCTGCCTTCCGAGGTGTTTCATCCCATCCCACGAGCAGTTAAACGTCTGATTTTCCAGGGGCTGCTGTGGTGGGCAGGGCCATGAGCCAATGTATATACGTACACTAGATGCTTCCCTAGCAAAGGTAGCCTCCAGGTAAAGGTGGCCACTTTCAGAATCTTTGATGATCTGAAGGCAACCAAGGGCCAGTGGCGAAATGTTATGACATGGTTGACATGTTTCAAGATTTCTACATCAAGTGATGTCAAGTGAATTGTGGCCACCAGCTTGGCAGGGCCTTTTCCCGAAATCTTTGAATTGGCTAAGTTGATGCAGTGACGGTGGCGACTGCAATGGTGCTAAACGCGCGAGGTGGAAAAATTGCTTGCAGAGAAGGATGACATGTGGCCACGCAAGCAGCGTGTAGAACAGGTGAAGGAGGTGACCTATCCAGGGTTTCTGGGCCACCGGGCCACCATGGTCCACCGCGTGCCGGCGTGCCGCAGGCCCTATCCCCTCTTCCCAATGAGGCCATGGCCGTGGTGTTTCCGGATTTTGTTTTGGGAATATTCACCACCAAAAAAGCAGGGATGGATTTGGCACTGGAATATTTCCCATGTATTTCACCATGTATCATTTACACACACAGATATTTACATACATCTATGTTGAAGCCTTCCCACATGTATTTCCGTGTGTTTCCACATACTTCCACATTGTGTTTCCAAACAAAACCAGTCGAATTTACCCCTGGCGCCAGGATTTCGCCCAAAGATGGACGTCATGAGGGCATTGCCTTCTGCACCAAGGCATGGAATAATTCAGGGCGGTGCCCAGTTGGATTCTCAAAGTGTAAGTGAAAACGTTTCTGGACCCTATATTTCATGGGAACCACCATGGTTTCCTGTAGATTTTCCCTTAGGCCAATCCGTTGACATTGTTTGGGCCATTTGAAATACCTCTCTGTACCCCATTCAATTGACGAGATGGCGATGGAGAGAGAGAGAGAGAGAGACCCCATTCAATCCACTGGTTAGTTAATCATGTTTCCCTATTTAAATGCCCATTGGCGGGTACAGTACATTTTTAGACACACCGTTTTCGCTGTTCCCAAACACTTGATCCTGAAGAAAAAAACGCCACGCAAGTTTCTTCTTTTTTCGGAGCTTGCGAAATATTCGCATTCCATTTCTATCATTGTCCAACACTCTCTCTCCCATGGATGACTAGCGTGGCAATGGAAGTCGGATGGTTGGTTCATATATTTAATGATTTATCTATATATGTGAATCAGGTTTGGAAGGCTGGGGTTTTCACAAATCATTTATCAAGTTCTCATCACCTTGATTCACCTTGATATTTTGGCTCAAGTGCCTTAAGATTTTTCTTGTTTCTTTTGACGTGGAGGGACCACGTATATGGCCTTTCCGGCAGGGTCCCATGCTACGCCTGTGGAGGTACTCCACCTTGCGGCCTGGATCGACATGGTGGATCTCCTCGCCCAAGAGAGACTTGGGGAGGCGCGAGTGGTATGGGGATTGGTGGTCGAGACTTTGCTCCTGTGGAATATCCCTGGCATGGATGAAGGTTGGATCATTCCGGAGTTGCCGGATTTGTACTCAGTCCCATGTCAGGCTGTCTTGGTCCAAGCCGCCTCAGTTGACTCATTGCCTGAGCGGTGGCAACCGCGATGTGCTGTGAAGGGCGCATGGTCTCTTCAGGTGCGGGGGGAGGATCTTTTGCCTTCTCACGTCCGGAGGCTCTTGGCGAGGCTACGCCTGGGGCAGGACGGGGTCTCAGTTGTGGAGATCTTCGAGCTCTGGAAGGATTGGCAAGGAAGGCCCAGGACTTGGGAGGAGCCCTGGTTCTCGGCCGACGCCATCGATCGAGGGAACCACCTTGGTTGGAGAGCAGGCCACTCTTGGAGGCTGCTGCTGGGAGCGGTGGAGGCCAACGTGGACTACATCCCTCCTATGTGCAGGCTATGCGGGGTGCCGACCTTGGATACCTGTGACACTTGCGAAGCCGAGTGCTGCAGGGCTTGCGACCTGTGCCAGGCACCAGAGCTGGAGACGGATCAATGAGGCAACGATAATGAGGGAAGCGGTTCGAGGGACGGCCACAATGCTGTATGAGGGCCCAGGAGGGGTTCAGGTTTCAGGCATTGGGTTGGTCGGTCCCTCCCTGTCGCCCCCTGTGTTCAATCTATGCTGTTTTCAAGTGGATTCTGAGGTGAAGATGAAGTTCACAGCATGGCGCAAGTTTGTGCATCAAGTTGTAGTCCTCGCAGCGGCTGCCATGGCTTTTCAACCAGGGCGCTACGCAGTGGAGGCTGGGGTCGTGGAGCCTGACGCAGCAAGGTTCAGGTGGACTGGCCTGTTGGCTGAGAAGCTTCGGAGTGACAGAGAGAGAGAGGAAAAAGGCGGAAGGATCCTCCTGTCTCTATAGTGGCCGGTCGTTGTCAGACTTTGTAAATGTATATGTGAATCAGGTTTGGAAGGCTTGGGTTTTCACAAATCATTTATCAAGTTCTCATCACCTTGATTCACCTTGATATTTTGGCTCAAGTGCCTTGATCCAAAATAGCAAGATTTTTCTTGTTTCCCCACCCAGAACCCACCCTGGTCTCGGGGGTGGCCTAGTTGCCTTCCCTCGAACCCAGTATGAGCTGGGGTTCGCGGGAGTAGCGCGCTGATCAGCGCCGTTTGGGGGCCTCTGGGTACAGAGGGCTTTTGGTGATCCATTAGCGTCTCGTGGTTCCGAGGTAGAAGTCCAATGTCGGACAGCCCCTATAGAGAGTCTAGGGGTGGGATTTGCCTGGATCGGACCTATCCCTGGAGAGACCAGGGACAGATAGCCCAGAGTTCTGGCTGCGCTGATCGGCTGCAGGATCGCAGCTGGCCAAGGCAAAACCAGTGGAGTACAGGTTCATTGGACTGGCCTGTTGGCTGGGAAGCTTCGGAGTGACAGAGAGAGAGGAAAAAGGCGGAAGGATCCTCCTGTCTCTATAGTAGCCGGTCGCTGTGAGACTTTGTATATGATGATTTAAAATCGAATCAATTATCATGATTTATGGTGGATTTATGGTTGATTTCTGATGTACTGCAGACCCTTTGCATATTCCCCCGCCCAAGAACGAAACCATTTCATATCAGACTTCCGCAGCGCAGGCCACTGGCCAGGTGAAAGGTCGCTTGGGTGTTGGTCTGCATGTTGCAAGCTACAGCAGCGAGGAGTCACCGACGTTTCGAAGGGTCGGGGCAACTGGCGGCTGGGTTTGTTACTCTTTTGGGGCCAGAATCCATGGTGATCATGGTTTGGTGTTCATCTGGCTGGTGGTTTGTGGTTTGGAACATTTTTTATTTTCTGTATATTGGGAAGAATCATCCCAACTTTTTCGGAGGGGTTGAAACCGCCAACCAGTCATGGTTGATCCTGTTTATCCTCATTTTCCTTAAACACATGGGGTTCCCTGGCCATCCATGGCCCCAAACACATGACATGGGAGCATTCCCCCCTGGGCTGTAGGAAGATTCCTCGCAGTGGCCAGTGGAGCCTTTGTCCCAAGAGCTCGAGGTGAATCGCTGGCTTTCACTTTTTGGGGCTTTCATGGGATAGGAATGGGGTTCAGCAACCATAGGGAGGGATAGAGGGATGGATAGATGAATAGATGGATGGATGGATGGATGGATGGATGGATGGATAGATAGATAGATGTATATATATATATACATACATAGATACATAGATACATAGATACAAAGATACATATATAGATACATAGATACATAGATACACACACATGTGTATATTATATATATACACACAGATGCATAGATACATGGGCAGATCGGAGTAGATTAGATCTGGATTTAGATTTAGATTAGATACGGCTAGGTTAGATTAGATCGATTAGATCGATTTGATCGACGAGATCGATTAGATAGAGTAGGTAAATAAGATAAATTAGATAGATTAGATAGATTGGGTAGATTAGATAGATTAGATAGAGTAGATAGATAAGATAACTTAGATAGATTATATTGGTAGATTAGATAGGTGGATTATGGTGGATTAGATTGATTAGATCGATTAGACAGAGAAGAGAGATAAGAGAATTAAAGATAGATTAGATGCGTTAGATTAGATTAGATGAGATTAGTTTAGCTTAGATTACATTGCTGTAGATTAGATTAGGTAGCTGTAAATTAGATAGATAGATGGATAGGATAGATAGGATAGATAGAATAGATAGCATAGAAAGAAAGATAGGATAGATAGGGTAGAAAGGGTAGATAGGTCAGATAGGATGGATAGGATAGATAGGATAGATAGAATAGATAGAATAGATAGATTAGATACATTAGATAGACTAGATAGATTAGAAGATGAGATAGATTAGATAGAATAGATAGATTAGATAGATTAGACAGACTAGATAGATTAGAAGATGAGATAGATTAGGTAGATAGATTAGATCGATTAGATCGATTAGATAGATTAGATAGATTAGGTAGAATAGATAGAATAGATAGAATAGATGAAAAGAAAGGATAGATAGAATAGAATAGACTGGAATAGAGTAGAATAGAATAGAATAGAGTGATAGACAGATAGATAGGTAGATAAATAGATAGATAGACAGATCAATAGATAGATCGATAGATCGATCGATAGATAGATCGATAAAAAGGATAGATAGGAAAGATAGGATAGGTAGGATAGATAAGATCGATAGGATCGATAAGGTGGATAGGATAGTTAGGATAGATAGGATAGATAGGATAGATAGGATGGACAGGATTGATAAGATAGATAGGATAGATAGGACAGATAGGATAGAGAGGATAGATAGAGATAGACTAGATAGATTCGATTGAGTTGATCGGTTGCAAAGTTTAGATAGATTAGATAGATAGATAGATCAGGTAGATTAGATAGATTAGATGGATTTGATAGATTAGGTAGATAGATAGATAGACAGGTAGATAGATAGACAGATAGACAGATAGATGCATAGATAGAAAGAAAGATAGATAGATAGAAAGATAGATAGGATAGATAGGGTAGATAGGCTAGGATAGATAAGATACATAGGATAGATAGGATCGATAGGGGAGATAGGACTTATAGGAAGATAAACAATAGATAGGTAGATAGATAGATGGGATAGATAGATAGATAGATAGATAGATAGGTAGGATAAGATAGGATAAGATAGATAGATAGCTAGCTAGATAGATAGATAGATAGATAGATAGATATAGGTAGACATAGATAGATAGATGGATAAATAGATAGATAGATAGATAGATAGATAGGTAGATAGGTAGATAGGTAGATAGGTAGATAGGTAGATAGGTAGATAGGTAGATAGGTAGATGGATAGAAAGAAAGAAAGAAAGATAGATAGATAGACAGATAGATAGATAGAAAGATAGATAGATAGAGATCGATAGATTGCTGGATAGATCGATTTTATCGATAGATAGACACATAGATTGATAGGCAAAATTACGTGGATATGTGACCATTCATTGGCATTTACCCAAAATCACAATACACACGTTTATGGCTGGTGCCTTCAGAATGTGAGCATCAGATATCCACCACCTCACGGTTTCGATGCGGTCCAAAAGTTGGACATGGTAGGTGCAAGACATCGATGCCCATCAGCTGTTTCGAATCATTGTGAGACGGTTGCGCTTCCAGTGGGGACGCCCGTGAATTCGTGCGGGGGAACATGGTGGGGACGGGATTTATGTGGGATTGGAACCTGATGGGGACGGGGATTGATATGGATGTGCATTAGCTTCTTCCATTATCATCCCATTATTGTCCCAGTTCTCAAAGCTCAGATCGGTGCAGAAGCACAACGGGAGCATTCGGGAGCTCCACCAGGGACCTAGATCAGAAACAATTTCTCGTGGGATAGATTACTCTTGGAATTAATAGTAAGAACGAAAGAAGGAAAGAAGGAAAGAAGGAAAGAAGGAAAGAAGGGAAGAAGGGAAGAAGGAAAGAAGGAAAGAAGGAAAGAAGGAAAGAAGGAAAGAAGGAAAGAAGGAAAGAAGGAAGAAGGAAAGAAGGAAAGAAAGAACTCTGCTTTTCTGCTTCCTTTCTTTACAGTATCTTTGCTTTTCTGTTTCTTTTGCTTTATTCTCTCTTGTTGGTATACTTTTTTCCCCTTAAAGAAATCCTAAAGAAACCTTAAATGTAACCCTCAATGAAACCCTCTAAATGAAACCCTACATGAAGCCCTAAATAAAGCCCTAAATGAGCCCCTAAATGAAACCCTGAATGAAACCCTAAATGAAACCCTAAATGAGACCCTACATGAAGCCCTAAATGATCCTGAATGAAACTCGGTGAACATGCCGAGATGTAGCAAATACCATGCACTACTACTACTACTACTACTACTACTACTTCTTTTTCTTCTTCTTCTTCTATTCCTATGACTGGTTTTTTTGATCCTGATATATAATGTTTTTGGATCTGCAGATAGTTTTTGGTGCTGATCCCAAGAGCAATATCTTTTTGATTCGTGACCCTCCACCGAGGTGTGAGTTTGTGCTCCGCAGCCGCTTCGACGAACCAGTGAGGCGAGTGAACAATTGCCAGTGAAATGCTGGGGCTTTGACTCCGGGTCCCTGAGTGTTCGCGCATTGAGCGGCTGAATTTTCATCAACATAGCAATCATCATCATCATCATCATCAGCATCAGTACTCGTTTTAAATTCAGCACCATTTAATAATAACATTAACAATGTTATTATTATCACATATCAACATATTTATTTGACATGGTTGTTTAACATCATTTTTGATAGTGTTCTTATCATTATGTCGTGTATGTAATATTGTTATTGTTACTATTCGTATTGTTATTATTGTTGTTAACGATTACGTAATATTCTTTGAAATGACACACGCACACACACACACATGGCTGAAGCTCAGAATGTAAGGCCCCGATCCATACCCTGGACGCAGAGTTGATCCATACCCCGGACGCACAGGCGATCCATACCCCTGATCCACATCCCCGATCCATGCGTACCCTTGTGATCCTTGTGAAAGGATAAAGTTCATTTGAATTTATTTGCGTAACTCCTTCGTTCCATACGTCCGGATCAATACCCTTGAGCGATAGCCATATAGGTTTATGAGTTATGTATATAGATAAGAATGGATGAGAGCGCAGCTTGAAGACATGAAGCTATAGCACAGCGCTCTCGCTCTGGGGGGGGCCTTTGCCTCCTTTCCGTAGCCATTTTGGCTCAAGCTCGCTCTGGCTCAAGCCTTGCGAGTCGAGGGTGTGGCCCAACCCATGCCAGGACGCTGGGTTGGAGGAAAAGGGTCTATAGCCTCCCCGGTGAAGGACCTGATTGCCATTTTGGAAGCTATGCGAGACCCACAAGGCCGAAAAATAACAGATGCCCAATGGAAAAAACTTCTGCAGACAGAAGTCGACCTTAGTCACCCTGATTTTGATGCAGCAAGCCTTGTCAAAGACACTGCCGATTGGTATCACACAGCATACACATGGAATTTTGTATCTATGGCGATGGCTCTACGAGCACAACATGGTGCCCGCGAACAGAATAAACAATTGTTCTACATACCTTCTGTTGATTCCCCCCAAAAAATTATAACCAAGCGTTGTACAAGGAAATGCTGGATGAATATAATCTTCGAAAAACGAAAAAATCCAGGAATTTGCTTAATATATGTGGGGATGAGAATTCGTTTCACTACTTCGGTCCACCCACCATTCGTTGTGCAAGATTGCACAGGCACAGTGGTGGGACTCGAAGTGGCCAAAGAGAGTGCCAAGCATGCCTGCGAGTCGCAAAGTGATGTCGTTCTCCATGCTTTGCCCAAAGCCATTTACATAAAGCTAGACGATTGCAATGAAATGTTTTTGCTGCCAAAACATGATGTCGACATGAAAGGCCTCTTTGCTTAAAAACCACTAGACAAGCTGGAAAAACAATTGAAAAAGCTCGAAAATATAGACAAGCGTTGGGTTGGCCACTTGATTTGTGAAGACGCCTGCTGAATGTGCATAAAATTGCAACAGCATTTCGCTGGTTACGACTATCCGCTTCGGACAGAACATGGCGCGTTGCAGCAAAAAGACATGCCATGTCAGCAAATACCAGCCACGCAAATTTGATTCCATTTCTAAACATACACATGAATTAACACAAGTCTTTCAACAAACAGTTTTCCAACCGAAATTCCCATGGATACAACTGTTTGCTCATTCCGACGTATCAGTTTACTAGATGCGCTATGTTTCTTTCGTCAAGACGGACATTCTACATTCTCACAGCACTACTTGACCGCGATGAGATGCTGACATGGTTACACACACTTTGAAAACTTTGACCATCGAAGTTCGGTTGTGGCAGTCTGACAAGAAAAAGTCACATACTGCGTCTAGAATTTGTTTGCCTTGTGTGGGCATGTTTTTTTCTGCATGGCATTGCCCGTCATCGTCATAAATCTAGCTCACCACACTCATCGCCGCCGCGAACTGCAAGCATTTCTTGATGATTTGAAACTCCAAACAATCTGGATTGATGCCGTGGATGGAGA
>Ga0126342_10016772_pt1 | contig 12726 bp, 10 predicted proteins | sample Cyp1metagenome_FD_92528 | JGI IMG/M metagenome (GOLD analysis project Ga0126342, IMG submission 92528) | Coral microbial communities from Lord Howe Island, Old Settlement Bay, Australia - Cyphastrea 1 metagenome | ecosystem: Host-associated > Invertebrates > Cnidaria > Coral ...
AAGACAGAAGACACGAGAAGACACGAGAAGACACGAGAAGACACGAGAAGACACGAGAAGACACGAGAAGACACGAGAAGACACGAGAAGACACGAGAAGACAGAAGACACGAGAAGACACGAGAAGACACGAGAAGACACGAGAAGACACGAGAAGACACGAGAAGACACGAGAAGACATGAGAAGACAGAAGACACGAGAAGACATGAGAAGACATGAGAAGACATGAGAAGACACGAGAAGACATGAGAAGACATGAGAAGACATGAGAAGACATGAGGAGACATGAGGAGACATGAGAAGACATGAGAAGACGCGAGAAGACAGAAGACGCGAGAAGGCATGAGAAGACATGAGAAGACGCGAGAAGACATGAGGAGATATGAGAAGACATGAGAAGACATGAGAAGACATGAGAAGACATGAGGAGACATGAGAAGACATGAGAAGACGCGAGAAGACAGAAGACGCGAGAAGGCATGAGAAGACATGAGAAGACACGAGAAGACATGAGAAGACATGAGAAGACATGAGGGCTGAGAAATTCAATTGGTGACAGTTCTGAGAGATGTTCAATCCTGTCTTTGGTTTGATCTGATGGTCATTGGCTCTGGGGTGGAGCTCGTCCATGACCACTGGCTTGTTTTCCTTGTTTTGACGTCCTGTTTTCGTGATGTTTCGTGCATTCAAAGCGTTCTTTCTTCCTTTGCTAAGCTCTCAACACGTTTCAAGAACGTTCTTGGACTCTTGGCAAAATATCACCAGATTCACAAGCTCAGCATCTTCTAATCAGTTCAGCTTCATGTAAAGCGGGTCATTCTCGAGGCTGGAATCGAGAATCGTTTGTTTGGACGGGGCAGGTCGGACCCCCTTTGCAATTTTTAAATCATGGGCTGCACAATGGGGGCTGCTGTTTGCACAGTTCGGGTCAATTTCGTTGAACCAGCGAACAATTGGAAGCAGTGCTTCCAACATAATATGGACTCTATTTTTTTCTCATGATTTCGCTTTTATTGAAGGCCACTTTTTGTGCCTTAGGCTTTATAATAGGGCATTTCAATCTTTCAGCACGTTGTTTTCTTGCTACGCTATGTGGGTATTCACTGTCTTTGGGATGCTTTTCCTGACCGCCCAACTGTTAAGAATTCAACATCAACATTTATGCTTCGATCAAGTTCTACTTAAGCCTACAATTCAAACATCAGTGTGATGATAGCGACTCATTGTCCACCAATGCCTCCGCGAAATGTTGGTCAAGCAAGTAAGAGGCAAAACAAATTATTACTAATACTGGTGCTGGGATTCACCAGAGTTGTCAGAGTTGTCTTTAAACCCCCAAAAGTTCGGCTCCGCCGGCTCCACACGAGTATGCTGACAAATGCGTTACGAGCGTCCCAGAGCTCTATGGTGAGGCGCGCCCCAAACCGCCGACCCTCCGACGCCGGGCCCCAAAAAACACCCAAAATCCTTCACTCTGCTGGGGGGAAGCTTTTTGGACGGAATCCGGGTCGCTCATAAGCGTCTCCAAGAGCATTCCCCCCCCCGTTTTGAGGGTACCTGAAATCGGAAAAAGGCGCCGTTTTGCCCCTTTTTTTGGGCGATTTTTGGGTTTTCGAAATTACAGCATTTTTGCGTGTTAACGTCTTTTTCGGGAGCAATGCAAAAAACGCAGACAATGCTGTAAATACTAATACTTTTTGCACCCGAAATGCAGAAAACATTGCAAATACCAGTGTTTTTGAAAGCAAAACAAAAAAAATAAAAAAAAAATGCAAATTACAGCATTTTTGGATATTTTTGGCGGGTTGATCGCAAAAAAATGCTGGTATTTACACGGTTTTTGCAATTTCAAGAAAATGTGGAAGGCACGAAACACTGTAAATAGCGGTGTTTTGGCAACTTTTGGACGCCGAAACGTTCGTATTTACCCAGTCTTTTTTGCCCGTGACAGCGCCAAACCCCTGTAAATTACAGCATTTTTTGCACTGTTTGAAGCATTGTTTTGTCTTGATGAATGCAAAAAACGCTGGTATTTAGGCGTTTTTTTCAAAAAATCGAAGATCGTGACGTGAACGAAACCCTGTAAATAACAGTGTTTTAGCCACTTTCGAGGACTAACACTGTGGTATTTACGCGGGTTCTTGCCATCTGACAGCGCAAAATGCTGTAAATTACAGCACTTTGTGCGCTGTTTATGTTCAATTTTTAAACGCGCGATGCTTTCACATGTTCTTTGCATTCTTCCACAAGAAACAACATTGCAGATTGAAACTGGACCACAGCGTGACCCGAAAGAAAGCTGGAGGGAGGAGACTCACAGAAGCTTTTACACACACAGGGGCTTTACGCGGAGAAGTCTTTACATAAAGGAGCTTTTTACATACAGAAGGTTTTACACAGAGAAGTCTTTACTCTAAGGGGTTTTTGCATACAAACGTCTAGGAGCCTTTACACACAAGAGCGTTTACACAACAAACTTTTACACACACAGGGGTTTTTTCACAGAGAAGCCTTTACACATAGGAGTTTTTTACACAGAAGGTTTTACACAGAGAAGTCTTTGCTCTAACGAGTTTTTGCGCACAACGTCTTGGAGTTTTTACACACAGAAACTGTTACACAGAACTCTTTACACAGAGAGTTTTAACATACAGACGCGTTTACACACAGATTTTTTTACACAGAGAAACCTTTACACAGAGAGTTTTTACACACGAAAATTTTTACACACAGAGAAATCTTTACACAAACGCGTTTTCACACTGAAAAAAAATCACACACAGAAGGAAAATTTTACACGAAGAAGTCTTTACACAAAGGGGTTTTTACACACAGAATTTTTTACACACAAAAGCATTTACACAGAAAGTCTTTGCACAGAGGCGCGCTTACACGAAGTAACAAGTTGAAATTGGCAGCAGTTCGTTAGAAAAAATCCTTCGCAGGAGCTTTCGGGAACTCACTTGCTCCCCAAAAAACCGTCTATTTCCAACAAATATGTTCCAAACAACCGAAGGAATATATTTCTGAAGCAGGTCCTCATTCAATAGCTTTCAAGCCCACACTGCGATGAAATGGAGGCTCGAGTAATCCGGAGGAGCCGACGCTGAGCGTCAGCTCAAAAATAAAGATGTTTCACAGGATTTCAATCGTGTCAAAGGACTTCTGTGCACTCTCGGTGCACTGACACTTTGCGCAGAAAGCCAGGTCACAATACATGATAATACATGTAAGTGTGCATTCGATTTACTCGCTACTAGTATGAATAAAGTGTGAGCAATGAAATGCTGCCAGATATCCTGGCATGATGATTGATTCGTTAGAAGCATGATTTTTTTTAAAAAATACAGTTTTTGCCAGAAACCATGAAAACTCCAGGGTCAACTTGTTAAAGGCGTAGTTCATTTTGGAATGGCCTCTGAGCATTCTTATTGCCAGGAAGTTCCATGATAATACCGGAAGAATCAGCCCCTGTTTCTTTTGTCTTTGGGTGTCCTGGCTTCGTTTTCAGCTGTGCCTCTTCAGTTCTCCCTTTCATTTCCCTAGTTGTCAAGTTCGTTTGGCAGATGTTAGCACGTGTAGATTCAAGCAGCTGTTGTACTGGCATGCGGATGCATGCGGCATGTCCTTTCCAGTCGTTGCCTGCAAGTCTGCGTTTCCTTCAGTGCCTAGGCAAAGGTCTGGCTGCAACGGAGTCCACCTGCAAGGAGATGAAGCAACTCATCGTAGCAGGCCCGGTCAGACAACAATTTCTACATTTTTTCACCGTCCTGACCGAACTTTAACAATTTTAATCAATTTTACGCATGCCTATCCTATCCCATCCTCTACTATTACTATTCCTCTACCATTGAACTCCTGATTTGAGTTCCTCATACTATGAATTTGTTTTCAGTTGTGTATATAAACATATTTGAAGATGTACATCTGAAGAGCGAAGCATCATTTGTCTCCTTCCGATCAAATAATTACATACCTTCGGTTATCCTTTGTTCTTAGGGAAGGAACAGATGTTGCCAGTTCCATATTCAAATTCGATTCCCGTGCAGAAGGTTTTCACAGAGCCATCCCGCAGTACCATATGTCACATGCGTCACATGTTTGCAAGACCGTTGGAAGACCGTTGGAAGACGGTTGGTTGCAGGCGAATTTTGGACGCAATGGTTCAGCTTATCTTTGCCAGACTTTGCAAGGCCCTCAGAATCCCAGGTGAAGATGGTGAAGACCGGGGCGCAAGCTGAGAGCGTTGATGCAAGATGAGTTGCACATAGTTGCACAATGTTGCACATCATTGATATCTCTTGATCACTGCAATACTTTGCAATACTTTGCAATACTTTGCAATACTTTGCAATATGCATCTTGCATCATCTTGCATCATTTTGCATCATCTTGCACTGAATCGGATCTCAGGAGCTGACGGGAGATTGCCTAGGCATTTTGACACAAGGCCAGGGCTGCCAGAACTGTTCTTGTCACGCTCAGAGACGAGCTGATTCATTGCTTTGAAATACAATCTTTGTGAGTGAAGTAGGTAAACATCAAAATGTATGAAAATGCAATGCATTCGATGCTGTATACAATATTATACAATATCCAAGAAGATTGTGTCTGTTTTCAGTGTATCAGTAGAGATCGGTAGAGATCAGTAGAGTGCACAGGTGATGTTTGGCCATTGGCAGGTGACACCGAAAGCCGGGCACAGGCCAAAAAGTTGCTGGGCACCTTCTGGAGGAGCCTCCGGGCCTCGCTAGCCTCTGCTTTCTACACATTGGCCTTGCATTCAGCTGTCCGCACCTGTCCAATCTGCAAACTGCCACGGTATGATTGAAGTTGATTGAACATTGATTGAACATTGAGTGAACAATTTAAACACTCAACCACCTTGTGGAGGACTCTATCTGTGCCTTGGAAGCGTTTGGAATTGGGTGGAAGGACCACCTCCAGGACCTTCTTCGAGTGAACAGGCCATGACCCACGATGGCCCGTATGCCCCGATTGCCTAGACATTCCAGTTCGATCATGTTGGATCATGTTGGATCCCGTGACATCCAGTGACATTTGAAAGGATCTCAGTCTGCCGATCCAAGGTGAGTCACACAATGATTGAATTCCAGGGAATGCGACTGCCCTTGACAAGCTTCGCCTCCGTGAAGCAACTTTTGTTAAAGGCGGGGAGCTGAGGCCGATTCAAGTCTTGAAGTCTTCAAGAGTTTGTTTGTATCACCTGCTCTTTCCCAAACAACTTAAAGTATGACAAAGACAAAGACGAACAAAGTCATAAAAACCTCATATCAAAATCTGTCCGGCAAGCACTTGGATCGGACTTTGTGCTTTGCCTTTGGCGCCAACCTTGTAACATGCTTCAGGTGGAGCAGGCACTGGCCAAGACGCGTCGGCGCCACAATGGAGTGACAAGTAGATGCTTTCTAATGTTTGCCGTGCGAAACCTCTGCACACGTTTAAACATTCCAAACCATTCCAAACCTGTATCCATTGTGTCCACGTGTGTCTTGTGGGGCTATTTGAACCTGCCAGGAATGTTTACCCTCATTTCCTTTCTTCTCGTGATTCTCGTGTTTATTTCGAATTTACTCCATCCAGGAGTTCCGGGGCGCGTTCTGCTGAGACACATACGCGAGCAGCCAAGTCATTCTTGCGGTTTGGGAGGCTGAAAGAGGCATGTCCAGGGAAGGTCCGTGGTCAGTCAAGGTGCCAAACTTGCAAAACAAAGCGGATCGTTTTGCAAGTTGCACAACGATGCAGAACGTCCTGAGATTTCCGCATAGTTTGAAGTATTTTGAATTTTGAATGTTGAATATATTTTGCTTTCCTAGGTTTCCTAACCTTGAACCTTCCCCTGTCCCTGGCTGTACAAACCCATGGATCCCTTGGAATTCTATCGATACGTGCATTTTGTGGTTGCTTGTTGAGCTCCTAGTCTAGTTCATTTTGGTCGTCCTGTGATTTTTTTTTCGGATATTAGTGTTTCAAGTCGTTCTTAGGAGTGAATCTCAGTCCTGTTCCATCCTTTCCAAAGTCATCCAAAATCACCAAAATCTGCGAAAGACTTTGCCAAAACCTTGCCTGCTGATGCCTGCTGCATCCCCATACCAAGGCTTCTGTCAGGAGGCCCAAGCACCTGCTCCCTACCGCGGAACTGATGCGATTTGCCAAGCTTGTGTTCTGGGCTTAGCAGGGGTTGTTGATGGTTGTTGATGGTTGTTGTATGTTGTTCTTCGATCAGCCAAGAAGCGGGGTTTTCGAATGACCTGGCAGCGTATGACATTATAATTAGCTCGATTTGCCTGTGTAATGATTCTAATGTTCTATTGTAGAAATATGTTCAAACATTGAATGCATGATGTATGAATAAGTAAATACCATTATATAATTATATATATATTAAACTATAAGTTAAGTATAGTTTAGTATAGTTAAGCATATGTCTATATAGTATTATAATGTAATACATTACTATGTCTGTATTATGCATTGTGAATAGTTCTGAATCAAATGTGCCTGCCTATTGGACTGATCACTCACGTACTCCAATGTGGTTTGCACGCTGGATAATAATATGGATACATTGTCATCACCAAAGTCCTTTGTTCGGACAAATAAAAGAGACTCCCCGCAAGCCCGCAATGCACGGACATACACAATGAACCGGCCGTGTAGTCCATGCTTTCTGCCACAACTCGCCCATTAATGGGTCCACCAGAACGGGCTTCTGGAGGCTGAAATTCAGAGCCACAAAAAGTTCTAGAGGGGTGATGGATGGTGATGGGGTGTTGGTCTACAAATTTTACAAACTTCGATCACTTCTAAGATCTTCAGAAGTTGCTCCGCAGTGAGATCCCCGAGTCCTCCACAGAGCAAGACATGCACCCATTCAGAGGATCATTGTGCTGAGCCGGAAACCCTCAATGTGCAAATTTGCACATTGCTAAAGATACCAATAACATCCTAAGCTCCATCACTAGACCTGAACTTTGACCAAGTGACCAGTGACCAAAGATTGCCAATCCGACTACGTCAGGAGGTTTGACATCTGTATTGACAGCTGCTTGCGCAGCTAGCGCCTCTAAACATGTTTGTAGCGCAAAGAGCCTTCCATAGGGCAGATATATACCCACTTGGGCAACCGGCAGCAAAAAAAATGCCAAAGGAGTCACAAAGTAGCATGAAGCAGCCGGTCGAATGATCCGTTGACATCGCACAATGTGCAAACACCAGCATGGCCTGAAGTTGCATTGATTACACAAAGCTCCGCAAGGATTCTGAACACAAACATCACCATACAATGGGTCAGGCATCACAAACTAGTAAGCCCGGGCAGACAAGAATGCGACCTTTCTGCATTCCTATTCGTTCAATGCCTCTTCAAGATTCGGCGTTGTTTGGATTTGGATGAATTCGGTAAAGTATTGAGTTTGAGATGTTTGAGAGCCTTGCACTGAGTTGCATTCAGGAGCCAATCTGCTTTGAGATGGAGAGCCCCTCTGGTGGAGTCCAACAGCCATAGCCTCAGAGCCTTTGAGGATCTCTTAGGATGAAAGCGAAAGCCAAAGTTTGCATGTTTGACTTCGCTTGACTGACTACTAGGAGATCCGAGAGGATTAAGAACTACCCAAAAATCAAATAATAGTTGCGAGAGTGACAGCAGTCCGGTGGGAATTGCTTCCACCTTTTGTCAAAGCACGTCAACTCTTCATGTTGCAATGAAACAAGTCTTAGGCGAGTCTAGATGAGACAAGGTATGATAGATATGATAGGGTGAAGACGCTACAGAAAATAGAGAAGGTATCAGATAGAGAGACCCACCTATGGAGACACATTAAGCGTCCAAGCAATGATGGGCAATCGAACGCTGTTGCTTTAGTAAATTAGCTTGGCACCTGAAGCGGCTTTGTGGCAATAATCAGCTGAAGGAGAAACATAAGAAGTAGGTATGCACCGATAGGCCACAAGAGTTGAATGCAGCAGATGTTGAAAAGTTTCTTCAGAAGGGTGGCATGTGGTTTTGCGCCGAGCACTTCTCACACGGCTTTTGATTTGCAATCTACTCCTGTACTTGTGTAATGTGTGGTCATGTGGTCATTCATATCCGACCAATCCAGACCATGTTGGCAGGTGTTTCTGCTTGTTTGTGACTGTGTTGTGGAAAACCATGGAAACGTGGGCGGCTGTTCAGAAACTTCAGTGCCACGCCTGTTTTAATCTATTTTATGTTGAGCTGCTTTGGTTAAGGCTCGCGCTCCAGCTCAAGTGGGTGGAGAACGAGGCATTTTCAATCATTTTCATACCTTTACTTTTGACGAGAAGTTTACATTGCCTCTTCACGAAAGCTAGCGGCCTTAGCGGTAGCTAGCTGGAGTTACTCTTGCTATCTCTTGCTGCAGCAAGGGGAGGGGCAGGCCTGAGTCCAACACAGTGATTTTTCACTCAAACTCCCCCCTAAGCTCCCGGGTCACGGGCTCAAATCCTGCCAGGTCTCTAGGTCCAGGCTCCTTTGACCCTTAGCTTTCGTTCCCCTTGGGCCTCAAGTCTCCTCAAGTCTCCTCAAATGCACATGTTCCGAATCATGTTCCATCATTTTCCCTGAGTGTTTGAGCTCTCTCAATCTGCATGGGGGACTGGGCCCAACGATCCGTGAAGGTCCGCTTACGAGTCATGCTGGTGGAGAACGGCAAGTGCCGCTACTGCAGATTTGGGGCATGTTCCACATCTTGTGTGGTACAAAATATGGAGTCATGGCAACATCCTGTTGAGACCTCCTAGGATATCATAGGCACAGATTTGCACAAGAATGAAGTGAACTGCCCCTGCCATGTGTCACTCACCGACAATTTTTGTCCAAACATTCCACAGAACGTCACGGCACGTCAGACAACCGCACAGAACCTAGAATCAATGTGCCAAGTTCTCGGAACCTGGCCCCAGCTTCTGGACAGAATTATCAGAATTGTCGTGCCACATTGCGCGAGTCCACTGCGTGCGCATTTTTTAATTCCTGCGCCATCTTAAGCTGCGCAGCTCTACCTGTTGTACCAAGGTGCCCGTTTCCAGTGGCTTGGCAGAACACACCGTGATTACCATGTCTCATGGATTGATTCTTTCCTACCGTGATTAAATTGTCATGAGCATGTACTACTTACATCAATCACTGTAGTTGTTCACTTCTATGCCCCGCTTACTGCTGACACTCACCGTTGGTGGCAAATTGAAAGTCGTTTCAAATGCTGCTATGACCCTCCACGACTTTAGATAATAAGGATAATAAGGATAGAGAGGTTTGATTTAGCGTGATTGATTTAGCATGATTGAGCTATCTTCAGCCTTCCTGGTTCATGTCAAATTGATTCTGTCAGATTCAAATTGCAAGTGTGGATCCGAGGTGCCAGAAGGCTCTCCTAGCCGCACTTTGTCGGTGGATGTCCTGGCCTTGTGCAAAGTGCCACTACTGGCTACACGAGGGTCGCAGGCACTCGTTGAACTCGAGCCAAGAGAAAGGTCCCAAAATGTCCCAAGCTTGACATGGCACCGATTTAGCGCAACAATTTTTGTTGATGTTCCATCATGTCCCATCATGTCCCATCATATCCCATCACTTCGATATTATTGTTGCTTGAAATATCTTGAAATCGGTGTTTCGAGCTCCAGAAGACCATTGTTTAGCGGTGTTCATAAGATGCTTGACACCAAGCCGACGAAAAAATGAATTTTCTTGCCAATTTGTACTAACAAAATCAACGTATTAGAATGATTGAGAATACAGCAGCGCTCTGAGTTTGAACTGTGCAGGTGAAAGTAGGTGCTGGCTGGTACCCAGCGGCATCCTCAGACCAACCTGGATCCTGCAGGGACATTCCAATGGTCCAATGGGATGAAGGTGTTTGAAAAATTTTGTGATTGTTTGTCCATGTTTGTCCAATACCTTTCGTCCACATATGTTATTTGTTTTTGTCCCGTCTCAAGGTGTCTTGAGATTCTTACATGATTGTCATGAATCTTAGATGCATTGCTCTGATGTCTGAGACCAGCGGCATTACGGCAGCACTCCTTCCTCAAGCAGAGCTCTGGAGGGTGCTTGAGAAGGCACAGATTAAAAGGTTTGTTGCAAGAAAGTTCAGAGAAGTTGAGGATTCGCCACTCCAGACGCGCAGATTGAAGAATTTTCAAGAATTCCCAAGAATTGTGAACAATTGTAAAGAGAGTACATACTTAGACATACTCAGACATCTTTGGTGCCAGTCCTGTTCCTTTTCCAAGATTCTCTTGGCATTTGGCACCCGGGTCATCTTGCAAGACTGATTTAACAACCATCAAGGCGAGATAGCTTAAGAAGGCGCAAGGCCTTGCGCATGGAATATGATTGGAAGTAAACCCAATAAGTAAGGCTTACTTCCAGAACTCTTCTAGAACATTTGGAGTGCGGCATCCAATTGTTTCCAACGTTCTGAACTTTGTGGTGATGGCATGTTGTCAGCTTGCAGGGCCTCACCTGTGTCATCGCGGTCGCTGATTTCATTGATTGTCGGTTTGCCTATGATGGGAAGAGTGAAGTTGACAATCAATGAAGTACAAGTCTCTTCAGACAAGCGAATTTGGAAGTGAAAGACCTAAGGTCCTGAACTTTTAGCACAGGTGAATCTCAGCTCCACCCTTAGAGTTTGGGACAGCTCTTCAGAGTTCAGACGTGGGATGTAAGATCAGACATTTTAATCTGGAATCTCTAGCAGGTGAAACTTCATATCATTTAACAATACTTCATGGACGTAGGAACACGTAGGATATCCCCTGCCCAGGGACCAAAACTTGGCCTTTTCTCTGATGCACACTTTGGATCACTTTGGATCACTTTGGCAAATCCTTGGCATCGCTTTGGTCTTTTGGTTTCGCAGTGCTTCACGAACTTCACGAGGCTACGTGAACTGCCTGTCATTGCAATTCCCCTGAGCGCTCAGAAGGCCTGATCTAAAAAATCTAAACCTGCCACATCCCATAGCTGCCATCGCTCCACCAGCGCTTGTCACAGCTTGTCACAGCTTGTCACAGCTTCTTATCAGCTTTTGTAAAAGACCAGTGAAGAAAATGTTACGGTGACATACGGTGTGTCATACAGTGTCCTGGTATGTCTTGGTGACGTCACTGGTAGGCACTTCTGGCGCCTCGATGCGCCTAATTTCGGTCATTGCCTCCTGTTTCTTGGCAGTTTTCTTCCCCTCTACGATCCTCTTGTGATTCCAGGATCGAGTCGCTTGGTGGGCAGAATTAGACTGCTCGTGGCTTTGCCGAAAGTGCAAGGGCTCCTAGATTTTTGGGATAAGAGCTTGGCATAGCTTGGCAATCAGGAAAAAAGCGGTTGTGACAGTTGATGACCGTATGAGATCATGATCCAATCATCATGGATATTAACCATGGATATTGACGATGTGTGTACTGTGCGATTCATTCAAGCGTGTTGTGTTCGCGACATGTCACTACCAAGTTGCATTGGTCAGTATGTCAAGCTCTACAAATCCGAATCGTACTGTGGCCAACGAATGCCACAAAAAGCCAGACGCATGTGAAAGTGCAGCTGGCCATGCAACTGATGATACTGATGGCAGCTCACAAAGCTGGAACCATTTGATACATGTTCATTCCACTTGTACCAGGAGAAGCTTACGAATTTCTCTTCTAATGTTGAGCTACCGTCCTTCCCGTTCTGAGCTGCACTTGTGTAAGTCAAGGTTTTGCCAAGTAGCCAGCTTTGCACACATCATAATGAATCATATGTGTATGCACTGTATGTGCATCATATGTGTATGTACTGTATATGCATATATGTATGATGTATGTATATAATATGTATATGCATATGCATATGTATACAATATATATAAATATACATATGTTTATGCATATGAATATAGTAGGAATATGCATATGTATATAATATGTATATGCATATGTATTTAATATGTATATAATATGTATATAATATGTATATAATATGTATATAATATGTATATAATATGTATATAATATGTATTTGCATATCTATATGCATATCTATATGCATATGTATATAATGTGTATATGCATATGTATATGCATATATATTTGCATATTTATATAATATGTACATGCATACGTATATGGTGTGTAAATGTTTATGTAGATGCATTTGTATTTGCATATGTATATGCATATGTATATGCATATGTATATGCATATGTATATAATATCAATATGCATATGTATGTAATACGGATATGCATATGTATATGCATCTGTATATAATATGTTTATGCATAATATGTATATGTGTATGTATATGCATATGTATATGCATATGTATATGCATATGTATGTGCATATGTATATGCATATGTATGTGCATATGTATGTGCATATGTATATGCATATGTATGTGCATATGTATGTATATATGATATGTGTATACAAATTGTATACATATATATATACATATATATACGTACAAGCATTGATTATATATATACATATTATTCGAAGGAAGTTTAGAAGTCAAACTTCCGACAATATGGACAGATGAAAAGCAGAGCAGGGAAGAGGCAGAGAGAAGAGAAAAATCAGAAGAAAGAAGATGCAGATGCGCGAAAAGGTAGGAAAGTCGCGAAACACCGTGTTTTTCCAATGATTTGTGGCTCCGGAGGGTCGAAAAGTAGGCTCGCTAAAGCGGCGGGTGCGGAGCC
>Ga0126342_10016773_pt1 | contig 12725 bp, 11 predicted proteins | sample Cyp1metagenome_FD_92528 | JGI IMG/M metagenome (GOLD analysis project Ga0126342, IMG submission 92528) | Coral microbial communities from Lord Howe Island, Old Settlement Bay, Australia - Cyphastrea 1 metagenome | ecosystem: Host-associated > Invertebrates > Cnidaria > Coral ...
AGTACTACGATTAGTATAATTTCTACTATACATCTACTACTATTATTATTAGTACGAGAAGTAGTAATAATACGCGCGGGTTCCGCGCGTCTGCGTTTCGCACGGGTTTCGCGCGTTATGCGCATTTGCGTTTCGCGCGGGTTCCACGCGTGTTGTTCTGCTCGGGTTCCACGCGCGGTGTCGCATTCAAATTTCTCTAAGAAAAAATCATATTTAACGATGAACATTATTTATTACATTTTATTACTATTTTTACTAATTATAATTCAATGAATATGACGATTAGTATCATTTCTACTGCATCTGCGATTTTATTACTACTACTACTGCTACTACTACTACTACCACTACTACTACTACTACTATTACTACTACTACTACAACAACTACTACTACTGCTACTACTACTACTACTACAACTACAACTACGACTACTACTACTACGACGACGACGACGACTACTACTACGATGACGACGACGACGACGACGACGACGAGTACGACGACGACGAGTACGAGTAGTACGAGTACGAGTACGAGTAGTACGAGTACGAGTACGAGTAGTACGAGTACGAGTACGAGTAGTACGAGTACGTAGTACGAGTAGTACGAGTACGAGTACTCGTAGTACGAGTACGAGTACGAGTGGTACGAGTACGAGTACGAGTAGTAGTACGAGTACGAGTACGAGTAGTAGTACGAGTACGAGTACGAGTAGTAGTACGAGTACGAGTACGAGTAGTAGTACGAGTACGAGTAGTACGAGTAGTAGTACGAGTACGAGTAGTACGAGTACGAGTACGAGTACGAGTAGTACGAGTAGTACGAGTACGAGTACGAGTAGTACGAGTAGTACGAGTACGAGTACGAGTAGTACGAGTAGTACGAGTAGTACGAGTACGAGTACGAGTAGTACGAGTACGAGTACGAGTAGTACGAGTACGAGTACGAGTACGACTACGACTACTACTACTACTACTACTACTAGTATAAATAGTACGCGCGGGTTTCGCACGGGTTCTGCGCGCGTGGTCGCATTCAAATTTCCTAAAGAAATTAAAATACTACGACGAATATTATTAATATCTACAAATTATAATTTAATCAATATTACGGTTAGTATTATTTTTACTACATTTACGATATTTTTGTTATTTTTACTATTACTATTGCTACTACTATTGCTACTACTACTACTACTACTACTACTACTATTACTAGAAGTATTAATAGTACGCGGGGGTTCCACGCGTTTACGTTTCGCGCGGTTTCCGCGCGGTTTCCGCGCGTTATGCGCGTCTGCGTTTTGCGCGGGTTCCGCGCGTGTTGTTCTGCGCGGGTTCCGCGCGGGTTCCGCGCGTGTAGCCGCATTCAAATATCTTCAAGAAATTTATATATTACGACGAATATTACTACTGTATTTGGGAACCTTTACTTAATAACCTTGGGGACCTTGAGAATATTTACGTGGACCTTGAGGGAATCTTTACAATACAACCTTGGGAACCTTGATAACCTTTACTTGGGAAACTTGGGAATCTTGAGGGAACCTTTACAATGCAACCTCGGAAAAAACTTGAGGAAACCTTGACAATATAACCTTGGAACCCTTGAAAACCTTTACAATGTAACCTTGGGAACCTTGAGGGAACCTTGAGGGAACCTTTACAATACAACCTTGGAAAGCTTAAGGAAACCTTAATAATATAACCTTGGAACCCTTGAAAACCTTTTACAATGTAACCTTGGGAACCTTAAAGGAATCTTTACAATACAACCTTGGGAACCTTGGAAAACTTGGGAACCTTCAGGAAATTTTAAAAAAACCGTAAAGGAACCTTGAGGGTACCTTTTGGGAACCTTGAGGAAACCTTAACAATCTAACCTTGAGAATCTTTTAGAAACCTTTACAATGTTACCCTAGAAACCTGGACCATATTTACTTGGGAACCTTTACATAATAATCTTGGGAATTTTGACAACCTTTACTCGGAAAATTTGGGATCCTTGCAGGGAACCCTGAAGGAACCTTGAGGGAACCTTTTGGGAACCTTTTAGGAACCTTTTAGGAACCGTGAGGGAACCTTAAGCGAACCTTAAACGAACCTTGAGCGAACCTTGGGAACCTTGAGTAAACCTTGAGTAAACCTTACGAACCTGCGAACCTTAAGAACTTTAGAAACCTTAAGAACCTTAGAAATCTTAGAAACCTTTACTTAGGAACCTAAGAACCTTTACTTAGGAACCTAGAAACCTTTACTTAGGAACCTTTACTTAGAACCTAGGAACCTTGGGGAAATGGGTTTTGGAGCTGCTCCGGTCTGCTTTACTATAGCTAAAAACCCCAAAATATTCTACTATTAAGAAAAATACAAATAATAAATAAATATAAATTTCATATCATATTTATTAAATAAAATAGAAATAAATATTAATTAATAATAAATCTTATAAAATTTATATCTAATTTATTATATTTTAATTTTACATATTAAATTCAATTTATATATAAATTTCCAAATACATCCAAATTATATCCAATTAACCTTAATTCAAAATAAATTATATTTAAATTTCCTATTTAATCCTTTTTAAATTAAAAAAATCAAATTTAAATTTATTAATATTTTAATTATTTATTTTTTTAAAATATATTATTTAAATATAAATAATTTATATTATAAAATACTATAAATATATATATATATATATTAAATATAATTATATATATTTTAAATAATATATATATATAATTAATTCTAATAATAATTAAATATAATATAAATTTATTAAAATCTAAATATTAATAATAATAATTAATAAAAATAATATAAACTAATTATATTATTATTATTTTTGCAATATTTTAAATAGGATATATTCTAATTTTTCGTTGTGTTCCTAAATATATCATTTAATTTAAATATAATTTTCCTTTTTAATTTCCTATAATAATATTAAGAATTTAGATCAAGACTAATTTCGAATCTTTTTTTCCGATTCAACAATAATTCCCCCAACATAGATAATATAAAACAATAAATCATCCAGTAGTAATCTATTCATATTTCTTAACATCACTCTATTTTGCATCTTCACTCTATTTGTACTTCAGGCCAGTGGGTCCACCTTTGTACCTAGAGCACCACGGAGGTTCATTTTTTGCGATGGACAAATGGGTCATTTATAGATGATTTACTAGATTTACCCATCCAAACATGGGGGATTTTCATGGATTTTCCATAGCAAACTGTTAGTTCGACGGTATTCCCTCCGGAACATTCCTGAACTGCAATAGATAGGGATGCTTCATCATCAAATGACGAAATCCTATGAATGAGAGAGGCAAGACCTCGGTTCTGTGGGGAATCCACCCCCTGTTTGGCAAATTTTGCGGGTTGAAATGGCCCTGAATTTGATGAGTGTTAGGCCAAGGTGCTTGTTCTCGTAGGAAGTCTTCCCCTTCTCCTGCCAAAGAAATTGATGGACACCGTGTGAACTTTAAGTTGGGCAACTTCAACAAAAACTCCGGCCAAACCATTGGGGAATGTTTTGAAATCTAGGACACATATACAAAAATTCGTAAACTGGACATTGACCGGACATCAGCTATGCTTTGGAATGACCCTTCTTACTTCAATCAGGGTGACCTTATGACTTTGTGGTGACCTTATGGTGTGGCTCAGGCTGGGCCTTCAGGATGATGGGAGTTCCTGCTCCACCTTGCACTGGCAACACACCATTCACGGGATCGCTCCTCAGATCCCATCTTGCTGTGTGATGCTGTCAGGCAGATCTCAACAAAATGGGATTCGGGGCAGTTCTCAAAATCGTTTCGGTGGTCCTGAAATTCTTGAAGTATGATAAAATATGATAAATATGATGACTAACTCTGTGGCTTCATGGAAACACAAGGCATGAACATGAGATAATATGAGATTCACACAGTTCTCCCCGGAAAACGCTGAGTTTGGTGAATCTCCAACTTTCGGTGATGGCTGAGGCGATAGTAGAACTGTGCTTCTTGAATTGACCTGGTCCAAGCAAGTCTTTGGAAAGTTGAAGGCACTTCAGACTTCAGCAATCCGGGTACTGCTGGTCATTCTGTTGGGCACGAACAAGGGATCAGTTCCATTTTTTTTGGGGGTATGGGTCAAATGACTTCTCTGGATCCTCCAACCTATGGATTTTGATCAAAGTTCCAGTGCTAGCTATCCACTTTCGGTCCATGTTTTGGGGCGATATATTGCTAGATTAGATCATAATGATTTTTCTTTTGCTGGTTAAGTCATTTTTTTTTCCATACCTGCGCTGGAAGATTACACCAGCTTGGCAAATACCCATCCCCTGCGGATTTCATCAAAGGCGGCTAGGCCTTTGGAGTTCCCAATTTCGACCGCCCATTTCACCACGGTGCTGCTTGGCCATGGCCAACATCTTCGAACCCTCAAAGCCATACTTCGTCGCAGAGAAGCACCGCGACTGCGGGCGACCGTCTCTCCAAAAGAGGCTCACCTGAAAAACGAGAATGGCCCGAGCCATGGGTGACCGGCTGGGAAGTGGTTGGTAACCTCCCATTAAATAGATCAAAATAGATTATTTAAGATACTAACAATATAGAAGAATTGCCAATTTTGTAGCTTCAATGAATTCGTTAGGACTCTGGCTGAGTACCCCAAGTCTGATCCATACACTGGTGTGTGCCACCCTGGACAAAAATAAACATGTAATCTCGGAGATCAGCTTCAAATTTATGGTAAATGAATGTGAATGAAAGCCCAAGGTAGCTTGGAAGCCACTGGCCCCTTGTTGCTCTAAGGATGAAGCCAAACGAAGCCTTTCGCATATTTTACCGGCCTTTCGCTTTGTGAAAATTCCAGGGTCCAAGGGTGCAGGATCTCTGAATCACTCCCAAACTGGGTTTGGGTGGAAATCACAGGTCGCCCGACAAAATACGGACAAAATACGCTCGGTTTCTGGAAACATGCATATTTTGTGTCAAATTTCAACACCTCTTGGTCGGAGCTCAACGTTTGTTGATTACACCGCCTTTTTGATTGGCCAAGAACTTGAAGAATCCCGATTTTGATGTGTGAACCCCCGTTTTTGATTCATGAAACCTCTTAACTAGCTATACATAATATATATATATATATAATACATTACATAATATATACATCTATTTAATTAGCTATACTCTCCGGATCTCTTCGGTAATTAAATGTGGCTAGCTGGAAAATCCCCGAACTCAATGGAGGTTTTTGAATGAAACCCAAATTTCCCCAACCCTTATCTACCCAGTCACCCAGCCCTGCATTCGCCGATCATAGAAGACCTTGGTCACCGCGGAGATCAAACCCTGGAGGATCCAAGGGTCTCGTCAGGTCATATCCGGATTTCATGCAAAATCAACGAGCATGGTTGCAAATTGTGGTGGAATCAACAAACAACACAACCGGGTGATGAATGGACATGGAATCTGAAGAGAAAATGGATGGAATGTGTTGGGTATTTAACATCAAGGTGGGATACAATCAACAGAGATGAGATGTGGATTCAACCGTGGAACTCCAAAAGCCTAGACCCTGAAAGAGGCTCCACTTGCTTTATTTCGTGCTGCAGCTAGAAACCGTGGACATCTAGGAAAGAACTTACAACAACTCACTTGAAAATCTAACGGATCTAGGATGATCAGGCTATATCCGGAGAGGCCTTTATGATCCTATATGTATTCTTAGCCTGAACAACTTCCCCTATTCATGGCCAAGTGACGCCTTCCTGTGGTGGCTCAATCCGTTTCTGCGGGCCTTGGGAGAATGATGAATAAATCCTCATGCAGGCTTTCTTGGTCCATTTCCTCAATAAAAATCACCTTTGGCGGATCCCAATTGCTACTCAACCAACCAACAATTATATTATAACATATTATAACATTTTATAACCCTCTAAAGTCCGGAAATATCTGGGAACTCCTGTCATACAATTTGACGACGAATTGATGGCTTTCCACCAGAGGCTCCGAACCCGTCTTCTTTGCAGCCTCCAACTCACTGTAGAATTGAAACGCCTCGGGTCGTGAACACAAGAGTTTTTGCAAGCAGTCAGTTCAAACATCACTGAAGTAGAAATCATTCATTCAACTCAATCCTTTCGAACGCTTGTATCAATCACTTCCGTGCAATCATGTGCAGGTGAATGCAACATTGCCACTCCCGGATCTTCTTTGTTGCACCAAGGCGCTTCAACTTTGGCGCGTTCAAGGCCGTACTTCTTCACAGGGAATGGTTTTGCTGTGAGTTTCTGATTTTCCTTGGAGCAGTGGCCAATTCAATCGCTCGATACTGGTTTGTTGAGAGGGATTTCACCATCCATAACTTGGAAATAAGAGCGACACATTTGTTGATAGGATTTAATAGGGACTTATACAGCCACTCTGAACTTTGAACTACCATTAACATCATTAACGATGGAAGAAACATATTTGTTGATAAGGAGTTCACCCTCCGTAGTCATTGAAGAAACATTTTACGACTCTTTACCATTCTTTACCCCTGGCCTAGCCATGACCGGCAAATCTCCGGAATTCACCTGGCAATGGTCTCAACATGGTTGATAAGGATGCTTGTCATCATGATGTTACCCTCTGGTAATTTGCACCACCTGGCAATGAACTATCCCCATTCTCAAGTGCCAAAGCATCTACATATGGAGGACTTTGCATTGCCATCTTGTGTACCGACAGATCTTAAACGCCAGTCCATTCCTCTAAGGTGACTCCGCTTCAAAGATGGCATCCATGGCATCTGAAACATTCCAAGCCATCAGCATGTCATTCTATCAAACATATCCGTTCGGAAAAATGCCAGTGGTCATGCCAGTAAATCATGCAAAAATATTTGCTGGGGTACCATGGGTACCACTGGACCCACAAAATTGTGCATTTTTTGAACTTTAAACTACTATCTTAAACCACCATTCTCGGGGGTAATATCTATCTAACTATCTATCTACGTATGTAAATATGCAATGTAATGTAATCTACTGTAATGTAGTGAGTAGTGGAGTGGAATGGTATGGAATGGAATGGGATGGAGTGTGGTGCGGTGTGGTGTCATGGTATAGAAAATAGAAGTCTATCGATAAAGACAGATTGAAATATATACGAAGTTAAGCCCAAATGGAGCCGATGTTGTGGCCATGTCGGATCGAAACGGTGCATTCGGCGATGTTGTGCCGAACTGCAAATGTGCAAATTACCAGTCCCGTGCTGCTCTGTCGAAAATGCGCCCCCCCAGCTGAAGCTGTACCAGTCTGACAGATCTGTCCTGTCGCTTCCACTCCTAAACTACCACGCCTCGGCACCTTCGCCGCGGGTGGATTTGTGACATATTTGTGTATGTGTATATTTGTGTATGTGTGCATGTGTGCATGTGTGTATGTGCGTGTATGTGGATATGTGCGTGTGTATCTGCGTGTATGTGTATATGTGCGTGATTGTGCGTGTGTATGTGTATGTGTATATGTGCGTATGTACGTGTATGTGCGTGTATGTGCATGTGTCTATGTCTATGAATATTAACATGAATATAACAATATTGATGATAAGATGAGTATACTGATATAATGATAAGATGACTATATTGTATTATAATGATATATCAACAATATTATATGATTATTATGATGATAAGATGACTATAATTTTGACCTATCCCATCCCTCGAAAAGCCGAAAACATCTGATAACCTGCCAAGCTTCGTACCAAAACACCTCCCAGCCCTCGCGAAGCTCGTTCCATACCTGGATGGTCATCCCAGTCATGGGGGATCCCCCCAAAAAAAGTAGCGCTCCGTTGGTTTCTTTCATGGAAAATCCCACAAATGGATGATGAACAGGGCTACCAGCATGACTTAGGAAACCACCATCTATGGAATCTATGGGCCATGGCTGGTTTTTCATGGATTTTCTCTGATGCTGAGCAATAAACCATAGTACATAACCCATAGATATCTATAGTGTTGCTGAAATTGCGCTCCGTTCAACCACTTATTGGTTCGTGCTGCATACATGATGCTACCAGGCAATGGCCGCACAAGTTGGGCGGTTTTTGTTTGCACAAATCCAGCAACTGCAACCCAAACAAAGGAACGAAGGAACAAGCGAAATACTTTTGAAGATCATATTGCATCACTTGATCTACAGTACATATACTTTCAACCATCCAACATTCCGGGAGTCCACAAGACATCGCTTCCATCCACGCCAAGACGCGATGCGCGGATTGTCGCTGTCATAGTAGTTGTCTCGAACCACAGAATTCATGGGGTGCGGCTTGTGCACCGGCATGAAACGATTCTTGCCCTGCATGCGGAACCTGCGACGTGCTGCTCACATGGGCTCTTGGTGAGCCAGGAACGTTGGCTGCAGCTATTGATATGGCTTCCAAACACTGCATGGTGGACACCGAAACAGCAGCTTTAAGATTCTTCTTTCCATGGATGTTCATTCAAACAGTCATATGGTATCATAGGTTTTGACCCATTCCCATGTAAATCATGATTATATAATAATAATAAATAGTAATACTAATAATACTAATAATAATAATAATATATACTTATTATACTTATTATATATTATATTTATATTATATTTATATTATACTTATTATATATATTATGTATATATATATATGTATACTTATATGTGTATATCCCCACTATAGAGGTATTCTATACCCGAAACATGGTTGCTATCATCACCATTGACGCTTTAAGCCCAGGCCTGCTCCCGATGCCCCATTGGAAAGTTCTCCAATGCTCAGCCTGGGAATTTAGGGAGAGGGTTGCCATTAGTTCCCCCCGTTGGAGCTCGTACTGCCATTGAAACCCTCTGAAAATGTTGGCATTTCCAAACTGTACATTTGGGCCTTGGACATCACCCGAGTAAATCATCCCATTTTTGGTAACTGACTTGAGTATGGCTTTATTTGCCACATTTTGGGATGGTAAAAATTAGCACTATTGGTACACCATATTTGGGCCTCCAACACACTTGACCCGAACCGAATTTGCATGTCCAATTTTGCTACCATCCCGAACAGTTTTTATTTTCCGCAGAGAATCAACATCTCCCCTAGCGAAACATGACTCAGCAATGCAACTATAGTCGTATATATCTTAAACATATCTATTTTTTGTTGGCAACCTACACATGTTTTGCTGGTTACCCTCTGGTAAACTAACATAACTATGGAAAATCACTTTTTTTCAATGGGAAAACTCACTATAAATGGCCATTTTCCATAGCTATGTTAGTTTACCAGAGGGTAAATCCCATTTTTCTGTGGTGAACCATCCATTGGCCGATGCAACGTGCCAGGTCACTCGTTTCCGCCTGTAGACGCGCACCCCTCTTGTCACCAGGGCATCACTTGGTGGCTGCGGCTGCGGCTCCTCTGAACCTGGGGTGCCGAGTCTAGTGTTTACTTCAGGATGGGCATGTATCATGCACAGAACATCACCATATATGTACGTAATTGTACGTATGTATAGTGATGATTTTCTGTAGATAGATGGATGGATAGATCGATGGATGAATAGATAGATAGATACTTGATATGTATAAATTCATATTCTAAAGAGTTTCATCTCGCGATAAAACATTCCCAGTCACCGCTGAGTGGCTAGGAGTCTCTGCATTCACCAGAGATCGGCTCAATGCCTGGGCCCGTTCGTGGGCTGCACTGACCCATGGGCCCAGAATTCTCGTTTGGATAAAACATGATATGTGTTCAAAGGATGATACCATCCATCCAACATGAGGTATCCAACAAGAGGTATATCACCACGAGAATTGATTGGCAGTTTCATGTTTCATAAGAATCTCATCTGACTTGCAGCATTGCCAGAATGGATTACAGGTATCCAAACTGAATCATTCAAAAGATTTCAAAAGTAATAAAGACTATTATTGGTTGCAAGAAAGATACTGTTATTGTAAGATTTCAAAAGTACTTTGTTGCTGACTTACAATAATAGATAATAATAATAGTATTGTTCGATCCATCTCTTGCCTCTAGCCTAAATTTCCCGAAAGAACCGCGACCTGTCTTCCCATGATCCTCCATTCAAATGGTCAAACATTTTCAGACCTACCAGTAGGGCATCACAGCTTTTGGCAGTTTGTAAGTAGTACCCGTACCCTGAATGGTAATTTAACATAGCCATCGAAAATCACTCTTCTTAATTAGATGCACACTATCTATAGTAATTGTCAATTTTCCATAGCTATGTTAGTCAGAACCAGAGGGTAGCAGTTGCCACCCATTCTTAGGGGAAAAAATCAATGCAGGTCCAAAGGACCAAAAGCTTCGGTCGGGGTCGGCTCGCCCAATGGGCGAGGGAAAGAGATCCTGCGCCATTGCGCCATTTCTGGAAATGGCAGGTCAATGGCTGAAGCATCATGTTTCAGGGAGAAAAGTTACCCTCTGGTAAACTAACATAACTATTGAAAATGGCCATTGAAATAGTTGATTCGCCTATTAACAATGGTGATTTTCCATGGTTATGTAAACGTTTAGAGAGGGTAAAACATGGCCATTGAAATAGTTGATTTACATTGATTTACCTATTAACAATGGTGATTTTCCATAGTTATGTAAACGTTTAGAGAGTGAGAGGGTAAAACATGTTAAAACTGGCTTCTCAAAGCCAGTGAATGGTCAGTGGATGCAGGTGGTTGGGATTAGCGTGTCCTCTGCGCAACATTTCAGCACTTCGCCCGGCATCGCCCACGAGACCAAGCCATGGCGCGATGGTCGACGACTGGATGCCCCAGAGGATGGTTTGAGAAGTTGGATATGATGAAATTCAGCATGGACCTTAACCAGTAGTCCATAGATGTCCATAGTTACATTCATCTTAAAGAAGAAAGCTACTTGAAGGCTTGGCTGCCTGGATCAAATATGATCAACTATCATTGGAGGACTTGCTGCAGCTATTGGAATCATCGAGACATTTAACTGCACAGCTGATGAATGTGCTGGCAGACTCGCTGCCCTGCAGAGGATGTGAGTTGTTGCACCACCTCTCCAGAACAGAAAGACGACTCTCTACATCTACTCTTGATGAAAATGTGGCTGGCACAGGATTTCCCATAATCCACTGGCTTCTATTGGCATCTGTGTTCTCGAGGTGTCTGGTTCCCCTAAGTCTTTGTAACTCATCACAAATGTGTTGGAAGAACACACGCACAGATTTCCAGTAGCAGGCTTTCAGAGATGTATCCATCTTCTTGATGACATCTTCATTCTTGGAAGGTAATCTTGAGAAACTTCACATTTCCGGTTTTTTTTGTTGCATTTTGGACGCATTGGCCCAGTTCCTCTCAGCATCGATGACGGGCCGCTAAGATGTCCTAAGAGCGCTGATTGGGGGAAAAACTGCATGTTGCCACATTTAACTGTACATCTATCATCATCTATCCAAATATCTACATCAAACTGTGCACATTTCTGCGTCAAGACACATTGATATGTAATGCATGTGCATGTCCATATATCCTCACTTGCCAATATCAAATACAACGGATATGTAGCCGCTTACAGTAAACTTAATGATGTCAAATAAAAACCATGGCCCATGTCTTGATAGTCACCCCACAGTTCAGCTGCAATGCACTGACCCCGGATCTGCAAATTCACTCAAGTTCTGCATGGTGAATAGTGTCCTGAAAGCATCAAATTTTCTGCAAATACTTTCAGGCAGCGCCGCTGGGGAGACTTCACACAACAAAACATGGTTACAACACATGGTTTCTTGGCACTACGCAAGGTGTCATGTTCCTATGATTCTTTACATGAGGCTGAGAAAGTACTGAGGGAAAGAGCGGCTGAAAGGTCAATTGTTCCAGTTGCTTCATCAAAAATTGCATAGGTCCAGGCGGATTCTATTTGATCAATCTAATGCGAACCAATAGAATCCTGTTTTGTCCCACTCTAAAATCCTATCTGAGTGGTTTTGAACTCCAGTGTTACTGGGGATCATTGTCCGATCGAACAACACATTGAAACTCGTAGAACTTGGCTCTTCCTGTGTCTCCATTGCCATTCCATGCCATTCCCATATCTCCTAGCGGTCCTAGCAGCAAGGTGGTTTGTGCTGCCTGCTTTCAAAGGACATTTCCTCAACCTGGCGGGTTCTCGTGTGACTGTGTGGCACTGAGTTCCGAAACTTCTTGTGGATTGATTCTGTACAGTATCTTTTTTTTCAGGATTCTGATTGATCAGAATAGAAATCTGGGAACATGGCAATATTTCCCAACTCAGATTTAAGGCCATTAGCTGGTTTCCACAATACAATTCTCAACATCGGTGAAGTAATGCCTAGCTTCTCGCTCTTTACCCAGAGCATGGGCACCTTGAACTGTTGATAGAGCTGCTTTGGATCCTCCTAGTGCGAAGATCAAAAGCATGGTGGAAATCAATGGCTATGTGGTGGACAATGGGGATATTAATCATGGGACAGAACGGGATAGTACAATGATATCATGAGATATGACATGATATGTATATGATATAGTACATATGTATATATATATGGGTATGTATGTATGTATGTATGTATGTATGTATGTATGTATGTATGTATGTATGTATGTATGTATGTATGTATGTATGTATGTATGTATGTATGTAATGTATGTAATGTATGTAATGTATGTAA
>Ga0126342_10016774_pt1 | contig 12724 bp, 13 predicted proteins | sample Cyp1metagenome_FD_92528 | JGI IMG/M metagenome (GOLD analysis project Ga0126342, IMG submission 92528) | Coral microbial communities from Lord Howe Island, Old Settlement Bay, Australia - Cyphastrea 1 metagenome | ecosystem: Host-associated > Invertebrates > Cnidaria > Coral ...
TGCTGGTCAGTGAGTGGGCTATGACACCTTTTTCTTACACAATTTGTGGGCAGTCGTCCCCTGAGGGGTCCAGCTCTTCCCCCCGTCCTTGTTGCGGGTTTTGCCTTTCTGTTTTGCCGATTCCGGACGGCAGGGTTTTTTTCCCTTCTGAGAAGGTTTTTCCCTGTGCTTGAGCCGGCTGTGCAGCATGCCGATCCCATCTGGTAATGGCCAGATGTTGTCGAAGTAGACCTATGGTTTCATCTAGGTCCATATGGACCAATGGATGGGCGAAGGTTTAGGGATAGAGTTGGCACTGGCCAAGTGCCACGAACCAACAAGAGGTACCAGGGACTGGCAGGTGTTGGTTGCATTTGTTGAACGCTGGGCATGAAGCTGGTTGCCACATGCTGCCAAACTTCCCCCCTTCCATCCAGGCTGGATTTGGTGTACCAGCCACGGTGAGCTTTTGGGATAACTTCCTGTAGCCCTCAACTGGTCTTCCAAATTGTTACCGACAACCCAAATCGAACAGCCTTCCCAGTAGGTTAGGATCCGCATGATATCGGAACCCTCAGACCAGGCACCTTGGTTCAAAGGTCACTTCCTTGGTGCAGAAGCAGGCACAAGGCAGAAGGCCATCTTTTGGTGACTGGTGGATCCCCAGAAATGAACGAGGTGTTTAGGGGCATCTCATGAGTTACAACCCATCTACCCCCATGTATGTTTGGTAAGAAACTTTGCGTGGTTCTTCACCCAAGCCATCCACTGCCCCAGTTTGGCCCAGCGACACCCCTGGAGGATGCGATGGTGGCAGTGATGGTGGGTCTTCCGGGCAGTGCCAAAGTTGAACCCACCAAACAACCTGACGGGGCCATGCAGGTAAACACTTAAACTGCAGGAACCATAACAAAGGGGTGGAAATCCTGCACTCACGGAGATGGAAATGCATAGAACCCCACCATCTACAGGACTGGTCCCTTGTTGAGTCTGGGATAAACCAATACTTCCCCGCCTGCCAGCACCGGCTGCATGAAGCCTTAGCTATTTCGGAAGTCTGGGTAGCATGGCGGAGCCATTGGTGTATCAGGGAGTGCCTTGCTTTCCGCATCTCACAAAACAAGTCCCTGCAGTGTCCCATCCAAATGTCTGCAGAAGCAACAATTTTGGAGTGAACCTGGAACCGACACCAAACAACAACCCACAGGCACCTGCAGGTCGTAATCCTGCCTGTTTCCAACCCCCCCCTTCAGGGACTTTCCATACACAACCTTCCCATCCCTTCGCAAGCTGCCAGGGAGCAGCGCGTCGTACGTAGGTTCAGTATGCTGAAGGGGTGAGCCGCATCTTGAACCACAAAAGGCTCTGCGTTCGGTGAAACAAACAAAAGTGGATGGTACTTTGAAGGCCCGCCAATGATTTATGTCAATTTATGTTGCTGGCTTCTGTCTCTTCAGATATGTCCCATGATTGGTTTCGGATAGGTTCTTGCCTTACACGTCCCATACTACTAGGGCTTCGGAGACGGAAGCGACGTGAAAAGTACCTAATGATTTCGCCAGAAATTGGCTTGACAAGCATCACTTCGTTGGTCAAGTTGTGTATCAAATGTATATATATATATATATAACACCTGGAACTGGAACTCCTTTTTTGAGCCCGCTAAAGTGTTCAGCACCCTGATTTGTCTGCAACCGAATAGAATCTCCTGCAAAATCATGTCATCATGTCAGCAGTGCAAAGCACTTTTCTGCGAGTACTGATCCAACTTTCCAATGGCTCAGCACTGGCATCCACCTTCCTTTGGCACGACATTTCTTAGCCACAGCCGGGTGAAACTGCAAAAGTCGCGGTGCCAAACTAATCAGCTCGCAGGCTGAGACCTCTCAGGGTGCAACCCGGTGATGTCAGTCAGACCTAGCTATACCTAGCCACATCTGGCCACGAATCCCAGGAGCCCACCCCATCACCATCACCTCCCTCCTCTGCAAGCTGGCTCGGAGTCTCACCCGCCTGGCGCTTCGCTAGCCATGGCTAGCTCCATCCCACCACAGGCATACCCTGTACCCCAAAACTTCTGCTTTCATGGGGGAAAGAATGATGATCAGTTGGAAATGGAGGTACCCATTTTCAGACAAAGTCACTTGCAAATCTGGTTCTTCCTCACCCCTTTTTCCTCCATTTTGCCACACCTTTCCATGCTACTTTGAGCACTGGCAGGGCCAACAGGTGAAAGCGATCCCACCATGCTGATCCGGTGATGAGACAGTTGGATACAACCCCAGCTCAATTCTGAGCTAAGTCATTTTGTTTTACCAAAATATCTTGCACAATCTTATGAAAGTATGTATATATATATAATATTTATTATATATATAGATATAGATATATATATATATATTTTTCTAGATATAGATATAGTCTGCTCAGGGGGATGAGATCCATCTGTCCCTGGGCCCATCACAGCACCGGGAAGAACTCCCCACGCCGCCGCGGTGCAGACCGTCGCAACGGCCCCGTCGCGGCGGCCGCGACCGCGACCGCGGAAACGCCCAACGCACTATGCACCACGGGAGCGGAGGCAGCAGTGGCCTCCATGGCCTCCGTTTCGGCCGCATCCTCCGGGGCTTCCTGGGAAATGGGTGAAGGGAGTGGTTTGATGTTAAAGCCTTATCAAGGCCTGATGGAAAGGAGCCCGTTTTTCTGACCAGTCTTCCAGATAGTGAGTCTCATGTGCTGTGTGATTTGTTGAAATGCAAACGGCTCAAGTTCTCGAAAATCAAACACTTCTTCGTCGTGTTCTGTAGCGCATACCACCATTAGTGCCACAGCGCTTCTTACCTCAGATTTCCCAGCTGAAAAAGAATATCTTCCAAAACATTTGCATACCCCAATTCAATCCCCAATTTGTGCTCACCATAATTGGAGCTGGGAAATTGCGGATGATAAGAGACTCCCCCTCTCTGAATGCTGACAAGGCCAGGGTTTCTTGTAGATTTTCCCTGGAAAAAAACCCTTCTTCCACCACTTCCACCAGTCCTTCTCCGAGAGCAGCTCACTGCCATCCTCTCCACCGGTGGCCAGCTGAGCCTTCTGACCGCTAACGATGCGCACTCCAATGGGCCCAAAGTGCGGCACATCGATGGGAGCGCCCCTGATGAAGGTCACTGGTGTCACTGGTGGGGTCATCATCCCAGGTCGCTGTCAGGGTTTCATGTGGAACACGGCAGCCAACAAATGCAAAACAGGTAGCGTATAGGCAACAAATGCAGCGGGGTTGTATACCGTATCGCTGTCAGAGATTGATCCAGCCAGGGAATCACAGCATCATGTCACTGTAAAGTACTTCTGAGTGTTATTAAGCCAGCAGTGTTCACAGGCTGGTTCATCAACCACCCACCATCATAATAACTAGTTTCATAATTTTTCATCTTCTTCATCCTCATCAGCAGCTAAACAGTTCGACTCTTGGCCTCCTTTTTTAACCCCGTTTGGCATGTCAAGCTGCACCTGAGTTTGCCCTTCCGATTGCGTTTCACAAAGTCAATCTCTTCTTTGTAGAGCCGGTCCAACTTCTGATTCACCATATCCTGAAATTGCTCGATGCGCTTCTTCCCTGGGCTCGGTGAAAATGGGTGGCCAACTGAATTGTGGCGACACACTGACCATCCTGGAAGGTTGGAAAATGGGCACCACAACTCATCTGGCCAACTCTTAAAATATGGTCGTTCCCAATCATTTTTCAATCCAAGCATCTGTAATCCTCCAGTCGCTCCCATCTCAATTTGCCATCCACCGCATTATCCATGTCTTCTGCCAGCCTTTTCTGACTCTGCAGTAGGAGCTCTTGATCCAAGGCAATTCGTTTCTGATCCCTCACCTGCTCAGCCAATAACTCCTCCTTAGCGACCCCAGGGGTCCTGAGATTCGTCAGCTTATCTTGACCTTCAGCCAAGACCTGTTCGTCCTTCGCCAACTGCATCTGATCCTGCGCCAAAATCAGACCCCAGGAAGGCCCTTTTTTGGGGGAGAAAATAATGGAGGAAATAGGGTTCAGAAAAATATTGAAGAAAAGAGAAAGGAACTTGTCTTGTTTTTTTTCCAGCCATGAGAGGTTCCACTCGGGATCTAGCCAGCCAGAGTGTCAGAATGCTTCATCCAACATCTGGAGACGTTATTTCCGATACATTGAATCAGGACAGGTCAACATGCAAAAGGGATTTTTGTCATTCCATCCTCCTGAGATCAAAAACCCATCAGATACTATGGTTGGGAGATGAAATCAGATATTTGTGACCATTTACATTGTGTTTGATATTAGGGGAATGGCATTAACCACAAGTTAACCATCCTTAACCGTTATTACTCATCATTAACCATTTCAAATCCTTATTAACATCATAGAAATTTCAGTAAAACCTATATTTCAAGCATGAAAGTCTAAGTAACTACTGAAAATTAACCATTAACACATCCATTCACCATTAACCATCCATTGACAACATCCATCACCGACTCCTGAGCCACTTGGACCTGATCTTTGGCGATCCTCTGGCGTCTCCATTGATCCTGGCTGGTGGCCACGGCCACCGGGATCTCATCCTCTGGCTTGATGGGCTCCTAAAGCGGAGGATAAAATCCTGGGGAAAACCCGGAAACATTGGGGGTTTTTGGACCATTTTGGACCATTTTGGAGGATTTGAACCTGGCTTTTCTAAATGTGGTTAAAAAGGGGTGAAGGGGGGAAATCGAACCCGGAAACCATGGGTTTTACCATCATGACCCTTCAAGTTATGGCAAAAAAATTGGAAAAAGGAGGTTCGGACACCATGGATTTTGCAGTGCCCTTTTTTCTTGGACAACACAAGTTCTGGGAAAAATGTAAGGCAACCGTTTGGGGGATCAAGTGCGCAACAAATCAAACAAATGAATTTTGAAGTGTAAAGCACAAACGCCTGAACGGTTCTTTGTAGCCAAGAATGGGGAAGCACCCGTTTCTATACAATCGAGGTAAGATGTGGTCTTGTCCTTCAGTGGGCCACTTGACACCTACATGAGACGAGCAGCAGCCTATTTTGAGCAAACGTCGCAATCCTCGCTGGTGGGCGGTCACTAAATCTACCAACTGTTTTCCTCTTTAAAAACATAGACGGCTCAATTCACTAGCACGGAACGATTTCCCCAAAGACGCAGGCCACCACCTGAACACCATCGCAAGTGCCAAGATTCAAAGTATGGAGGTGCCACGATCCGGCTCTGGGCCATAAATTCCTTGGTCTCAGCCCACTGTTTGAAGTTTCGCAAACACGATGGAAACCCGTCGCAAATCGGGATGGACAGCCTACAACACGTGCTGGGATTCATCCTCCCAAGTAGAAATTGAATGTGTTTCATATAGAATTTCTGCGATTGTTATCAATGCATCAACATTTGCAGCAAGATATACCCATAGTTGTCGGGATGACATAATATCTTCTCCCTTAAATTACTCCATTCTTAATCAGAGTTTCGTGTTGATCTGGCGGTTTTTCCACCTTTGGCACCTCCTCCTCCTCCACGTGGTCGACATCCTCCTCCAAGTCGCCTTGGCCTTGGCCTTCAGCAGCGCCCTCCAAACGTAGGTGTTGGGAGTCTTCCATTCCTTCCACCTCAAAACACACTCCAGGGTGATCAAGACCCTGGCTGGTTGAAGATAATGGGGGGACTATATGGGATCATGAACTAATATACTGGGGAAAAAACAATCATCCCTTTGGAGACGAACATTTTTGGGGAAAGATGTGATATGATGTGATGCATCGTCTCAGTCGGAAAGAATGCGACAAGTCGAAAAGTCGGACACGGTTCGTTTTCAATTTTCGCAAAATTTAAAACGTTGATGCAGCATGTTCAAACTCAAAAAGTCGAAAAGTTGAAATGGTGTGTTTTTGAATTTCGGAAAAGTTGAAAAGTTGAAAAGTTAGAATCTGAAAAGTCTGAAAGTTCAAGGAATGAAGGGCAGTTGGAAGATTGATTGTTTTGAGCGTTGTTTAAAATACTGACATCCAAAACATCTTGAACTATCCGGGAGGCCATGTATCTTTTTGGTTGGAACATGGCACGTTTTGTGGGGAAATGTCCAATGGATCTGGCTCATTTATATTCCATGGGAGTTGATATCTGGAATCTCGTAGTGTTTCTCAGGCTTCCCGAAGCCTCAGCATGGAAATCGACCTGAGAAACTCCATTGTGCAGCCCCCATGGTGCTACGATTCTTTATTCATCAAAGGAAGTTTAGTTAGAAAACTTCCGAGTTACGGCCGAAGGAGGGTCTGTTTCCATGGTCCCAGGGTTCGATCTGCAAAAGTTGTCGACAAAAAGCGCACAGGACGGCAGTGAGACTTTGCACTTCAAAATGGTAAAAAACTGACGGGGACGGGGACGGAGCACTTTTGGAAGATGAAGCTGGCAAAATAATCACCGGACTGTAGCGAGAGCTGGATTTCACATAAAAAGTGTTTAAAAAAAGTCATTCCCGGAGTAGGGCAGAATCGTCCCCATTATGTGAGCGCTGCGAGAACGTTGGTGGATTTGGTGTGACGTTCCTGCTATGCGGGTTTGCAACTGGCTGTGATAAAAACGCATTGGCACGGCCGCGCGGGGAAAGCATCAGTGATGTCGCGACGCTCCTGGCAAGCGTGATTGCAGCTGGAAGTTGCTAAACGCATTACAACGGCTGCGCGACAGGCAGTTCTTGACCATAGTGCTACTCTTGTGCTATGCAGGATTGCAGCTGGAGGTTGCTAAATGCATTGTAACAGCTGCGCGAAGAGAAGAATTGGGTTGCAGAAGCTACAGAAGAGCTGGCTGAGGTCAAAGATGGTCAAAGCAGAATTGCCCAGGTAAGTGGCTGCTCAGAGAAGAAGTAGCTGAGAGAAGAGGTGCCTCAGCAAAGAGATCGCTCAGTGAAGAAGTAGCTCACAAAGAAATGTGGCTCGTTCATCCATCCATCCACCCATCCACCCATCCTTCAATTTATTCATTCGTTCAATTCGGTCATTCACTGATTCATTGATTCACTGATTCATTGATTCATTGGTTAATTGATTCATTGATTCGTTGATTCACTGATTCATTGGGTAAGGAAAAGTGAGAGAAACACAACCCAATGTGTTCGCGACGGTGAAAGCGCCAGGTTGTCACGCAGCACCTCTTCTTGAAGCTCTTTCTTTCTGCTTTCATAGTCCTCCACACTTTTCTTCTCCTTTTCGACCATTTCCTTCAGCTCTTCTTCCCTCTTTTCCATGCGTTTCACTTTGTCCCGGTCCATTTGCTGCAACTTCTCCATCCCTTCAGACTGTTCATCACTGAAGATCTTCTCATCTTTCAAATCCTTCCGGGGTGGACCTCCCAGCAGCTGACCAGTTTGGTCGCTCATCTGCTTCACAATATCTCCACCTCCCATCTCACTGAAGGAACTGCCATGCAGTGACTGCAGGGAGCCATGTTTTTTCGCGTTGAAGCACCACTGTGGCCAGTGGCATTCAAGGGTAGCCACTGCTACCAACGGCATGGCGAGGACGCTGTGCTTGCATTGCAGGTGAGATGCGTGTGACTCAAACAAAGGAAGGTGCCAGGAAAAGAAATCCATCGATGACGTGCTTGCAACATAGATCTGGCATTTTCAAGGCTCAGTACTCTGCATATGCATAAATATATACACATATATATATATGTATATGTGTGTGTGTGCGTGTGTGCCTGTGTGTGTGTGCATATACGTGTGCATATGTAACATGTATGCATTTACTGCATGTACATATGTGAGTGTCATTAGGAATAGATAGGTAGGTAGCTAGATAGATAGATAGATTGATTGATTGATTGATAGATTAGGTAGGCAGGTAGATAAATGGATTCATTATTTCACATGAAGTGAAGAAGAACATCTTTCAGTCTGTTGGTGTCTTTGTGTGTGTGATCGCCCTTTGCGTGCTTTCGCTCTGCATCGCGAGACTCCAAAGCTCACTGTTTGAGCCTCAAAATCAATAAAATGGCCAATAGCAAGCCTTCCAAGTCCCAACTACATCAGGCATGTGAGGTTGCCACTGTACCAAATACTCCTGAAGTGAAAAGTCCCCATTTTTGATGCCGTTGCTGTTGATGTCCAGGGGTCCCCTTCAGCTAAGCCATATCCAAGGCCTCATTTGTAGCAGTCACATCTGCCCCTGCACCCGTGGCGAGCAGGGTCCCGCCGCACATGAAAAAACAATACCCTCCGTTGACAGAAGCGAATTATTGGAAATCCATGGAACCATTGATCTTGAATCTACACCCAGTTTGGTATGGAAAGCTCAGGGAACATCTCTCATGAATAAGGTCATGACATGTAATGAATAGGTTGAAGGCTTTCCGAATCCCGATTTGGCCTTTGGACACCAGCAGCTGCGCCACAGATTCATTCTCAGACATCACAGCGTAGTGCAACCTGGGGGCGGCCAGTTGGTGAAGGATCACCAGGCAGAGATGCCAGATCTTCCATTTGGGTAAGGATCAAACTATTGGACCCTTGAATTCAATCTAGTCAAGCCTCAACGCTTGACGTGATGGGTTGACTACGCTCCCCAGCTGCCCCAGCTCCACTTTTTGTTGCCGTCCAGGGAGCGCCGTATCACCGGCCGCATCCGCCGTGTTGATCATGGCAAGTGCAGCTGGAAGCTCCTTGGAGGCGGGGCGCCGGGCGCTCCTGAACTATTCCAGTCTTTCCATAGGGGTCAAATATGGGATGGCACCCATTGAAGTTTCAGATGACAGTAAAAATCAAGAAATAGATCTGATATTTTAATATGAACATGAAAATTCGAGGCGATTTCAGCCAATTTGGTGAAGTTCTGGTCTTTAAATTGGCTGAAATGGCAGGATGTGACTCGTGTCCCACTGGGCCCTGAGCCAAAAGGAACTGCACCTCTGGCCGCAGAGATAGGGCAGATAGGGAAGCTGCCTTTTGGGAATGCAGTTGTGTATGTTGCTGGGAATATGTGTTCATGTTGATGTTCAACTGTTCCTTGTCAATCTTGTTAGTTGTAGTTGATGACTTTGCCATCTTTCTTCACTAAACTTTCCTGCTCCCATGCTTGATTTATTCCGAAGACAAGTTGATCCCGGTTTGCTTGCAAACAAGTCACACATACAGTACCTACTCATATTCACATGTGCACGTATCCTCACGTCTGGATTCTGGATGCAAACAGTATACGGTGCACAAATATACAGACAACATACGCATACCCAGCAATATCTCTACCTATCTCTACCTACTCACTATCCACTCCCGGTGTATCTGCCAGGCACCATGTCCAGATCTCCTCTGTCGCAAGCCCAGTGGAGCGGCAGCATGCCATCTTTGTCGGCCTGTCCAGGCATCAATGGCACATCTACCACTTATGGTAATCTATTCTGGGACTTATTGTATATCAATGGTAATCTAAATGGCTGCAAATTAATGACTCCCAGGACTTATTGTGGGCATCTCTATGGTAATTAGCACGGCATCTATTACTAATAATTGCATAACAAAGCACTTCTTTGACTTTTTTGATATTGGGGACATCCATCTCTACCACTACAGACTTGGGCTCATGGAAGCATCGGAAGCCTGACCAGCCAGCTGCGGGCTTGCGCGCAGCAAGCCACATGCCCCCTGGCGGTTTGGCCAAGCTTGATCCAAATTTTGGTTGACCCGTGGGGACACTCAAGTGCATCCCAAAGGCTGCATTAGTTGCATTTAGATCCGCCCTTGTGATGGTAAGTATATTCTACTTTTCTCTCTTGTTTCATTGATCTTCGTTCCTGCCAATCCCCCCACACACACAAAAAAAAAAAAGTACAGTAAAATACAGTACATAATTTAACAAGCTATGGAAATTGGCCCGTATATGACAATATATTGCCCAGTGTTACAATGGCTATTAGCCATAGCTATGTGAAATTACCAGAGGGTTAGTCACCCACCATATCCCCATTAAGTAGCCCTTAAACCTTAAAATTGCCATAAAAATCACCCATAAAAATCACACATTTTCACAGCGTGGCAATGCTGATGCCTCGACATCGCCTTCGGCAATCTGTTGGCAAAGCTGACCCGCTGGAGTCTCATCCTGGGCTGTCTGTGGCGAAATTTCGGTGGAGGGAAAACACATATGTTTTCACGCGGGTTTTATCATGTTTTATCGTGTTTTATATATCTATATACAGTAGTTTAGTTAAGTTTAGCTATGAAGAGTTGCAAACTTTGAACTTCACCGTGCCAGATTGAATCAACAAGCATCAACAACCAGGATCTTTCAGGTGCTCTGCCGGGAAAACTTGGCATCTTGAGCCCCCAACGACATCGCCCGGATCACCACCACCTGCAAGAGAGACCAGTTATAGGGCCATATGATAACCCATTCAAACTCCTCAAGTGGACCCAGCGACCTCACAATTATGTCCCCTTTGGGGATTTGCAACATAACTTTCGAGTATTTGTTGGAGATGACATCCCTAGTTGGGTGATGTTCAATTAGGACATTTACCAACCCCTGAATAAAGTATCTCCCAGTCCCAAGCCCCATTTCCATGACCACAGCTTTGTGAAAAGAAAGATTCGGAGTTTTTTGCATGCAGGACCATTGCCAAATGCCATCCAAGGAGGTGTCGCAAGCAGTGGTCCTGTCCCAAGCCACCTACACTGGCAGACCAAGGCCCACGCCAATGCAGCCCATGGTGCTCACCGCAGGACCCATGGACCTTGGTTAGTTATCACCCCAGCAGCGGCAGCAGCAGTTGCCAAGTCTGCGAAGTCTGAGTCTGGCACACATCACCTCCACCACTTCCTCGGCTCTGTCTTTCTTCCACACGTCCTGCAGCGCGGTTCCAGATATTCCTGATGCGACTGCAAAAGCTCTGGCACACAAACCCCTGCAGTAGGGCAAGAAAATCACAGTGAAACACCAGGTGGAATGCTCCCATTTCGAGTGGAGGTAATTTCACACCATCCCATCCCTGCCTCCGAACTGCCAGTTGGGCACATAAGTCTCCAAGACTTGCACCTCACCATCACCAGGTTCTGAAAAGACTGACCTCTTGCTGTTTGCCTTGGTGGATAACTCAAACCTCGAGATTTCACGCATACCCATCTCACTATCAAGGCTTCCAACTAGGCTTTCATTTTCTGAGCTGCCAACGTACGATGCCCGTGCCAAGTCGGGAGGGCATCCTGGCAAAAGAAATCAAAAAAGTATAAAAAAGGAGGAGAAAGTTGGAGAAAAATGGATGGAATTGATGGCACCTGCAAGCTGGCTCCAGGCATCCCACTTGGCTGCAGCTTGGAAGCCCATGGGTTGGCTCCCGCCGCAATCACCTCACCCCACGGCCTTTCCGTGGCCTTTCAAATGTCATGTTTGTTTTGAAGGTTTCTCAGCATGGCCAAGGAAAATCCGCAATTTCTACTTTTCTAGTTGGCTTTGAACATTGCTCTCGGCTGCTTCGTAGTGTTTCTGCGGTCAGTCCCTTTTTTACAGCTTTGCATTGCTTTGCAGCATGTTAAGATATGTTAAGTGGCTCGGGCTCGGACCGCAAGTCGCTTGCTTGTAGAAGGCATACAGCTCCAGAAGGGCTGAGGTGGACAAATCTCCGCCATTCTTGTTCACCTCATGGGGGTGTGTCAAAACATCAAAACCCTGGCACCCGGCAGTTACACCAAAATAGCTGGGATTTATGGACGTTCATCCCCGAGGCTTTGATCACTTCCTGTGTCAAGTTCGTTGAAGGGTGTGCAATCTAATTTTCTTACCTTTCGTGCAGCTGCGCTTGAGCCCGGAACCCAGGCCGAAGCTTCCTCAAACCTGCCAAAGGCAACGACAAGTAAGAACTCTTCGACTCTTCACACCAGAAACCTGATAAAAACCCAGTATGCCATATCCAATTAAAAAAATCATCTTCCAATTTCGGTTTTTGACGGGGTAGGTAGCCTAAATGTTGACGTTTCCATCAGCTACCCACACAGGCCCTAAATCGAACTTCAATGCCGAAGTGGATTCAGTCCTAGTTCAGCACGGGTCAAAATGTCTGCCCACAGGCCCCACGAGTTTTGATCGTTTTTGTCTATGTCAGCATCAAACTATACAAAAGCTAATGCGGCAAGTTCAATGCTGACCGCTGACCCAAAAGTTCTTGGGTATTTTTGGGTATGACAAAAATCAAGAGAAAAATAAGTTTAAGAAAAAAAACACATGATTTGTCAAATTGACTTTGCCCTAGCAAGTTTGACCCATATCCATTTCATCGTTTCCCCGGTCAAGCTCTTTTTGATGCCGGCTCACACACGCTCAACGCTTCTTTCGGCCAAGGTGATGGTATTCTTCAGCAGCATCGCCACGGTCATGGGACCCACACCTGCTGTCGAGGTATCGAGGTGTCGAAAGCTATGGAACCGGTGGTAGGTAGGTACAGCGCAACATTTGGTGCAAATATCAAAGTTGAGTTGCTCGAGTAAGCTAGTAAGCCATCCCGTTTTTGGGACACTAGTACCAAGCTTTGACTTTGGTTTTGATTCTGCAATCAAGGCGAGGTCCAGGCACATAATCCAAAAAATACCATTGGCATCAGGGTTCAGATAAGGGGGGAGGAGTTGTGCAGATGGTTTTGGTAGATACAAAGCGGAATGCATAGGGTGCACAACTACAAAATGCAGTGCATGTTACTTTTTTTGCAGCTACAAAATGAA
>Ga0126342_10016775_pt1 | contig 12723 bp, 12 predicted proteins | sample Cyp1metagenome_FD_92528 | JGI IMG/M metagenome (GOLD analysis project Ga0126342, IMG submission 92528) | Coral microbial communities from Lord Howe Island, Old Settlement Bay, Australia - Cyphastrea 1 metagenome | ecosystem: Host-associated > Invertebrates > Cnidaria > Coral ...
CGCTCCCATTTGGCTGGGTGAAGGGGACATTCATTGGACAGGGTTTCATACAGTTTCCTACATTCAAAGCCTGATCAGACCACTGCAGTTCCAACAGAGAGTTCTCTACCATTTACAATGTATGTATATATATACATGTATGTATGTATGTATGTATGTATGCATGCATGCATGCATGCATGTATGTATGTATGTATGTGTATATATATACATATGTATGTGTGTATGTGTGTATTTGTGTGTCTATGTATGTATGTATGTCTGTCTGTCTGTCTGTATGTCTGTATGTCTGTATGTCTGTATGCCTGTATGTCTGTATGTCTGTATGTCTGTATGTCTGTATGTCTGTATGTCTGTGTGTGTAGGTGTTTTACTTTCTCGTCGAACTATCTTTGAAAATGACATGAAGATCCGATTGCCTAGGGATGTTTTTGGGTTTGTCTGCAAATAGGATACCCCCTAATTCATATCATGGTTGATCAGCAGGTTCACGGGTTCCCCGTGAATTTTATGCCATGTTTGGGTTATCCAGCGAGGTCGTAGCGCACTCTAGAACCACCACTTGGCGGCTCGCCATGGCTGTAATGACCTGAACGCAACGGAACCCAAGTGCCGACTATGGAAACTGATGGATATCTCATGGATATCTCATGGATATCTCATGGATATCTCATGGATATCTCATGGATATCTCATGGATATCTCATGACTATGAATGGATATGAATGGATATTTATCGATATTAACCTCCAATCTGGGAGACCTATATTCTTATGCAATTGTAATGGATGTTGATGGGATGTTTACGGGAGGTAGAACCGATGTCAGTGGGATACAATGTAATGTGAAGATATGTGAAGTTCTCTCCACCATCAAAATTGAGGACCTAACCACAACAAATGAGATGTAAGCTGCAGGAAACTCAAAATGACCAGCCATCCGGTACAGCCTGAATCTTGGACCTACCCATCAATCGATGTAGATATCGGTTGGGTAGACAAACTCCGCAAATGCATAATCCAAACGGGTCGGTCCGGATATATGGTACCCCAAAATCCGAGTTTTTGTGGGTTTACACGGTTTACCCCATTTTTAGCCGCACCCAAATACGAACCCAACATCCTTGAGCCCTGGCAGAATCTCAGACTCGGACACCAAATTGGCAGTTTATCCCGTCGCTCTCGGAGCCAAATCAGCCCGGCTGGTGATGCTGAAAAACCCCATTTCCGGTCAGGTTTAACCCCTGAATTCTTCACCAAATCCATGAATCATCAGCGATGATCGCAACGGATATGGCTACGCCCACATCAAAATACCTGGTTGTTGATGCTCCACCAAATATATGGTGTCTAATATAGGTTTTGAGCCCTCCTATATTGAGATGATACCATTAATTCCTTCAACAGCTTTCCATGCCAAGAATCTGGTTGAATTCTGGTCATTTCCGGTAATCAAACATGGCATTCGGAAAATTCTCCAGTTATTCTCTCACTAAACCCCTCTAACCCCCCCATTTATAGGGGGTGCTCCAGCTAGCCATATTTGATTGACAGAGGGTATAGCAATTCTCGTTTTTGCTGCACCCAGAGTTGAATTGCATTAGTCCATGTATCCCATCATATCCCCATCCATTTTTGTAACATACATATACTGTACAAAGATAGATTGGTATATTACAATATCATAAATTGTAGATAAATTATGTCATATCATCTATAATATATATATATATAGTTATATGCTGTAGTGTACAAAGATAGATTGAATAATCTTATATATATATATACCGTTTCATATACCCAATTCTCCCCATACTTTTTTGACATGTTATACCCCCATGAGTATCCGCCCACCACCTGCAGCATCCACAAGCGCAGCAGTCCGGTGGCACCAGGCTGCACCTGGGGACTTAGCGTCATTGAAAATGGCCATAGAAATAGTGAGTTTTCCCATGAAAAATGGTGATTTTCCCATGAAAAATGGTGATTTTAACCATAGCTATGTAACAAATTACCATTTAGGGTAATAAGTGTGTTTTATTGTGTCATTGCTGATATATGTTTTTGGTGTTACAGTATTGTTAAAAATGTTAATTAAAACCATGAAAAAAATGGAACCCTTGAATAAGCCCAAAAATAAAAACACGTTGGAATCTTGTTCTGTAACCACCCTTTAAAAACAACATGACCAAAATACCTTGGAAACCTGAACATGGAGAAAACATCGAACTAAGATACTGTTGCTGGTGAGTTCACGGAAAACTCCTGAGTTTCCTCAAGATCCCTATGGACCAGTTCCACCGTTGAGGTCCCCAAACCCACTCATAGGTCTCGACACAGGAGAGCAACACATCGTAAACCTGAAGGGCTGGGTTTTTCAGCATGCTGCCTTAGATATCTGGAAATTGTGGGTGGATAGCCACAACTGAATCTGCTGACATCTTGGGGATGACTGGATAGATCTGGATAGTAAGCATGGCTAGTACATCTCCAACTTTCCATTGTAGTTGTGGGTATTCCGCAAGGTATCCCCAAACTCCATCAGCTTCGCTAAAGATTGCCCCATCACATCCCAGCTTCGAGGAGGAAATATCATCCTCTGTGGTTCAGCACGTTTAATCAATCCCCATTAATTTCCCCATATTTCCAGTTCCTATTGCCATCAGTTGATTTCAGAAATGTCTTTGTTCCCAGCCGGCCTCATGAACATCCTCCAGCAATTTCAGGAGAAGCTCCTAGCAGAAAGGGCTAGGAACCGCAGCCATCCCGTATGGATCGTATGGATCACAGCCCGCCTTGCTGGCAACGCCAGGCAGGGTGAAGCCAATCTTCGTGAGGCTTTCGAAACAGACCTGGCGGAGACTGACCAAAATGATTTGATCTGAAACCTGTTGGAAAAGGTGTTCATTTGGACCTCCAGTTCATGAAACGTGACCATCACCCTAAATGTTGGGTAGTATAACCCTCGAACGAATCATCGACCAACTGGGTGGTGTTTTACTTACTCAAATGGCAATCCGGCAATTTGCAGAGTCACTGATTACCAAGGCATTTCGTTTCTAGGACATGAACAGAGTCGCAAAGTTCCAAAACTATCCAGATAAACTGCTGAAAGTCCCTTGGTGGAACATCCTAGTCAGGCTGCCAGCAGGTGTCCCCTGCTTCCTGGGGAAAAAAGTCCTTAAATGTTCCCCGCAGAACCTAACGTTCGCCCATGTTGACATAATATATCTCAATTTTCCCACGGTTTTACCACATGTTTCATCCGCGGTTCTAATCGCCTTGCAAGGATGGTAAGATGTACAAAAATTGATGGCAAACCCTAGGCCCTAGGGGCCTCCTGAGTCCTCCTAAAATGCTTCCCTCACTCAATCCATTGAGAAAATCTCGTAGTAACATGTAGTAACGAATTTGGTGGTTCGGGCTAAAAATAGGGTCCCCGCATTCTGAAAACCCAATTTTCAAACCTAATTACAAGTATCTATAGATATCTATAGATGCCTTAGGCGTTGCCGGAGCTCCCGACCTCGTAAACCTCAAAGGAGTCTGGAGCACCGCAGGAAATGATGACTGCCTGCAGCTGAAAAAAAACCTGCTTCGATCATCCAAAGTGGCCGCGCGGGTTTTCCCCCATCGTGGCCGAGCTCGCAGCCGCCTCCGTTCATTTTGTGTCTCTGTAGCCGGGTTTAATGAAGCCAATCTGAAGCCAAACTCTAATGGAATCACAGGGAAGTGTGATTCCAAACTCTGACCTTTTCGCGAACAGGTCACCAAAACCCATCGGTTTTACTTGGTGATGCAGCCAGAAACAATCGCCACAGTGGAACTCAGTTGGGTTTGCCTGAAAACAGGGTGCCCCTAATTTGATGGTTGACCATCATCTTGCCTATTGTTTGATGGCCATAAGTCATGGGGTCTATCTTATTGTGTCAGAACTCAGAACTTGTCCGCAGGTCGGAGAGTTCTCTTCAGAGCGGGACTGCTTTTTGCCCCACGAGCCTGAAGAAGTCTGGCTGCATTTTATACATCTCAACACCCAGCAAATCTTTTCGATCCAGGTGAGCAGTTGAAACATAAATCTTTTCAAGATGGAATGCCTCCTGCCAGCCCAACAACAAGTCCTTTGTTGATGCCCAGAGAGGCAACCAACCAATGAGTTTCATGACTTTCTGGGTGGCAGGGTCTATCCAGCCGAAGGTTGACCCATGGGTTCAACCCTCAGAGTGGCAGGCCTTGATTCAAAGGGCTCACATTTTGCATCCTGCAGCTGGGTCACCGCAATGCGAAGAGGGTCGTTGAATCCCCATCAAATTTCCCAGTGCTAAGTTTCGATTTTCTTAGGGGTGATAGAGAATCCTCCATCCGGTCCCCATGACATTTAGAATTTTCTGGTTAAATCCCGTATCATGAATTGTCCAACATTATCCCATGTTCAACCGCTAATATTAGCTTCAAAAAAATGGATATCAATCATGGGAAAAAATGAATATGTTTACCCTTGCTTAACCTGAATATGGATGTTTTGTCTGTTAATTTTAACACTGTTAATCCAATATCTATTGATATTTGGCATAGTGTTAAAGTTAAAGTTATCTATCATACTAGATATTAGGTAATATGGTGAAAAATAAGACCATGCTTAATATCAATGTATGTCTTAATCAGCATTATATTAATAATCCATCTATATGGGGGGATTCTCAAAATGGTGGTTCTCCCAGTCACCATAGGTTTGAATACTAAGTCATGGTCTAATGACTTAGATGATTTGGGGGTAACCCCCATGACTTAGGAAACCTCCATATGGGTTAGTCTTGAAAATAGGGTGATACTTTAAGCCAAATATGGCTCAGACATGATATTCACACTATGGCAAAGTCACTGTGGTTAATGTCCAGTTATATTATTCACCATTATTCACCATTATTCATCTTTTTTCACCATTATTCACCATTATTCACGGTTGTTATTACTTGACTAGTTATTTATCATTAAGCTGGGCCATTAAAAGGATTTTATGGCCACCATTGATTCACCACGGCGTCCTGACGACATCATCCTTGGCTAGGCGCCTCGGGGTTTGACTTCCCCAACCGTGGACAACCGGAGATGTAAATGGTTGTATTTTGAGATCAATAAGTAATATCTTGAATGATCATGAATGACAATGCGTTGCAAATAATATAATATGATGTAATATGATCTAATCTAATATTATGTAATATGATGTAATGTGATGTAATATAATGTCATATGATGTAATGTGATGTAATGTGATGTAATATATCATATGATGCAATATGGTTCTAGTACAATATGACATAACATAGATAAACTTGATAGAATACGACAAAACATAATATACTGCAGTGCCATATAATCTATAGATTATATGAAATTACATTACAAAATAAAATATGATATGAACAAAAGACAATAAATATGATATGAGATGACATGACATTGTACAGTATAATAATACCTTAGATCATAATATGCATCATATATAGTAAAAGGTAATATAACAAAGTAAAACAAAATATAAAATGACATAATGCAATATAAGCGAAAATCATATGATATTATATAATCTGAAATCATATGAAATAATGTGCTATGATAAAATATAGTATGATATAATATGATATTATATTATATTATTTTATATTATATCATATTGTATTATATTATAATATTACTATGCAATACAATATAATTAATATAACGTACTATAATGTAATGTAATATGATGTGATATAATATAATCTGATATGATATCATATATATAACATAATGTAATGTGATATGATATGATAAGACAATGGTGTATAATGTAATATAATATTAGTATAGACAAGTAATGACATTATAATATAATATTGCAAATATAATTATAGAACATAATATAACATAAGAAAAATTACATAGCAATACATAACATAATAAAATAAAGTGTATTACAATAGAATAAGTACAAACATAAATGTAGCTATAAATATAACATATAAATACACTTCTAAACATCAATATCAACTCTGATATAGTGTAATATAGTAATATTACATCATATAACAGAACATAATACAATATAACATAATTCCATATAATATAGCGTATAATATATTATTATCAGCATTATTGTTACCATTACATATATAATGTAATGTAATAAAATGTAGTCAAATAAAATATAATACATTAATACAATAAAACAGAATAGAATCGAAAAATAGAATAGAATATAATATAGTATATATTAGGATCGAATAGAATAAAGTAAAATAAAGTAAAATAAAGTAAAATAAAGTAAAATAGAATATGATATACTACACAATATCTGTATATTATGTGTATATATATATATTCTATTTAACATTTCATATCTTTGGTCCCGCCTTGGCCAACTCTGGCGGCGGCGGTGCAGGACCGCTGGGTGGTGCAGGCACGCTGATCTTCGCCTCTGCTTCCTGAACGGCGCCAGTTTCACCAACAAAAATAAGAGAATATTGGGAGAATAATGTGGTTTTATATGGTTTTACAGGGATCATAATCGGATAATAATGGGAGAATATTGGAGTGTAAAATGGTTTTTTACGGTTCTATACGGTTTTGTATGGTTTTATACGGTTTTATATGGTTTAATAAATGTTTAGCAGGGATAATCATGGGATGAGTAATACTACTGTTAATGGTATTGTATGGGATGATTAATGGGGTTAATATTCATTGGATAATAATTGGGATAAGAATTGAGATAATAACTGGGATATACCCTCCGGTGTCATCAAACTTGGCTAGCTGGGAAATCCCCGAACTGAATGGAAGTTTTAATGGCAAAACAAACTATAAATGGTGGATTTTCCATTGCCATGTTTGATCACCAGATATTTCGTGGGTTTTGTATACCCAAGTAGAAGTAATGATTGCATATACTGAGGGATTTACAGTATCCAACAATAAAGCCAACAAAATACGCAAACAGCTGGTAATCGTGTATATATATATACATATGTATAATATCCCCATTTGTAGCTACCCTTACCCATCCAAGGTTGCCATATCTTTGAAAAACAAGAAAACTCGGGCCCAAGAAACAAACACGTTGACCTAAGAATGGTGCATCTGTCAAGGTGTACTCCCAACCCCGGCCTTTGGCTCTGCCTTGGCCTTTGCCTTTGACACATCCCCCGGTTTGACCGGCGCCACCGTCTTTGGCGGAGGGGGCAACGGTCGTGATCCACCTTTCGGGGGTGGTGACATCTCTCCAGCACCCACAGGCTTGGCCTTCACGGGAGGGACCTTCGGCTCCTTCGCAGCAGGCACCGCAGGTACGGGCTCCGCTGGTGTGGCTGGCGCTGGGGCCGTGGCAGGCGGGGTGAGGGCCGGTTGGGGCGGAGCCGGCTCGGGTGGCGGCTCTGCCTTAGGCGGGGCTTCCTTGGGCACCAGAGTGGGAGTGGCCTGGGCCAGGGCTTCGAATCATGGGACACCCCTTTGTTGATGGTAATCCCCAACTTTCATAGCTTAAGGCCTGTGGGTCAAAAGAACAAAATACGGGACACTTGCCTTCCTAGCATGTGTCTGTATCTAGTGTGTGTGTGTGTATATATATATATATATGGTCCAGCGTTCCAACCCCCCTCCGCCCCCCCGCCATGGTCATGGGTCAGCCATAGTACTGTCCCCCTCCCCCCTGTGGTGTGGTGGGGGTGTGGTACTGTCCCCCTGTTTTTGTTTCGACCTAATACCTATGCAGGTACATGCATGAGTATTGAGCACATTTATCTGCGCGCCAGAATAAATAAATAAATAAATAAATAATGAATAAATAATAAATAAATAAATAAATAAATAAGTAAATAAATATTATATATATATGATATACATGAGAGGATACATGATGATATTATTCTTCCAAACCTGGCCAGATTTCACAGCCGCACCTCTGGGGCTGCTTCAGTGGCTTTGTCCTTTTCTGTTTCTTCCTTGGACTCCTTGGACTCTTTCGTGTCCTCCGAAACGGAAGGAGTCTGTTCGTCTTCTTCGTCATCCTCCTCGTCCTCCTTCGCATCGTCCTCTCCATCTTCACCTCAGGGCCAGGCGGGAACAAATTCGGCACAGCAACTCCAAGCACAAAATGGAGGAGTTGCCGCTTCCGCGACATCCGGAAGCTGATTTTTGAATATTGCCAGATCATTTTCTTGCACAGAATGATGCTGCGCCCCCGAAAAGTTGGCTGCAAGACTCAATTCTGGATCATGGGAAAGTTGCTTGAGAATGATCCAGTATTCTCTGATCCAGTATTTTCACTGATCATTAGAAAATAGAAAACCACCCTATATTACCTATATTAACCAATAGGAAACCCACACTTTGAATCTCTGACCTTCATCTCCTCCCTCGCTATGACCTCGGTGCATCGGTAACCATCTTGAAATATGATGGAGTTGGTCAATGGGAAGGATTATATATCCCATATATGAAATGGGAAATGGAAAAAATGTTTGAAACCAGCAACCAGATGATTTTGAATCCTTTTGGGAGCAATAAGTAGCCCCTGGTAAACATACAAAAAACTATGGAAAGATCCACCGTTTTCTATTTTCTTAAATCAACTATAAATGGTCCATGTTCAATAGCTATGTTAAATTGCCAGAGGGTAATGTCAAGAAAGCAGTGGACATCCAAAGCCCAACAACTCTGAAATGACGTGTATTGCTTGGCAATCTTTCTGGTCTCCGGAATGTTGGGGTCAAACTTCAAACTAAAGATTCATGGTCATCCCACCACCATCAGGAATTCCTGTATTACCGGGTTTTTCTTACCCCTTATGAGTGGATACATACATATATATATATATATATATCTATCTATCTATCTATCTATCTTTATACATATGTATACATATAGTATATGGATAGGCATCTCCTGGCCCTATGGCATCAAAGTCAGCACTGAGGTCCCCTTCCAGGCGGCAAAGGGGATCCTTTGGGCTGCCACCTGACAGCTGATACTCAAAGTTACTCGGAAGCGTGGTATAAAACGTTGAAGCAACAGCTATGGTGAGATGAACCATATATGATATGATATGATACTTATATATATATATTATATATTATATATATGATATATAGCTATCCCACCATAATAATGAAAAAACATATGATGATAATAATGATTGCCTGATTTTTGATAACAATAATTAGATGAATATATATATATATATATAGTATGAGTTCGTTTCATCATTCTTAACATTCTGATGTCGTGATGTCGTCATGAAAATGGCCTCGCCTCGGCGCAGCCACGGAGGCTTTCGGCAGTGCTACGGAGGCTTTCGCAGCTTTCATCCTAGGGTCAAAAATATCACAGTTGGAGGGGGCCCATGACATAAAAAACAGCCACTTGAAATCAAGCCATGAAAAAAACCAGAACTTGGCAAAAACATAAAAGAGATCCACGAATGGTCTGCTGTCCATGAATGGATGTGGCGATCTTTTCAAGGGATCGAAATTGATCGAAGCTGATGCTGGTCACCCCTCTGGTGGAGTCCGAGTCCGTGCGTCTGCATCCTTTTCGTGGTTACATCTTGCGTGTTCGCACTCTGGGCCGCCCCACTGAGCTGACTTGCCACCTGCCACCACCAGGTTGGCAAAGGTGAGGTTGGACCCAGCAACTCTGGTTACCAGATGGAACAGCTTTGAGATTTACCACGATTTTTCTAGGATTTTATCAAGATCGATTTTTCGGGGCATGTTAGCAGTGTGTTATCCTCAAAAGTTGGAGATACAAACCGCGAGTCAGACCAGCCTCCGGCATCCTGCGCAAAGTGGATCAGTAAATGGATCTGTAAATGGGTGATGTTCAATTGCTATGTTTGATTACCAAAGGCCATCATTTTTGTTGACCTAGCTTCTATGTGTTCATGTATCAGCCACTTTGGCATAAGTTTGAGCATGACCCAGTGTACCATGCGAGTAATTATAAGCCAACGGCTTGACTTCCTACAGTAACCGCACATACCGAAAGTCGGCAAGGCAGCAATATCTCAAGATGGTTCTGGCTTCACATGACGGTGAATTCCATTGGCAGAAAGAGACATCAAACATTTACCGGTAATTTCACATACCAAAATGGTCCTACCAAAAGGAGATACTGACAGCGGTGACTTGCTAAACCACTTCACTTTACTTCGAGAAAAGAGGTGATTTTCCAGGTTGCAGCCCCGCTTCGGGCTCCTGGGCATCCGGTTTCTGAGCACCTCATTGGGATGTTAAGAACGGGATTCCCAGCTCCATTACGATGTCTCCAAGTTGAAGGATAGTGTAACAATGTATAGTACCCCAAGTAGTTATACTATGTTACACTAATCCAATCCCCGAACTTGAACTATTTCAAGGCTGAACTGCCTGAGAAACACGATGGTGGCTTTAATAGTCAACAAAAAGAAAACTGGAGATGGGTTTCATTTTGCGGGGATCACCCAATCAGCAGGCCTTTTCACAACATATCATCAATTTCAGACGTTGCAAAGGCCCGAAGAATTTACCTCAAAATCCCATGGTGCAAAATTGTCCTAATGAAAGCAGTCTTGACTTGGAGATAAGACTGCCCCGTTTCTGGACAAAACCGCATCTTGATTCTTTCTGGTCACATCTAATATATACGTGTATATAATATATATATATATATGTATATCCACTTACAATAAATGGTTGGATAGCCCATGATTGTTGGTGAAATCTGATGGAATCGCGATTTGTGTATGTGCTTTCATCAGAATATACCATGAAATCCATTGAAATCCCCAGGCTTCCAGGAGCTACTCACAGTGACTGAGCAGTCGCACCGACTTGTCTTGGAATCGTCTGCCTGTGGCCAAGTGACATCCTCAAACTCAATGGAGGTGTCAAAAAAGGAACGTAAAGTCAGACCAAACTAAATTGGAGGATTCTCCAGCAAATCGTTCGGTAAATTGCTAGCCGCTATAGGTTGGTTGGATGATTTATCAAACCTCAACTATCGCCAGTGAAACCACGAAAAACACCCTGGAACATACAAAAAGATGTGGAACAGCCACCATTTTGCAGATCGTTGTTTTACAATGGAAACCAAGGTTTTTCCACATCTTTTTGTATGTCTACCCCAGGGTATATCCCATTCACATCCCAGTGAATCACCATTTTTAGCCGTTAAATCACCAGTTTCCATGATATCCACTGGGGTTCGCGGCTCTTCAACGCGTCGTCGCAGATCACCTGTTTTTTGGAATTGAGCTCTGTGGGGGTTTCTCCGTTCCCTCTTAGAGAAGTATCGTTGGAATATGGATATATAATATAAATGGGATATGTATACCTAAGTAAGCACTCATCTGAATGTATATATATATATAATTATATATATATACACAGTTATATATACACACAATTATATACATACAGACATATGTACATACATACATATATACATATATACATTCCATTCCATTCCATTCCATTCCATTACATTGCATTGCATTACATTACATTACATTAACCATTACATTAATCATTACATTACCAATACATTTACCAATACATTTACCATTACATTTACCATGACATTTACCATTACATTTACCGTTACATTTACCATTACATTTACCATTAGATTTACCATTACATTAGATTACATTCCATTACATTACATTACATTGCATTACATTACATTACATATTTTATACAAAAAAAATGGGGGATGCCCTCCCCCAAATTAAACCCTGAAAATGTGTTGTTTTTTTGGAAGCTAGTCTTGGAACCCCAAGAAAATGGCAGGCCTATGTCATTGGGGGACGGTGTATCTTTGGAACATGGATAATGGAAGTATAGACGGGATATACGTGACCAGCAATATATGAAATGGTTTTGGGAATGTGTCGCTGCATATAGTTAGTTGGGATTAAACTCCAGTAAAATAAAGTATAACTTCTCGTAATTGAAATATGTAATATCCATCATTGGGTATAGTGGTGTGTTTTTGTATATACGTAAACAAAATAAGTACTGTAATTAAAACCTAATGGGATACAACTATAACTAATCAACAATATTATGAATTCTGGGTGTGTCTGCAAAGTGGGGATGGGTCCCCCAAGTTTATGGTTGTCAAATAAAAAAAATTGGGGGTTGGAATCATCAATTCTTTGAGAAATTAAACGTTCAGTCCAACCCTCTTTGGTCTCGTATTGATGCATGAAGGTCTTTGGGATCCCTCATTTGTCGCCTGTTGTTGGATTGGATGGAAGTATTGCTGCACACTCTGTGGTAAGACTATATTAACTATATTTCGCCATCCCCTCCGTATCTCCCCAACTTTTCCAGGCATTTGTTCTGCTTGATGTTTTTGACCCTGTTGACTCAATTTCCCAGAGGGTGATAGTCAGGGATAGTGTGTATATTATAATATTTATATATATATATATATATATATATATTATTTTTTGTATATACAAAACATATATATATATATTATATATTATTGCGAATCGGGGATTGCCTGTCCGATTATGTCCTGGTACTTAGTGTTGAAGTGATTGCTCCAGTGCTGACGTTACACGGGCATCAGTTTCCGCATTGCTGTTCTTTACTCCAGTGCTGCAGTGGGTCTTGAGCCAAAGAGGCCAGTTTGAAGTGCCCCTTTGGTACTGGATCCTAGAGTGTCTAATTGTGATAATATACAATGGTCCGTA
>Ga0126342_10016776_pt1 | contig 12721 bp, 11 predicted proteins | sample Cyp1metagenome_FD_92528 | JGI IMG/M metagenome (GOLD analysis project Ga0126342, IMG submission 92528) | Coral microbial communities from Lord Howe Island, Old Settlement Bay, Australia - Cyphastrea 1 metagenome | ecosystem: Host-associated > Invertebrates > Cnidaria > Coral ...
ATATGTATATGTATATGTATATGTATATGTATATGTATATGTATATGTATCTGTATATGTATATGTATATGCAAATGCATATGCATATGTGTATGTGTATGCGCATGCGTATGGGCATGTGTATGTATATTGTATATCGTATATCGTATATTTTGTATGTTGTATGTTGTATATTGTATGTTGTATATTGTATGTTGTATATTGTATGTTGTATGTTGTATATGTATACATGTATATATATATATATACACATAATATATATATATATATACACATGTATACACATATGTATTTACACCAACATATAATATGTATAATGTATATATTTGCCTTATCCCAGAATCCCAGAATCCCAGTTGGCCAGGTCGAAAATCCTTCCCTTCTGGTCACGCAAGTTCGTGGCATGGCTGGGTTTTTGTGGCGGGTGCCACTGGTGCCACTGGTGCCACCAGCAGCCACCAGCAGTTTTAAGGTCCTTTTGTGCGATGCTGTTCACATCGCTCTTCCTGCTTGGGAAGGCGTGGCGTAGAAAACTGAGGTGCTGAATAGGTGGTATGGTGGTACACAAGTGTTGCAAGATGAGATAAGGCTACGTTTTAAAGAGATAATTGAGAGAATGGGATAATAATGGGATAATAATTGGATAAACATGGGATAATATGGGATAATGCTGTCCAGAATTTGTGGTATGGATTCTCATCGTATCAGATGATATTACTATGATCACACTCAATCTTGTGCTGGTCGCTGTTCAGTATAGGCATAGGACGGCATACGTACATCACCCCCAGTACTGTAGGTTTCCTGGTTTTGGTGTGAGTTTGCTGTCCCCCAAATCTCTCATTTGGTTTGGGCACTTCGGTATACTGTCTCTAACATTCAAACGTGATCAAACGTGTGTATACTGTTTTTGTTTGGTGACGGATGGAAATGTTGGCTGAAACCACCTCAGCCCCTAAACATTTACAACTGGAGCGATAATCCCGAGTCCCACATAAGCCCAGCCATGGGGTGGTTGCAACCCCATTTGCAGGTCGCACAAATGCCTTCCAAGACGTTGAATACCCCTCTAGGCGCGGCCACTGTCGTTGGAGCTTTTTGAGAAATTCGGGGTGGGGAAGCCAGAAATGTGTAAAGGGCTTAAGCTTGATCCTTTGCTTGGTTAATGATTTGTAATCCAACTAAACTACAACGGGGCTTATAGGGTTTTGTACGTGGGCTAGAAGTCCCTTTGTTGCCTTCAGGGTTTGTTGCGGGGCACCGAGTTTTGCGGAACACAGCCCTGGTGCTACGATGAGAGCTATACACATATTCACTGCATGATGTACCACAGAAAAAGGGAAAGGTATATCATCAACTTGCTTTAGAAACCACCTGGGCCCACTCTTCTAAAAAAGGAGGGAAACATCACGCATGATATCCAGGCGCAGTGAAGTGTACCAATGCCCTGATACTGTTGCTTGGCTTCCAAATCTGGCCCTGGGAGGAACTAGGCCTTCTCTATCCCTAAAGAACAGGGGTCACGGGATTTCCAAAGTTTCTTCCATTGGGGAACCCCACATATATATATATACATAGATAGTTATATATATAATTATATAATATATATAATTATATATAATAATATATAATATAATATATATATATATACACATAACACATGTGATGATTTCCTGCAATACCATCCTAGTTTTGGGCAGCAGAACTTGGAGGATCATCCCGTGGAGGATCATCCATCATGGTGGCAGGGTGTGTCCGAAAATCGGCTCGAAAACCAGTGGTAAAGATTGCAATTTGCTGGGGTATCAATACCCTCTGGTGAACTAACATTTTGCCATGGAAAATGGCCATAGAAATAGTGGATTTTCCCATTGAAAATGGTGATTTTCCATTGCTATGTTAGTTCACCAGAGGGTATCCCAATATGCTTGGTCCGCTGGGTTATAATAGATCATATCTATGGTACTGGTAATGATATATTTACTATACATGAAATCTATCTCCATCATGACATTTTGAGTGGTATCTCCAATTTTTTTTTTCGCCCCCAAAAAAGTCCCCCAATCCTTGGGAGGTTGGCCTTGAGCCCAGTGATGTTGGCCTTCTGGATCGCTGCCTCGAGGGTGCGCGAGAATGACCACCACCCAGCGGATGTGGTCACCGGGGCCTGCATTGGGAGTGCCTGGGAGCCTCGGTAGTCGATGCCGGGAGGGCCCTAAGGGTTGGAGAGAAACCATGGTTCTTGGTTAGTTGTTTTTCTTTTTGGGAGGTGGATTTGTTTATTCCCTACCTGCTAGGTGAGGATCTCTAGATTTTAACAAAGGTGCAACTCCTTCTCCTCCTAACCCTGCCTACTCCGCTATCTTGTGGACCTTCTTCTTCATCTCCTTTGCCCGCTCCGGATGCAGTGGGCCACTCCTGGACCCGAACACATGCCAGAGAGAATGCCAGAATAGATGCCAGAAAGAATGTCAGAATAGATGCCAGATAGAATGCCAGATAGAGTGCCAGAAGGAATGTCAAAATATATGCCAGAAAGTATGTCAGAACATAGGTCAGATAGAATGCCAGAAAGAATGTCAGAATAGATGCCAGAAAGCATGTCAGATAGAATGTCAGAGTACTGTATATGCCAGAAAGAATGTCAGAACACACATATATATATATATGTATATATATATATGCAATATGCAATATATATATATATATATATACACTTCCAGATGATATGTCAGAAACCATGTCAGAATAGTGTGTCAGGGTGGGGACCGCTCGAAGTACGGTATTTGCTGCTTTTGGATGGAGGTTGCCGTGTTGTCTTTTTGTTTTCAAGTGATTGTTTGCAGGAGAAGGTAAAGGTGATCAACACGGGTATGTTACCAGCTGTCATGCTGCATGATCTAAAATCCAACATGAATGGTTCGGCAGTCTCAGTTTTGTTTTTCTAATGGTATTAAAGGCGTCATTGTCGCCATAGAGGCGCGTATATATGTATTTCTAAATTCGCAATGCCCGGGCTTTATCTCTAGTCTATTTAGGCCATTCTTCAGTTGTTCACCATACCCATGGTATCCCGGGGTGAAATGATCTGAGCTAAAATGAATTATTCATTATGTATACTATGATCAAAATTTTGATTGTATACCCATGTATAGGGGGATGGTCATCAACCCATTTTCATACAGATATGTATGTATGTATAAATTATATATATATATACATATGTATATATATATATATATATACACAAACCCATTATCTTTAATGGATTCTCATGAAAAGGGGATTACCAGAAACCGACCAGGCAGTCCTGTGGTACGTTCGCTACTTCACGGCTCTATGGGAGGATCGCCCAGAAGAGAGTTGCCTGGAGCAACGTCCGGTGTTGGGATGTTGTTTTTTTTTTCCTTGTCCCTGAAACGATAGGAAAGTAATTCGCCACTATTTTCATCTATTTACATCTATTTAAATCTATTTAAATCTATTTTGATTAATTTTAATCTATTTTAATGTATTTTTAATCTCTTTTAGTCTATCTTAATCTATTTCAATCTATTTAAGTCTATTTAAATCGATTTATTTTAATATAATATATATATATATATTTACATCTTTTTAAATATGTTTCAATCTATTTCAAACTATTTTTCTTCTATTTACATCTATTTAAATCTATTTAAATCTACTTTAATCAATTTTAATCGATTTTAATATATTTTTAATCTCTTTTAGTCTATCTTAATCTATTTCAATCTATTTAAGTCTATTTCAATCTAGTTCAATCTATTTCAATCTATTTTAATATATTTTAATTTATTTAAGTCTATTTAAATCAGTTTAAATCTATTTCAATCTATTTCAATCTAGTTCAATGTATTTCAATCTATTTTAATCTATTTTAATTTATTTAAGTCTATTTAAATCAGTTTAAATCTTTTTAAATCTATTGAAATCTATTTAAATTTATTTTAATCATTTTAATCTTTTTAAATCTATTTCAATCTATTTCAATCTATTTCAATCTATTTAAAACTATTTTAATTTATTTTAGTCTTTTTCAATTGATTTTAATCTAAATCTATTTCAATCTATTTTAATCCATTTCAATCTATTCAAATCTATCTTAATCTATGATAATATATGATAATCTATGATAGTAGGATTTTATTTTATCTATTTGGGGATGACTGGGATGACTATACCCAAGTTGAAAGTGAATCTAATGATACCAAAAAAATCTTCAACGGCTGATATTTTGCCCACCTTGATTGATGCACATGGCTCCGTCCCAATCGTTTCGGGAACTCATTCATAGGGCTCCAAATTTGATTGAATATTGCTCCGATGCAACCTCAGGTTGCTCCCTCACCTTGAGTATTTTTTCTTGTCAAATGACTTGGAATCAGGCAGTGAAGTGTTTCTAGATTACTATTTAACTAATATGCGTTTAATATCCATACATATCCCATATGATCATATGATCCAAATGAGCGCATGATAATTCCAGGACGGTCCATGACGGGTCCCCAGGCAGTGAATGCTCGGTGACCATCGAAACCACCAGCCGTGTGGCCTCGGGTGACGAAGATTTGCCCATCACCTCGGCGTGAAAAATCGAAACCAGGCGGGGTGGTCATGGCTTGTTTCACGGAAGAAACACATGGGTTGGTTTCCTAAAATAGTTGACTTATAATGGGTATATACCTTTGAATTCCTACAACTTCCTAGAAAACTTCCCACATATTTTTTGGATGAACACAACCATAAACTTTCAACGGAGCTTTCCGAAATCAGGGGGATACCCGCCTCAGGTTGGGATCACCTCCTGGAGCGGATGTCTCACCACTTTGAACCGATGCCCCATTGGTTCAAAATGACGCGCTGCGTGCGCCATGACGTGGAGATGATGATCCCCACTATGTCTGGCATGGGTTCAAGGCACCAGAATCTGAGCCTAACTCCGCCAGCTGATGGTTGATGATTCTAGCGTTTGGATTCTGATCCTCCATCACTGGCCAGTTTCCTTTCTGTATTCATTGATATGGTTCCCGATTCTGCTACGTTTGAGTACTGAAGTGTACCACCGATGTTGAATGATCAAACCATCCTAGCGGATCTCGTCGCAGTGGAAGACGGATCCACTTTGGTCGCTGCTCAAGCTGCTCAAATGAAGGTTTTGTGCCGAGAAAAAGTGATGAGATCGAAAGAAACCAAAGACACCAGCAGTTCCTCTTGGCCACTCAACAGTGTGAAGATGCCCCATTGAGATCCGTTGAGAATGTTGCTGGAAGTTGATTAGTCCGGATTCACCCTCACAAAAAATGGGGATCGACACACCACGCTTTGGGGCGGAACGCGTCAAGTGTTTCCATGGCGAATCGGCCTGAGGGCTGTGCTTTTCAGCGGGTATTGAGCTGAGTCAGATGAAGGATTGAGTTCCTATGTCGATGCTTTCCCCAAACTGGGATTCAATGGATATCACTATCACCTATCCCTGAAAATGGAACTCCGGGCCTTTGGGCTTACCGTATTTCAGAAACAGCCGTGTCTGGGATCATCATCACCTGATATCAACCGGCAGCTACACAGGAGGATGACAATTTGGCGCCGAAGGGAGCCAACGAGGAAGCCAGCGGAAGTTGCAACCCAGGAGCCGGGTAGCAACGATTGACTATGATTGCACCATTCGAATAGTGGAAGTTGGAAGTCCTACGGTGATTTTTTCAGGAAATATATATGAACATACTGTACATTGTACATAAACTACTCCTAAGGTCTCAGGCACCTTTTCAAAGGCACCCGGCTTGAGCCAAGACTAGCATCCCTGCAATGCGGGAAATTTCATCTGGTTCCGCAGGAAAATCGAATCCTTCCAAGCATGGCAAGGAGTTCGACTCTCCGGGGAGTGTTCAAATTGTGGTCCAGCGAAACTGGAACCTTCAACAAGTCCTTCTCAACCTCTTTTTTAAACAGCCATCCATCTTAACTCAGGTAAACCAAATTTCGCCAAAGTCCAGTACCCCTAGGGAAAGCTTGGTAAAACCCTCGAGTTCACCTGAGATGGTGGGTCCTTGATCCGAGGTCCCAAAAGGACTATGGCGACGGACCGGCCGCTTGGCGCCATTTTGACGAACCACTGGCTGCGGCCGGTGCTTCAACCCACCATGAATGATTTGCGGAGCAAAAATGGGGATCTACATACACGATGTACACGTGTATACATACGTATATGCACGCCCAAACACACACACATTTATACATATATATATATACATGTATATATAGATACATACATACTGGTACTACATAGATATTTGAATATTAGACACACACACACATGTATATATATATATACATACGTATATTATATCTATATAGATAAGTGGTTCGTGGTCTCATCTGGTATTTTTTCCTTTTCATAGAAGGATGTTTCCAATTGACAAATATTTTTGAGATGGATTGATAGATTGAAGCCACTAGCCAGATGATGAGTCACCTTGGTCTACAAGTCCACTCACAGGGCTTGCTCAATGTACAACTGCCTTCATAGCCAGTCTCATACTAACCTCCAAAATGATAAACAACAATTTACACATTTCTACCACTATTTGGAGAATTTCACTTTGTTTTTTTTGGCCATACTTGGCAGCTACGAAGTGAGATGATTTGAGATGATCCTCTAAATAGCAGGTTGATATTTTAGATTGGCCGCGGATGGGTCTTGGATGTCAAGAGAGTCCTCGTCAAACAAATCCAACGGACCTGTATACAGTTCCTACAAGTTTTTCTCAGCCGTTTTCCCGGAACTGATTCTGGAACTGCCCCAGATTTTGCCCCAAAAACTCGGCAATTTTGGTACTTTTTGGCACTTTTTGGCACTTTTTGGTACGAGTTGGCACTGCCAGGAATACTGGGATCTGAGATACAAAGAAGATCCAGCACCTTGGTTGAACCTCTAGGTGCAGGATTTCGCACAGTATGACAAGGGTATGTCATAGCATGCGTTTGGGCGCGCAAACCACAACAGCCTTCTATTTTTGCATTCCGAATGGCAAGGAACCCTTTGAATGGCTTCGCAGCTATTCTGACCTCAAAGACTTTATTTGCTGTGACAAATCTGCAGGTGGGTAGTTGGGTAGCTGAGGACCTCAAGGATGGTAAAAGTACTCTGCAGATCCACCAGTTGAGGGCCTATCTTCTTTGATATGGAAACACATATCCTGGCTTACTGGGAAACGGGCCAATGCATCTTGGCTCCAGGGAATTACAAATTGGATGGTCAAGTTTGGGATGAGTATTTGATCAAACTATATCCCTCTTCTTGTTGGTTTTTATGTCCATTTTGCTTGGTTACATCTCAATGTTTGATGGCTTTATGGAAAATCTGGTTGATTTTACATCGAATTGATCCCATCCCGGAATCAGATGAAGGGAACACCTGCAGAAACCACCCCTTTTTTTTTTCCAATGGGAACATATCCTGGTTAATTCCCTAGGTTTTCCCTTCATCCTCCTGCCTTTCCCAACCTTGGCCGCCGTGAACCGTGGCAGATATTCTCCATGTGGGCTGCGGAAATAGTTGCCTCACCGAAGAGATGTAGCTCGGTCAAAGATGTTGAGTAAAGCTTGGTATATACACCCATTAAATCCCATCTATAGACAATATATATATATAGACAATATATATATAGATAATATATATATATATATTATATATAGATAATATATATATATATATATTATATTATATATCATATATTATATATCATATATTATAATATATATATATATTATATTGTACATGATATGTATTATATATTATTTCTTACGTATTTTATATAATATTAACACATGATTTATATATTATACATATTATATTATACATAATATATATATATGATATATATTACTATACATATTATATTATTTAATATATATATATATATAATATAATATACATATATGATATATATATATAATATAATATATATAATATAATATAAAGTATATAATATATGATATATAATACATAATATAATATATAATATATGATATATTATATATAGTGTATGATATATATATATATATCAGTTATCATACATAACACACACACATAAGTAAATATATATATATAATAGAAATACACAATACATAATCATATAATTTACACACACATATATATGACATGATATAGTACATAATACATATATAAAATAATGTATATGATATATAATATTACACATAATATATATATATATATCATAATTTACAATACATAATATAACACACACACACATATATATATATATAATATGATATAATGTAATAAAAATAATGCAATACAACCAACATAACATAGTATAATATACATAATATGATGTAATATTATATTATATAATATGATATAATATAATATAATATGGTATAATATAATAACCATATAATGTAATATTTATTACAATACAATACAATACACACACATGTATATATATATATATGACATAATGTCATATAATATAATACACTATGATATAACATAACATGATATATAGTATAATATAATATAATATAATACAATATAATATAATATAATACAATATAATATAATATAATACAATATAATATAATATAATTAATATAATATAATATAATTAATATAATATAATATAATATAATATACTTTAATATACTATAATGTACTATAATGTAATATAATTAGATAGATAGATAAGATAAGATAAGATAAGATAGGATAGATAGATAGATAGATAGATAGATAGATAGATAGGAACAGCCCCACGACTTGGGACTTACTAGCCAAGGTGGTTAAGCAGGGCCGTGGATCTATCTTCAATATTCTTCAATTTCAGTTCAGGGAATGATGACCCTTTCTCTTCAGTGATCTTCGGTGGACCTTTGTGCTGGGGGAGTAGGTCAAATTGGGTGGGGGGGAATGAAAGATGTACCTGCTCTATCTTGTTCTTTCATTCTTCGCTGGAGGCAGCGTAGTCTCTTTAGGCAATTGCGGGCACCGGATGTGATAACCATGAGCGAATGTGTTCTTTATGTATACATATATGTAACATATATGTACACAGTATACATCTACAACGCCAGATCCCTCATGAGTGAGAGTCACCGCATTTTTCGCAAAAAACTCTTGGATTGGTGTTTTCTCCTGTAGGTACGATGAGGGTTACCGCAACATCATCAACATCGACAATTCCCCAGTGGTCATCACCCAGATGATCGAACGCAACATGGACAGGCAACGGGAGCTTCTGAAGTGACCAAAACATGCATTGTCCTCACTGTTGCTGGTAAAACATGGTAAGACAAAGCATTAATGTTGCCGAAGTCTCCATGGTTTCTTACCTCAATCCGTCCATTTCTAGTGGTTCAGTCGAAATCCCATTGAAACCCACTTTTTGATGTCCAGATTTCCCATGGTTTCCCGTGTTTCAGTGGCCATGAGGCCTGAGATGCTGTGGTTGGAGATGGATGCATTGGTGGGGGCCATGGGATGGTGACGGTCACTGCGATATCAATCCCTCAATCTCCAGAGGTATAAATGGTATTTTTTGGCACCCAGATGTTCTGGGATTATATGGGATCATATGGCCAGATGTTTTCGATCCGCGTCGATCCGCATCGTTCTTGTTTGATCGTGGTAAACTGTGGGTCCACGGGAAGGCCATGCCTTTGCCTTCCAATGCCTTTGATCTTGTCATCGACAAGAGCCTCATGGATACCTTCGCATGTGCAGAGGAGCTTCCGCGAAAACAAAGTTGGTGACAAACAGGGAGTTATACTACCTGGTGTCTTGCATATTGTGGGGATACCTATCAGCACCTATCAAACAACAAGTGTAAGTATAAGCGGACTGGATAGGTGTATTTTGAATGGCTCGCACATCTTGGTAGCTAGGGGGTTTGACTTTTTTTGACTTTGACCATGTCATCCACTCTTCCAGAAGTCCTTGAAAAGGTTCGTGCCGCAGTCTCACTTGGCCATTTGCGGCAGGAAATGCCCTTGACCATCATCACATATTTGATGGAGGCAGGGGGGGAATGTCCGAAAAACATTGTGAACTAGTTTTTGCACCAGCAAACCAAGATTGGAGGCGTCCGAAGCCAAGGTTTTTTGTGGCATACCCCCGAGCAGTGTACGCGAACAGTGTGGGTACGCGAACTAAGACCCCGAAGAGGAGCTTGTCAATATCTAGCCGACCACTATGATACTGTAGGATCTGTAGGATTGTGATTGGTAGTTTCAAGCGGTTTTTAATTTTCAACCATACTTGGGGTTCTGATCCCCAATGACTACGATGATATTCTTGGGATAGTTTGAAACCACCAGTCAGGATTGGGTGGGCGAAGCTCAACATTCATCATTGAAACCATATGCATGCCGCCATAGCCTATACCTGCTGGGCAGGTTGCTACCTGCATTGAGTATGTTCCAGTTGGGAATAGCTCCAAAGCCTACTGTGCCCCATCAACAAACATACTGATTATGAACAAATCAACTTTTGGCAGTAAAACTATGATGCTAGAAACATCTCGTGGATCAACACATCCCCTGATTTTATTGCTTTGAGACGCCTCCAAGAAGAGATTTGTTTGGTATTCTTCATTGATCATGGAATCATGGATTGATAGGTTCAGATATTTTCTCCTTCTCAATCTCCATCCTAGAACATTGTTCATTTCCTTTCCATCCACAAAAAACCTCTTCTCTCCACCCCACAGACTTTGACCCAAAATCAATATCTTAATGATCCTTAAATATCCCTAAATCAATCATTTGAAGACTCCCAATCAACTGATCATTATTTTGATAATATATATATATATGTATATATATATATATGTATAATATATATATAGTTACGTATAGGTATGTAGTACTTTTTGGATAGCCACATTTCAACCCTTACATTGTTGCATCCTCGTGTGCTGTTTATCTCTGCCTATTTTCCCATTTCATTTGATATGTTAATTATCTACTATCGGGTGCTAAGGAAGGAGCGGAGCTAAGGAGCTATTGTATCCACATTCCCAAACAAGAATGGGAGCTAAGGGGCTATCGTCACAGGATAGTCTATAATTGGTGGACTTTTCAGATAAAGTTGTTAGTTTAATATAGACTATCATGTGACAGTGTGGACACATCATTTACAGACTATCATGCGACTGACTATCATGTTTACACAAGCTAGGAGACTAATCAGGACCAATCTTGATAGTCATCTTTTCCCTCAATTTGCTAGGACTTTTCAGATATAACTATCATGATTGGTCATGATCAATGCGGCTAAGTCACTTGATCCCCCTAAACTATTGTTAGGACTTTTCAGATACCATGAATTATTAATTTGTTGGGTGTCCATTTTATGGGGGTACCTTAGAAATGCCATCCATCTATAGATAATCCATTTATCCATTTTGGGGTATATTCATTTATAATCATTTATATAGATGTTCCATTTATATATAGATATTCCATGAAATAAACACTCCAGCTATTGGGGTCCTTGGAGCCCCAGGTGGTGCGCGTGCTTCGGACGGGTGGCCTCTTCTTGGTGGTCTCCTATGGGGCACCCGCCCAGCGCCTGGCACCTTGACGCAAGTTGGGTAGGGCTGGATGGTTTACAATGGACAAAAAGCTGGGGGTACCCTAAAATGGGTGGTTTATACTGGTAAATACCATCTATAAATGGATGAGTTGTGGTACCTTCCATTTTGGGACACCTCCAAATGTTGGGAAAACGGTGACGAATTAGTTGAACATTGATGGGAGACTTTAGATTTTTAGACGACAAGTTTTCAGTGATTTAAGTGGTGCTTCCGATTCCATCATCCATCATCCATTCGCAACTTCTAGGAGTCTAGGGTAATAGGAGATCACTTCTAGCCTGGTAGATCCAAATCCGAGCCACCTGGTCGCGAAAAGTTGTGGGGGTAGCACCTCTGCCACAAGGATGGTGACCCCATCTTGGTGTAGACGAGTGTTTCAGATTTTTGGCATAATCCCATTTGACTTATGTGGGTTGGGACAGAATCGGATATATCCAAAAAAGCCGATGATAAATCCGCACATGGCCAAAATCTAGGGGTTGGGAGTCAAAGAAATTTGACCCAGCCAACAGTTTGGGAACCACTGGAAGCACCACGCTGACGCCTGAGGATTTCTTGAAGATGTCACACTTGAAGTTCGAGGTTCGTGGCGTTTTTCCTGTGTACCCCCGCCAAAATGGTGATGAGTTGCTACTAAAATGATGCCCCCCCAATTAAACAGTCCGAAGGTTTAGTAATGTTGGTGTGTATCCACAGGAAACTGAGAATGACTATTCACACTGTGCTTGGATGTAGATGTACACAGTCGATGAATTGCTGTATCTCTTTCTCTCTTGACAAATCAGCATCGACATACATGTCACATATGTAATACATAGGTATTGCATACATAAACAGAGATGGATACATATCATATAGATGAATAGATAGATCAATAGATAGACAGGTAGGTAGAAGGTCCTTCACATACACACCCACACACACACACCTATTAGCGTAGGACAGTACACACACACACACGCACACACACACACACGCACACGCACATACACACAGACACACAGACACACAGACACACAGACACACAGACACACAGACACACAGACACACAGACACACAGACACACAGACACACGGACACAC
>Ga0126342_10016777_pt1 | contig 12721 bp, 6 predicted proteins | sample Cyp1metagenome_FD_92528 | JGI IMG/M metagenome (GOLD analysis project Ga0126342, IMG submission 92528) | Coral microbial communities from Lord Howe Island, Old Settlement Bay, Australia - Cyphastrea 1 metagenome | ecosystem: Host-associated > Invertebrates > Cnidaria > Coral ...
AATACTCCTCTTCTCGACTGCATATAACACATCTTTAATATATTGTTTCTAATATGGTGTCTCCATACTAACAAGAGAAGACCCTGCTCCTCTACGCTCTCGGGCCATCCGTCGTCTAGTTGACTGTCACGTCCACCATTTCTTTGTCTTGCAGCCCGTTTTATGTTGCTTGGGTCAGAGTTTTTGTCTATGATGTCAATCCACAGCCATCCGCTAGTGGATCTGAAGATTTTTGTATAGTTCAGGATGCATTCGGCCATCAAAGATATTTCACATTCGCGATGGAGAAAGATCTTGGGCGATGCACCCAGCTGATGGGGCCCCTGGATCCAAAGGTAAGTCCAAGAAGCGTTCAAAAAATGTAATCATGTGGCAACCTGAATTTGACCCCTAAAAGTGGGGGGGATATGGTGTGGTTCCTTGTATGTTGTGGAAAATACCTGCCAAATGGTAGCTCATTGGATAAAGGTGTGGAATGGTTCATTAAAATCATCCTATCATTTGCCCAACGACCTACCATTGCCCGAACCATTTGGGTCGTGAACTATGAATCAAAACGAACCCATTAAAGTAGCGAATTTACCATATTAGCAGTGTTCAAAAGACGCAACATTCACAACCCCCAATATTATGTGTATGAGATATAAAGGGTAGGTCAACCAACCATCATCTATCAATTATACATTTCCCCACATTCCCGGCCTATATCCGTACAAATGATGGTGTTCACCCCAATCATGCAAGTAATCATCAACCAACAACATATAACCATCATGTCCATCATTTGTCACTTATATCCCCATAATATGTTTATTGGCTGAAAGCCCTTTATGATTGATGTTTACATCCCCACCAAGCGCAACCATCAACCAATCAGCATGTTAAAAATGTTATGAACCAAAAATCTGTCATGGAAAAGATGTCATTGTTGATACTTCAAAACCCTAGAAATATGAAAAAAAATGGGAGTACTCATCAACAGTTCGTCGCTGCCCATCCTGCTTTGCGAGGTCCTTCCCCAAGCAGTGGCAGGACACCATGAAGTGCACTCGTGCTAAGCGCCTCGAAAAAACTGAAGCCCTGGCTGTTGTCATGTGCTACGTGGTCAATGAACCCAGAAAACTGCTGATTTACCCTCTGGTAATTTAACATAGCTATTGAAAATCACCATTTTTTATGGGAAAATCCACTATTAATGGTCATTTTCAATAGCTATGTTAAATTACCAGAGGGTAACCCACTCACGTCTGAAAAACTGTAGGATTTTGAGGATCTGCTGCGGAAAGCACATGTTTTTAAATGTGTTTTACATTCCCCTAATGACAAGCGCCCACATTGTATGGTCCCAGTGATATGTCTTTTTACCCCCTACATCCGCCACAGTTCATTGAGGTTGCGTTTAATACCAGGGGAATGGGATTACATCGAAATTTCAAGAGAAATCCAACTAAGTTTCTCTGGAAAACTTGTCCAACCAATTCAACAATATTGGATGCTGTGAAACAGTACCGGCTCACCTGGCCACCATGAAACTCGGATTCTTTCCATGAGCCCGTTCCATCGGGGTGTGCGTGACGTTGTGGGTCTCGCGTGTTTTACTCGACTCTAGACAGTGTTTTTACCCTCTGGTAAACGTTTACATAACTATTGAAAATCACCATTTTTAATGGGAAAATCCACTATTTCTATGGCCATTTTCAATAGCTATGTTAGTTTACCAGAGGGTAAATGTTTTAAAGTGTTCTTTGCTAATTGTTGAGGGCGTCCCTTCTACTTGTGGAACGAAATGGATGTTTTCATTCGGAAAATGATCGAACGAAGAGGGATTTTCCAGTGCCACGATATAACCATGGTTACCGCCCAGTCATATGGCAATGTGTCAAAACCAATAGTACCCCTGTAGTTCACATCAAAATAGCTGGCAAATGGATGTTCATCCCACTAAAAATGGTATTAATAGGTATTGATCCATACCCATATATGAAATAACCCCTGCTAGTGGACTTACCAACCAGGGTTGATATACGTCGACAAGGTGAGTGCCATGACTGGATTGCAAGGCTTTGCAGCGAATATGTTCCGGACATTGACATCGTGATCCTTTCTCTGGACACTGCAGTGTGCGGTGATGCTGGCAACCTCCTTGTGGGTCACGGCTTTGACTCCCTGAAGCAGATGCTGGCTCTGGGGCTTGTAACTGCGTCAGCCCAGCAACCGTGGGAACTCCCATACCTCATGCTTTCGAATGTCCACATCGAGCTTGAGATTGTGCTTCACGACGGTGCGGCCATCATGGAACACTCCGCCCCTCACAGTGAGGAGGCCTACGCGAGTGTTTTGAAGAACCTCCCTACAGCGTGTTCTTTGAGCTCCGGGCTTCCAGCTCTTGCAGATGCAGCAGTGGCGCTACGGTGCGCCAGCTATCAAACCAACGACGCTGGGCTTCATGGGACTCCCTCCGTCTGCACGAACTATCCATGCGGCTGCGGTGCCTGGCGTTCACAAGCCAGATGCTACTTTGGCTGGAGTAGACCATCAAACTGGTCTCTTTCGCGCAGCACAGGCGAAAGCGTAGCAGCGACGTCAAGCTGGCCAGCTCGGAGAGCGAGACGTGGCAGCAGCAGGTGATTGACCTATCATCTCACTGCTCAGCTACCACCTTTTTCCGGACCAACCCGTCCGATGTATAGACAATTTAGCCATGCGAGATAGCACAAGGACTCCCTTTGCAGCTGTGCAACTGCAAACAAAAATGCTGGTATCCTCTGGTAATCTAACACGGAAATCGAAACAGATGATGTTTCCTGGCATAGTTCCCCACAATGGCACCTTCGTACCTCGAAATGTTCCCGACTCCATCCCATGCACAGTTTCTGATCTAGTGACCTATGCAGAAATCGTGAGCCTCTGGTAATTTGTTCATTACATAATTAGCCATGGAAAATAGGGCATTGAATGAATGATTTACCTGTTTACCTATTAAAATGGCGATTTCCCATAGTTATGTTAAATCACCCAGTGGGTATCTTCACTTTACTGTCATCACGAACATCATGATTGTCATCATAATGAAGCTGTTTCTTTCGCTATCACTAGTTATCTGTAATCCGATCTCCCTAATATTAAACATCAATGGTCCCTTTTTTTTGTGGTGTCATCCCCTACAAAAAACCATGGTTTCTGGAGGGGTCGCAGCAACATTACGGTGGGAATAGGTCAGCAACCTCCCGTGGCCTCCAGAAACCGAGTCTGGCCTGGGCGTGGCTTCCGCGCCTTCCCCCCTCAGCAGGGCCAGCTGGGCCGAACGCATCGCACCAGAGACCAGCAGCGGAGCGGTCACGTCGTGACCTGGTTCAAATGAAAGAAACCCGGCAGTTTCTGGTTCAAACATCCAAAGCCATTACCCTCTGGTAAATAAACATAGACCCTGAAAATGACCAATTTATAGAGGAAACTAATCTTCCAACCCCTATCTGCCACATTCTATGTTAATTTACCAGAGGGTAATGGCTTTGGAACCATCAAGAACTATCAAGAATCTTCATGTTTTCTGGGGCCATGGTCGAGTTACACGGGTGAATATGGGGTATGGCCATCCCACTATCATGAATGGAGAAACCTGAAAATGGGGATATGCCTTTCCCTACAGGATTGATGACCATCCGAAAACTAGGCAACAGATTTATGCTTTTGATGATGGTATATATTCATATCATATCATATCATACTCATATTATATACCATCTGGCTATTTAACATAGCCATGGAAAATCACCATTTTTAAGAACGGTAAACCATCTATTTCTATGGGCCGTTGTCCATGGCTATGTCAAAGAACCAGAGGGTAGTTCATGATCCCCTTTGACCCATCGAGGTTTCAACGTGGCTTCTGCTGAGGTCTTTGGCTGGGATTCATCTTCACCCCATCGAAGATGTGATACGAAAAGTCCGGTAGGTTTTGAATGGAAAAACGACCCAATCCTAGATGAACCACAACTATTAACATATTATGAACCAGTTGTTTATCAACTATGTTGGTGATTGTCTGCTGTATATCAACATATTATGAACCAATAAACCATGGCTATGGCTATATATAGAGATAGATGGACTATTGGATTATGGAAACCATGGCTATAAAAACCATCACCATTACCAAATGGTTACACCCAGTATAAACCATAACTATATGATAGTAACCAATTCATAGTCTTCATAATAATAATTCATAGGTTTGATAGTAAACATTTATAAATCAATGGCCATTTCAGGAACCTAAATTGGAGCCTTATATTATAACATATGGTACAGTACCTCCATTTTAGGACTTTAGGATCCTGGAATTTCCATTGAATAAACCACTGGATTGTGGAAACCTTGGCTATGAAAACCATTCCCCCCGCCTGACTCCTGCGACTGGCTTGACTGGCACAGGAAGCCCCAGCGCTTGGCGAAGATCTGCAGGAATTCCTGGCCAGGATGGAGAAGCCATACGACACGAATATGGGAAATAGATCTACAAATTTATGTGATATACATATATATATATATATATTATCATAAATAAATATATATATATATATGTGTATATAATATATATATATATAATCATATATATATAATATCTATATATGCATGTGTATATATATACATGCGTATATATACATGTGTGTGTTTAGCCTTTCGGCATAGATAACATAGATAAACAACTATTTGTCTGTCTGTCTTTCTACCTATCCAGCCAGCCAGCCATTCATCCAATCTATCCAATCTATCCATCCAACCAACTATCTACCCATGCATCCATCTATCTCATGTGTATGTGGTGGGGTCGAGTCATAGCGGGACAATGGTTACAGCTTGGTAATGGCTTTTGATGCGGTTTATGGTCATTGTGGTGGTATAATGGGGATATAATGGTGATGTATGGTGATCTTTATATGTTTTTTGGTTTGGATTAATATGGTAATTAATCCACATTAATCACCATTATATCACCATTAAAACACATTAATCACCATTATATCAATATATATATATATCTGGTTGGTGCGTTTGAACCATCTTGAAAAATGATGGAGTGAAAGTCAATGGGGTTGGGATGACATCCCATATATGAAATGGAACATAAAATTCCATGGTTTGAAACCACCAACCAGATTTTTGAGTGCTACATCACTGTAAACATTACCATGAACCATCAACATCCATTAACCATCTGATGGTTGTACTATCTGGTTTTCATCGCCCATTAGATCCCATATTAAACCACCATTAAAATCCCATTGAATCACCATTAAAATCCAAAAATCCCACCATTAAAATCCCATACCTCCACGGATGGCTCGATCCCATATACGAGCGCTCTCAGCAGCCGCTGCACGCCCCGACGGCGTGGGTCTCTGCCTTGCGGCACGGGCGCCTGCGGTGGCTCATCGATGGACACGGCAGAAATCCATGGGAAAATTGGAAAAGTGCGGTACATCTTGGGGAAATCATGGGAAATCTCTAGATTTCTTTGGAAAAAAAGTGTGACGAATGGATTTCTTTTCTTGATTTTTGGTGAAGACTCCTTTTCTCGGGGATTTGATTGCATATGATTGAATACCTCTATGATAACGGGATGTTGTTCTACGGAAATGAGGATCGTTGATATCTATCACTGCGATCAGAATTCCTTCTGGAAATGGGGATTGAGATCATTGAAATATGTTGATGGCTACATTTGAATAATATGCATCTCTTCCCCCATTTGAACCTCTGGTTTAGTATTGGATCTATTCATTTTGGGAGTGCATCTATGAGGGGTACTTGATACTTATTAGGGGGATGGTTAGTATTTGTCCCGATAAAATTCCATAGTAATCACAGAGTTACAATCAACCCTGGTGAAAAATTATGGTTATCATAATAATAATCACCCATCATGAGTTTATAACCCATAGTAAATACTGATAATCAATTGCTATAGTCATAGATAGTAATAATTCAGGGCAATTGTATCAATAATGATCACAGTGATAACTATAACCCGTAATCCATAGCTAATGCTAATCATGATAATTCATGCATTACTATCGTCATAACAGTAATGATGCACATTCAATCACATTCTTAGTGTTACTACTACTAATCATCATCAAGTACTAATTCATAGTGAATATGAATTATCCATAGTAATCAGAGTATTGATTTCTGCAATGAAAAAAGTAATCGGAGTTCCACAAAAACAATCCCACCCCAATCAATAGTAATCGCAATAATGGCAATAAACATGATTCACAATCAATCCCACTATTATCAATCATCATAATTATTCATCCATAGTCCATAGTAATGATACAATAAATTATCCATAGTAATTCCAGTTGTCACACTAAAGATCATCCACAATCAGTTGATGATCCAAGATTCCTACCAATAGTTTAATCATATATCGACCCAATATGTTAAACACCCCCTAGAAACCATGCTTCAATTGGGATTTACCACATATATATATATATATTTGGGACCTGGGACCATCGGAGTCAACAAAATATGCACAGGGGAGGGATTCGATGTATCTGAAGATAGATATAGATATAGTGTTGATATGAAAAAGATTGACACATATTATGTATACCAAGATCATCCCGTAAACACCATTCTTAGCCATTTTTGTTCACCATTATTGACCATGGATATTAGTCATTGTACCGACGGACCGAATGCCTTTGACAGAAATCTGAAGGGATTTCAGGACTACGTAATTATAGTAAGGTGAGCGTGTTTCTTTGCGGCTTGGAATGCCCTCCTGCTAATCCGTCCATTTCAAGACCCCATCCCAGCCAACCCCCCCCGTTGTTTCCCGCCTCGTTCCACCTCTTCACCGTCTCGACCCCAGTTCTGTAAGCCGTCAGCTGCAGAGCCGTGGCCGCCAACGCGAGTGACCCGTGGTCGAAGGCCTCGCAGAGCCACGGCGGCTTCCCCACGGGGCCGCGAGGAAAACTTCGGAAATCTTCGGGAAAAATGGGGAAAAGAGGAGAATTTGAGGGAAAACTTGGGAACTTTGGAGGAAAATGATGAAATATGTTGAGAAAACATGGTGGCAAAACTCGAAAAGATGTTGGACGTGGCGAAATGTCGCTTTGAACAAAATGGGAGTTTCACTTGCAAACATATGGGTCCAATCGACATGAGGATTTCATTTCACCACCTTTCAAGTAAGCAAAACTTGGGTGCCATCAACAGTTTACCCACAAAACATGTTGATTTCACCAAAAAGGATCGAACCATTGTTTTAAGTCTCAAAAACAGTGAAAATCCAAGGTGCTGTCACCCAGTGTTTTTCCATATAAATTGCAAAAAAAACAAGAAGACAAAACGAATCTTGAAAGATACCCCCTCCAGTAACATATGGAAAGCCCATTGACGATTCTGTGGGGACCAGGACGAATCCCGAATCCTCTGAGGATCCGAAACCAACGCATCCCATCGTTGGGTAAATCGCTATACTTTGGTCTGCTGATATTACTTATACCTGGTTGGTGGTTTTGACCATCTTGGTTGGGATGATGACATCCCATATATGAAATGGAAAATAAAAAATGTTTGAAACCACCAACCAGTTATATATAACTATCTAGTCCCATCGCAGAAAAGCTACAGATGCCCATTTTCGTTGCAGCCAAGCATTTCTGCTAGTTGAATCCAAACACTTTCTGTTGGTTATGCCCCGCATCTGCTTAGGCGCCATTCTATTCCCAATACATCCCCATGTTGTGTCCATAAATTGGTTGTGTGTTTGCCTCATCATATCATGTCATATCCCAATAAACCACCTGATACCATTTACCCATGAATTGCGGGGTTACGCTATTCTCCCTTTCACCAGTTTTGCAAGGATGTGAAACCACCATAAATCCCATGGTTCCTTTGGCTTTGCCCGCAACCAGTCCCGATATTTTCTTGGAATTCACCATTGTCATTGTCCAAACTGCAGCTGGATGCTGATTCCAACCAAAACCCGGCAAAGAACAGTCAAAAACCCAAGATCACCCAATCTCCCCATGGTGAAACCAGGCATTTCCTTGACATTTCTTGGTTTTTTTTTTTACATCTCAAATCCACCTTGATCTCCCTATGTTTTCCCCCAGATTTGCAAAATTCACCATTGAAAGCGGCATCCAACCCCCAACCGGGGTCCAACCGGCCTCTAAAAGCTGACAGCTTTCCGAATCCCGTTGGGCCCTTTCGCGCAGGGTCCTCCAGATGGCTACTGCCTCAGAGAACTAAAAACCATGGCGTTTGACCATGGCGTCGCCAGGTTCAGGGAGATCACCATGCTGGTTTCATGATGAATGATGGTAAAATATGGTAAATGATGATGATTTTACGATGTTTTATAAATTTTATAAGTCCATTCTGAATTTAATATATTTAATCATTCATGACCCATGATGAGTATGATGAATTTGACTTATGATGAATGAGTAATGACTTCACAATGATTTAATTATTCAACGGGTTGAAAGTTCACATGTGATTGAAAAACGAATTATATCTTTGCATTTCTTGTGAGCATCACAATGGATTGCCCATATTGACTATTGCCGAATAGAAGGTCCACAACCCATAGATACTACACATGGGATCAAAAATGATCCCACTGAAACATATTTTCCCATGAAAAATGACATAGAATGGATTAAAATGGCATTAGAATGGTATAAATTGTGGTACGGGTATACCCCATTTTTGGACAAACCTGTTTGGGGGAGTTCAGCAAGTTTCAGGTCATGCCAATAATGCTGGTGGTTTGGGATTCATTATCTCATTGATAAAAATATGCTCAGCGCATTCTTAGAGCGGTTTGGACTCCAAACCTATCCAACTGCAGTGTTTTTTTGAGTTTGTCAACGAACTGAGTTTCCTAAGTTTCGGCTCAGACATCTTCAAAAACGGGGCGCCAAAATCATCAGAATGTTGGACCATCTTTCAATTCCGTGCCATGTTGCAGCCTAGGATTCAAGCTGGATCAGCTAGATGTTATGGGCCATGGGCGGCCATGGGCGTGGGTGCAGTTCCACTAAGTGGTTGTATCACCAGCACTATAGGCCTTGTGATATCCTAACTTATGGGTTTTGTTACCATAGTCGTACCCATTAATAACCCCAAATGCACCCCAACCGCGCAGGAGGTCATCACATCATATCCCCGCATCAAACGAACATCCCGGAGCTCTGCGAAACGTGTTCAGGCACACCCAAACATCATGCACTTGGTGATAAACCATTACATTCCATGAAATATCAAAAAAAACTGTACACACCAAACCAAATGTGATAGGTTTATATACTTATATATGCCTATATATATATATATATACCTATATAATCCTATATATACCGATATATACCTATATATACCTATATATACCTTCCAATCACCCCCGACCTGCAACACGCAGCTGTCAAGCAATGGCAGATCCTTTCGGAAGGGCCCGAGATGCGGTCCAGGGATGGGTCAAGCGATTACATTCTCCAAAAATAATTGATTTCATACACGAAATGATTGATTTCATACTAGAAATCGTTGATTTAGGAGACAAAACAACGTGTGAATCAAGACGAACAATTGCTGATCTAAGAATGAATTGAGCGACTCTATTCTGACATACCTTTTCACACACACACACTAGAACAGAACTGGATCATTGGAGTGATCCGTTGGGAACTGAATCCCGTAAACGTGCAATTAAACCAGATGAGTGATGTAAGGTAGATCTCCATGTAGCTGTATTCAACCTTTAAGATGAAGTTCCCATAATTAATTGAGATCATGAACAGAAACTTGACCATAAAGTTCCAAATACATCAGATCACGAACAGAAGCAGATCCACAAAGTCCCCAACATAAAGAAACAAAATTGCCCCGTTAGGCTTCTCGGCTTAGCCCTTTGCCATGTCCGTAAAAATACCGTGTAGATAAAGTTGGAAATGATGCCGAAGAAAATCTCAGATTGCGACAACCGTGTAGAAATAGAATCCAGCTTTGCGGTTCTTGGCTTGGCCGCTTGCCATTCCCAGTGAAATAAAATGATTCGCAGGTACGTGGAGTTGATCAGACTCCATTATCACCGCGAGCTGACAGTGTCTTCGTTGGGCAGTGTCTGTCAGTCGTGCACTGCCCCCCTCCTTTATTGATAATACAAAGAAGTAGAAGTTTTACATCACACCTTTAACCTCATGAGGTCAGTACGGAAAAGGTGACAGGAAACCTATGGAATCACTTTATCTGTTGGGGTGAAATAGAATCTGCTACCCTCTGGCAATTCAACATAGCCCTGAAAAACTATTATGTTCAATAGGTAATTCGTCTAAACTGGTTCATTTTCCATAGCTACATATTGGGGCCACCCTGGTTATAAGTTGGTTCATATCCCCACCTAACCATAGATCTCTCGCGGCCCCACATTGTACAATTTAAAGGTCTTAACACTTTCCTATGCAATGGATTGGTTTAAGGGAAAAATTACAGGAAACCTCCATATTCCATGGGAAAATCAATGGTTCCTGTAGACTTTCCCTTAAGCCAATCCATTGACTTAAGGGTTAATACATCGCATATTACTTCCCCCATTCATCAGGCTTTGAGCAAAATCTTCGGCTCACACCAGCTCACCAAGTGTCTGACACTGATATAGAGGCAGGTACACGCACACACATATATATATATATATATATATATATATACATATATATATATATATATGAGAAAGACATATATATATATATATACATGTATATATACATATGTATACATGTTTGAATAAATTCGCTATTATATGTATATATATGTATATATATATATATATATATGTATATATATATGTATATCCTCTACATATGTAGATATATATATATGGTGATTACGTCATTAGATTGATTGACTTTAATAACGCGGGCCCATTCCTCTTCCCCTGGCCTTGTCCCAGTTCTTCAGCGACACAAGGTCGGCAGAAATCCGCCTAAAATGGCACGACTAAAAAGGGGTCGTCTGGGCGTGAAGTAAATATCAAATATGTATCTGATGTATATGTAGTATACATGTAATGTGTATAGTCTATATAGCCCCTTAACTATAGATATATCTACCATAAACCATAGGTAGGTTATATATGATGTGGTAAACCATAATATGTTCTATCTATATAATGTGGTAAACCTAATAATAATCTATCCCCAAGTTATCACCATTTTTTATGGGTGCTATAAAACATCCCAAATGGTAGGTGATTATTATTATGTGTATGTATATATATATGTGTGGTGGTTTCCTGAAATAGGTGTACCCCTAAATGATTCGTTTTAATAGGATGTTCCATTATAAACCAACCATTTTGGGATACCTCCATTTGTGGAAACCCCCATCTATGAGTCTATATTGAACATGCTATATATTGGCTATATTGGGGACCCCATACAAAGCTTGATCTCATAGAATGAAACGTGGTTGGATCACGAGTGTTATAAAACTTTGTTGGATTAAGACTAAACATGGATGAATCATCCAAAAATTGTTGATTCAAGACCATAAACCTGTTTTAAAGGCCGAAAATTTGAGATATGAGACGATATCCTGAATGAATAATACTGAAAAAATGGATGAACGGAAAAGAGCCCATGGATTTCCAAACGAGTCGATCCTCATCTTTCCCTGCGAAATCTGGTGTGGTCAGATCTGCTCCTTGCTCCCCATTTCCTTGGTATAATCACATCCAAAACTAGCTGGTTCCCATCATTCATTCTGTATATTACACATCAGCCTTTCTCTTGTCCTAGCATACCTGATCACCCTATGGTACAGTTGATATAATCATAATGTATTATCATTGATCCCATACTAAATTATCCTATTGTATACCTGAAATCATGATTATCCTATTATCTGGTCTTATTGTAGACCATGGGTTAGTCCCATGATCAGTTCATCCTCCCCTGGGCGCAGATACTGCACGACACTGGCAACGCAGCGAGGATCAATCGGTGGCACAAACGCAGATTGCTCCTGCGACACGGCATACGGTTCTTTTCTGTTTTTCTATGTCCTCCTTCGGGAAGAAAGATGGGAAAAATCATGGAAAAATCCTCCACCATTAAGGTCTTGGAAACTGACTTGGCTATTTTCCTCCTACATATGGCCATGTTTCCTCAATTCAACTCCAATGGGCCCAAAGTAGCTGGTCCTCCTAGTGGGACTATCATCCAACCACGCGCTGATGAAGCTCCAAGTTGTTTCTAAGTGCGTACCACTTTCGATCACGACTCGTTAGCTGCTATACTTCTGAAAAATGTGGTTCACTTTTTGGTCCAGCCATTAAGAAATGGACAGTTCTGCCACCATAGCTGCGTAACCCCGTAAAGGCAGAGTTGCATGGCTTCCCCAAGAAATGACAATCCATGTGAAGCACACATTCTTAACATGTTTTGACTGTATATAAATAAATGTGTATATATATGTATGTATGTATGTATGTATGTATGTATGTATGTCTGTCTGTCTGTCTGTCTGTCTGTCTGTATGTATGTATGTATGTATGTATGTATGTAATGCTATGTAATGCTATGTAATGCAATGTAATGCAATGTAATGCAATGTAATGCAATGTAATGCAATGTAATGCAATGTAATGCAATGTAATGCAATGTAATGCAATGTAATGCAATGTAATGCAATG
>Ga0126342_10016778_pt1 | contig 12719 bp, 12 predicted proteins | sample Cyp1metagenome_FD_92528 | JGI IMG/M metagenome (GOLD analysis project Ga0126342, IMG submission 92528) | Coral microbial communities from Lord Howe Island, Old Settlement Bay, Australia - Cyphastrea 1 metagenome | ecosystem: Host-associated > Invertebrates > Cnidaria > Coral ...
CTATCAGTTCTGCATCTGTAAGTACTGTTGTTGCCCTTTCTGCTCTTGCCAGCAGATCTGGGTAGATGTTGTCTTGTATGCCCATGTAGGCTTTGAACTTGTACTTCCATTCTTCGAATGTTGCATAGTTTCCATCATATGTTGGTGGCTTCAGCTTCAGCTTGTGTGTTGAGGCGCGTGCTTCTGTTGTTTCTTCATTTGCTGCCATAGGCGTTCCTATGTCGTGTCCTGTTGCCATTTCTTGTTGAGAGTCCCCCACACTCTTGAGTTGGGATCAAGCCCTCTTGCTTTCCTTCACGCGCAGTTTGTTGTTGAAATTGTTTCCTCTCCTTTGTTGTTGTGCTCGTGGTCTGTGTTGTGTTGGGCTGCTACCCAAGTGCTGCTTGCTGTTGTTTGTTTGGAGCTCACCTGGATGCTTCCAGGATCACTGCTCCGCTATAGCCATGAAAAGATTCACGGCAGTCTGTTGTCTCTGCTGTTGCAGTGCGCGCCTTTTGTCTGTTGGGCTCGGACCTGTTGTCACTCCAGGCAGGCACAAGGCCTGTTGAACCAGAATGCCATGTTGGCATGACCAAATATACAATTGCACAACTGTTATACACACAAGAGTGTGTTGTACTTAACATAATATATAATATAAAATATATACAATATAAGATATATATGTATAATATAAAATATATCTATATAATTTATCTATATATATATAATCCATTTATAATGAATATAAAATGGAATATTTTTTCTTGGTGCTTCATCCCACGGATGGTTTATTATCCCACCGAAAGAACGAATAAGGGTAGTTCACAGCCAAGTAGTGGGATGTAGCGGGAACTTCGTGGGAATAGACTGGGATAATGGGACTTCTTGTAGTGGGTTGAATACTGGTGATTTAACCATTCAAAATGATTCAAAATGGGTATTTAACATGATTTACCCTTTGGTAAACATACAAAAAACGATGGAAAATCACCGTTTTTAATGGGAAAACTCACTATAAATGGCCATTTTCAATAGCTATGTTAAATTACCAGAGGGTACTGTAAAACGAATGATGAATTGCTTTAATTTCTACTTACTATATTCTAGATTGGACATTTAACCGATCTTTTCTGCATCATTGCATCTTTTTGGGGCTATGTAGAAACCCCCAGATGCCGAAAAAAAATTGCAGGATAAAGTAGTTCGATAAAGCGTCCTTCATGTTTTCAAAGAAATTCGAGGTGTCAAATTGTTCTGCCTCTTTTTGGGGGTTGCCATATAAATGATCCATGATCATATGGGAGCTATTAGGGGTATCAATAGCTTCAAGGGAACATCTAAGCAGCTATAACACCCTATAAATGGGGACATAATACAGTATATGTATGTATACCAGTCAATATCCTGCGGCTTGCCAATATACCTGGAAAAAGCTTGGGTAGACCTGAAGCTATCATTCAAAGTCGCTAACTGATGGGAAAAATGATCGGTATCCCAAGTTGGAGAAACACGCATATTCCACTTGGAAGTGCAGTTCCGAAGAACTAAATTAGTATACATAAAAATATTATATATATATATATATATATATATATATATGCATTATATCATATATATACATATACATTATATCATATATATATATAATATTTTACATATATATATATATGTACATATCAAATATATTATATCATATATAATAATAAAACATAAATTATATTATATATATTATTATACATACCATCTTATATTATAGTATATATTACTATATATATCATATCATATCATATCATGTTATATTATATTATATATTATATATTATATATTATATATTATATATTATATTATATATATTATATTAAATACATATATATATATATATATTAGATATACATGTATAACCTTAGTTGCGAGGGTTATATTCCAACTGATGGGGGTTTACAACCATGCTTATACCCATACACGTAACCTCACGTGCACCCAAGATCCCCCAGTCGTAAGCAACTCAAGGTTTGAATTGGAAAATATGTCATTGCCAGAATTGACAGAATTGGATGGAAAATGTATGGTTGAATCACAACTATTCTGACAGGAAAAGCATGGAAAAAGAAAACACATCAACAAAGTGCATGACAAGCATGCCTAAAGTCGTTTGAGTAAGTTTAGCGTTGTTTCCCTCACCATTTTTCCTTGGTCAAAAATCACCAAGATTTTTTCCCCGCTGTGACCGCCGAGTGGCGACGGCAGGATCTTCCTTCTTGGCTCACCGTCTTCCGCCTGGAGACGACAAAACACATGTTTTTTTGGGGGGATGAATATCCCTTACTGCATATGACATACTGGGGATGGTTGCGAAATCCTGCACCAGTTGATAGATGGTTTTCCCATTATAATCCCATGATTTACAGAGTTTCATAGGCACCTTTTATTGTTCCCAGCAACAGGATTTTGCAACCATCCACAGTATGGGGATGGATTAGAATGATTCAAACCCTACCATCCTACAGTCTTTTTGGGATCAAGATCCATAGATCCCATCAAGTGAACAAATCGAAAAAACCGATTCGATGGTTTATCCTCCGGTTATCTAACATAGCGAACTGGAAAACGGCCCATGTTTTTAGATGATTTAGGATGATCGACTAAATGGTGATTTTCCGGAGGGTTCTAGTTTCCAAACAAAATGGTTAAAATTTGATAAAATTTGGTTGATCTTACAGTTTAGTTATGAAATAGGTTACTGTAATAACAAATATGAGAAATGTCGATATAGTTATCTAGTTTAATGGTGGATTAACCATATGATATACCCAATAGAAATATCAATAAACATGTGGACCAATATAGCCATATGATGGTTATTATGGTCGGCCTAATATTGCTTTAATCCGCATGTCTTTTGGTTATTGCAAGCTTATATGAACTTATATGTCCATTCATGTTCATATCCCATTACTCTGAACAAATGAGATTAATTCACCAAACTGAAATATTGGGTCACTTTGGGAGGCTTTCCCCCGGTAACCTACATTTTCCAGATCATCCCGATTACGATCGGTTGTAAACTAATCTGGTTGGTGGTTGACCTACCACTCTGAAAAATATGAGTTCGTCAGTTGGGATGATTATTCCCAATATATGGAAAGTCATAGAAAAAATGTTCCAAATCACCAACCATATATATTTTTATTCCAATTATTAACCATTGTTAACCATAGACTAACCATAGACTAACCATAGATTAACCATAGATTAACCATAGATTAACCATAGATTAACCATAGATTAACCATCATATAATAACCATGTTCCCGTCATCACCAAGCAGATAACCGTTCATACTGGGGATGCTTGCGAAATCCTGCGAAACGCTTAAAAGACTTGAGTCATGGTTCCAAATCCCCATTTTGAGAAACACAAATCACAGTCTGGTAGACATGATCTTAATGGGTTGATCATTCCATAAATGGGGTTACAACTGACTTACAATCTATGTGTCTATACATAATTATTATCATTATTCATGTTCTTATGATCATGATTATCATTGTTATACATAATATGTATATATATATATATACACATATTCACCATTTGTAGCCAGTAGGGATTTTCTATCGAATCGATGTCTCTCCTCAATCAGCAACGCCTGCACCAGCCGCAACTGCTCTGCCCGTAAGACGCGGAGGCGATTCGAGAGGTCGTTCAACCAGGAGGCGAACATCAGCTCCTACGGCGCTATGGAGGCTGGATGCGGCTGATCTTATTCCCAAAGACAACTACAGGCCACTAATAACCATAGTTCTACAAAATTTATGATATATATATATATATATATGTATATCAGTGATAGAACTCTGCGTAATATTTAATGAACCCATTTTTAAGTGGGTTACAAAGTGCAGTTTTAACTGGCCTATTTCATGTACAACAGATAGAATTGCTGGTGATGGTTGCTTATATCACATCATATCCCCAATGATTGAAATGGAGGTATTGGAGGTGCTGTTAACTCAGTTGGAATGGACATTCTATCGGTACTTAGATGTTGACAGAGTGGCTGAGATGAAGGACATCCCAATACATACCAGTTCTTGGAGGGACTGCATTGTGAAAATTCTCACAAGATCTAAGCGATCCTCCGGTTGTCGTGTTTGGCCACCAGAATGCTGCTATAAAATGGGCATTCATATCTAAGAAAGAATATATAGAAAAACAAGATGATATAAGCTTTAGATAGATGGGTAGTAAGTGGTGAACAGAAGCCTCTTGCTCAAGATTCGATGCACATCCACTAAACTATGGTGAGTGACTTCCCTACTTCTGGATCTACTCGAATGGTGATAGAAAACTTGTCCATTTCGTGGGGTATCAACTACCATACTGGGCTACGCATCACCTACTAGCTAAGTGTTGAATACTGAATACTGTCCTTTGTTGCATCCCCACCTTTGTTGGTGAACCCAATCTGGGGATGATTCCCCTTACAAGGTGGTGATCCCTAGTTATGTTTGTTGGCTTATAATCCCCATTAAGTATATATAATTTTATTTCTACCATAAGCCACAATTGTTGGAGTTATAAACTAACTTAGCCAACATAAATCAGCTATAAATCCCATTGAAATCACCGTTTTCCTACTTATACCCATTCATAACCCCAACTGAGGTTTGAGAAAAAACAACGAGAGGCCCAGGCCCGCGAGAAGTTGACATTTACAGTAAGTAGCCATATGACATTATCTGTATCATAGCATCAATCTACTGATCACATTCTGACTCTTAACTCATATGGGGATTTCGAAGATCCCCATTGTAGCCATGGTTGTTGACCCTATACTAAGTCATGGTCATCCATGACTGGATGATTTTGGGGGTACCCCCCATGACAAAACGGAAAGCTCCGAAATTGTTACCATCTCCTCTTGTTTGTTGGTTAATGACCCACTATTCTCCATCCAACATTATAAAGACATGTAAATTTTAAAGACAAAAGTCTGATCATTGTTACCGTCTGGTTATTTAACATAGCTATGGAAAATCCATTATAAATGGAGGTTTCTAGCTGGGAAAATCATCTGTTTCTATGGGCCATTGTCCAGTTCGCTATGTAACAAATAACCAGAGGCTATATATATATTATTATATATATGCTAAGATCAATAGATATCTGGCTAAAAAAATCTGATATATCTGGCTTACCAAAATTCAGGTCCTCAAATCTCGTCGTTCTCAGCCCGGTCGACCCTCGCCCTGGTCTCCCACAGTTCCGCCGCATCCAACGCAGGCGCGTCGTCCGAGACGGCCATGGGGCTCCGTAGGAAGCTGAAGGCATCGGGCAGGGAGGAGCAGGACCTCAGCTGCGAAAGGGATGAAAACCATAGGAAAACCATAGGAAAATGGTGAAAACCATGCGAAAACCATAGGAAAACCATAGGAAAATGGTCATAGTTGGTTACCCTTTGGTAAACGTTTACATAACTGTGGAAAGATCCACCATTTTTGATGGGTAAAACAACGAACTAAATATCCATTTTCAATAGCTACAGTATGTTAGTTTACCAGAGGGTAATGGACATTAATGAAAACTGGGAATATTTTCTGGGAAGAAGCAATTTCTTCATAACTTTATCCTCAGCTCAATGGAAATATCATGAGGATATCATGATATGACTAGCAATATTGTGATAATAGAGGATACAAGGATACAATGGGATAATATCCACTACTCTGCTATATAATTGTATATAATTATGGTGATAGATAGGAAGAACAATAGGATAACCAATTTCAACGAATGGGGAAAGATGAGGAAATCATGGACATTTACACAAACTAGTGATTTAACTGGGGAATTGGGATCTCATGGGAAAATGGATCTTGATACAACTTGGCAGTGCCATGTGTGTCTGAAGTTGGAGACCCTGGTATAGCCCCGTTAAATGGCGATTTGAAGTGGAAAATTTGGGAAGCCACTCTTCAGACCCTGAAGTTTACTAGGTTTATGAGGATGCAACTATCCAAAGAACAGGATTTTTTTGTGGGCACATGGGGTACCCTCAACTCCAACAGATAGTCATCATGAACATTTTCAATTTGTTAAGTTACAATCTTTGGGATGTACCTCATTTTTGGGACCTGTATGGTTTGGTTTAGTTTTAGACTTTGTAGTGTAAGGGTGTTGAATCTATTGTGGCATTATGTTCAAAGGATATAGAATGTCATAACAATCCCCAGAATCACTTTTTTTTGGTCATAACAATCCCCATTGATAAACCAATGAAAGGATAAGGATTAACAAAGCAATGGACAGTCGACTGACATCTCGAGGTGAATCATGTCACATGTCCTGTTGGTTTGGCCTTTCTTGTTGCGATTTTGGTGGTTGAACATGTCAAAACACACGGGAACATGACATGATGGGCGTTTCGTCATGGGGGATCCCCAGAGGTCACCATGACTTCGATGATTTGGGTTGCTCCCATGGATTCGAAGACTTTTCAGATTTACTGCAATCCTAACCTTCCAACTAGCTCTGGGATAGGTAAGGGTTTTGAGATTTTACAACATGATGAACTGGGGTTACCATGGGTTACCTATCCGACAGGTGGAAGTCAAGGAGAAGGTGGGAGCAACTAGCTTCAAAATCTGCAGTCTTTGTGTTTCAAATTACAAGTGATACTGGTATTTTCACCGCCCCTTTCAATCATTTGATGGAGTTTGCTGATTCTGGTGGTACCATGTGGTACCCCCAAATCATCCAAATTAGACCATGACTTACTAGTGAAACCCATGGTACAATGGGAATCCCGCATTTTCTGGAAACCTCCGCTGTTCAACTTCCGAACTCAATGGTTACCCTCTGGTAAATTAACAGTTCGCTATTGAAGATGGCCCAGTCGAAATAGTGGATTTACCAAAAAAAATGGTGGATCTTTCCACAGCTATGTAAACGTTTACCAGAGTGTATCAATCATCTGCAAACATTTGCATTACTTTCTCGCTTTGGCTTGCTGCACTTGATGAAATCAAGCCAGTCGTCACTATGGATTCCCGAAATGTCATGGTCCATGACTTGGCTGGGACTGATGTACTTATCCGATAGGGTAATGACTAACATAGCGACCTGGAAAATTGTCATTTCTAGTAGGTCTTAGTAGGTCAATCACCGAACTAAATGGGCCATGTCCCATAGCTATGCTAAATTACCAGAGGGTACCTTCAAAAGACACCAGAACACAAGCCAGTTTTTGTAGCTCTCTCAGCACCATGCAATGGTATCAAGGTGCCAGGGATTCTAACCAGACTCAATCCTAGTTCTGGTAGTTGTAACCTCCAACTTTGTTGCAACAGTAACACATCCCCCATTTCAGAAATTGGTAAACCCATTTTTCATTATCCCATTTTTGGTGGCAAACTATACCATGTTAACATTAAATTTCCACCATTTTTACACGGACGGTCAGACCGTCTATACCCAGCAAATCCCACATGTTTCTGACTTTTTGTCCATCCTGTTTGGACAAGAAAACGTACGGACTTTCCAGTAAACCTTAAAGCTAGTTTTCTAACTCAAAGTCGGTGTTTCAAATCAGAAAAATGGACAAAAGCTCAAGTTAGCCAACATCAATCAGCTATAAATCCCCATGTTTGTTAGTTCTACCATTTTTCTTGGTGAAGTGAACTTTAAATCCAATTAAGTCACCATTTTCGTGATACAGTATATCTACCATGAACCATAGTGAAATTGGAGTTATTGCCACCAACTTAGCTATCAATATCAGCTAAAAGTCCCATTCAAATCCCAATTCTTCTCGCTGAAATCACCATGTTCCTATGGTTTTCATCCCTTTCGCCGTGTCACAGGAGGTCCTTCCTCCGCAGCCACAGAATACCCAGCGCCATCCGAAAAAGCACCACCGAGCCCTCGTGAAGCACCTGGGATGAGGGCTCGGTTAAAACGCTGGGCCGTTGTTTGGTGGGAAAAAACGGTGAAAATTGCAAGTCACATGTGATGAAAATGGCAAGTCACATGTTGGCAAAATGTGACGACTCTTGAGATGGCTGCGAGAAATCCAAAAAAAATGCGAACATGCAATGTACTAGATGGTTTCTTGTTTGGAAACAATGATCAGAATCGAAACAAATCCTTCAGCCGAAAAAGGATTAGATAATCCATGAAGCGGGTGATATTTGAATCATAGTTGTTTGATAGTCACTCTTGATCCTTATGAGATAAGATTCTCTCTGGTTGGTGGTTTCAACCCCTCTGAAAAATATTAAAGTCAGTTGGGATGATTATTCCCAATATATGGAAAAATAAAGAATGTTCCAAACCACCAACCAGCTATGACTATGATTTGAAGATATTTGAAGTATGATGTGGATTGTGACCCACTGAAAACCTTAAGCATTGTCCTTTTTTTACCACCCGTTTAGACAGAGCACCATGGATGTGGAAGTCAGCTTGCCCCAGATGGTTCTACAATCCCCCGCTAAACCTTGGTTTTCCACTCATGGGGGTACCCCTTTATCGCTGGTAGTGGAAAATCCCTAGCTATGGATGATCAATGGGGTACCCCTATTTCAGGAAATCTCCAATTGACTGCGATTGATTCGCATCCGAAAACAGCTTCGACAGACCGATTTGATCCGTTTCAATCGATGTCCCAACGTTGGATACGAGTTGTTTGTTCGAGTCCCTCCGGGTGTTGTCACCCTCAACCATGGCAATGGAAATTCCTCACATGTCAGACATGTTTTTGTGTTGCTGGATTTTGAAAAAACCAGAGGGCAATGGTTTCAGCAAATTGACCCGAAATTCATCAAACAAGTTAGGGACCACCAAAATAACTTCTGAGATCCAACAAAAATCAAGATAAAACATCTTCAAAGAAAAGACAAATCCATCGGTTCCGAGCAGTACCTCGGGTAAACTAACAGTTTTCGAACTGGAAACCATCATCTTTGATAGGTAAATCATCAAACTAAATGCGATATTTCTCATACAGGTGCCCCCCAGTGATGTTTGTTCGTTAACCCCATTCACCAGGTCGCTTTTACCATAAACCATGGAATTCAGCCACTCAAAAATCTCAACTGCAGGGGTTTTCATATTGCGATAGCCTGCGATCCCAGATGCTGAATCAAGGACACGGTGGGACCAGTCTGCCGGGAGGGTATTCAGAAACAGGCCTCGAGTGACAAATTTCTAGAAAATCTTGGCAAAAATGGTGATTTCGCCGAGAAAAATTGGGATTTGATGGGATCTATGGTTGATTTACGATAGCTTTCTGTGGGTGCCAAGAACCCCAATAACTTTGGTTACGGGATTTTTGTCGAAATACCCAGCCAGGTTCTTTAACAAGCAAACACAACTGAGGAAGCACCACCTTGTAGGAACAATTGGGAGATGATAACTTGCAAATTTGTATATTGAATGTTGAAGATGAATGGTAAATGGCAAATTCTCGCAAAATGCAAAGTGGTTTAAGATTCATTCGATATTTAGGGTGCTAATTAGTTAATCTAATCTGGGCAAGTGATAATTATCACCTTTAAAGTGGAAAAATTGGATATCAACCCATGTAAAACGTCAGGGATACATTGTTTTTCCTTGCTTAAAAAAAACGGGGAAACATGTTTTTCATAGGGATCTGGACGGATCTGAACAGGAACATATGTGCCATCATTTCGATCATGCTGGCCAGTGAGGGTGCTAGAATTACACGCAGCTGTTTATCCACCAGATGTTTTTTCGATTTTTGGTAAATACCCTTCAGTAATCAAAATGACAACGGAAAATCCCAGCTATATCCATTGGGGATTTCCGCTATGTTACCGAAAGGTAGGCGATTTATGAGTGAACAAGTTGGGGATCAGTCACCGATTCAGGGATATTCACTGCAGGTCCAAAATGTTCACACCCGTGGCTTTTGGAGGACCGTATAGTTTTGTTATTTATGGATCTCTTTAGTACAGAAAAAGGCGCCCCTCTAGATAGCTAAGTTGGCATAGACAACTAGATTCAGTATAAAATGGATGTTTACCCTCTGGTAATGACTGACAGTTTGTTGTTGAAAATGGCCATTTAGTTCGTTGATTTACCCATTGAACATGGTGATTGTCCATAGTTTTTTGTATGTTTACCAGAGGGTATATACATAGAGAGGGAGAGAGAACATAATTTGGGTTCCGCTCCAGTATTGATCATCGAGCCAGGTTGATCAACCAGCCAAATTGGTCCATGGTTTTTGTGTTTTTGGATTTTGTCACCAGCCAAGTCTGAGATTTTACCATATTTCACCATCAAAAGTGAGTAATGGAAATCAAAACAATGTGTATATATATATATATATATTACAGCAATGTTAGCAAAGCAATGTCATAAACCACCCATATTTTGATGGTTTATACCATCCATTTATGGTAAATTTGGGTTGGTTTATCGTTACTTTACTTACATTAAATAATAAACCACTATATACAGTATTAGGATGAAAATACTATAGCAGAATGCAAGAATGGTGCATACATAATCATCCATGCCTAAATATATAAATATTATATTATTATATATATACATGATATATGTAATTTTATAGTTGTGTGTATATGTATATATACCCTCTGATAAACTAACATAGCTATTGAAAATGGTGATTTATAGTGGATTTTCCCATTGAAAATTGTGATTTTCCATAGCTATGTTAGTTTACCAGAGGGTGTATATATATATATGGATATTACAGTAAGCACTTTGGAATGACCCATCCCCATTGAGTCCTCCATTCCGCCCAAGGTGCACAGGAACCAGTTCACGGTGATGGGGGACAAGTCGATCCCTGGTGGTGGGTTGAGCTGGTGACAAACCACCCGAAAAAGCTGAGGAAAATAAAATCCCAACAGTTTTTGCTCAAATGATTAATAATGATTAATGATTAATAATGAGGTGAGATTCAATGATTAATAGTACAACAAGTTAAGAAATCCCACCAGGAAAAATGATGACTAATGATCAAATGGTGGATTCATGGGGATTAACAACGATTTTTAATCGTTAATGTAGTGAGCCCGATGCCATAAACCTACCGTTTGGGGACGGTAAGCATACCATCTAAGGTGATTTTGGTGTCAATTATTACTATCTATTTTTGGGTTTACACATCTTTGAAATATGTGAAACCACAAACCAACTTGTAATAATTTCCATTTGTTGATGTTTTTTGGGATTTTGTTTGCTGCCCAAGTTCAACTTGTTCACAAGAACCCATGGCAGACATTGACATGCGAAGCTCACGAAAAACTTGAGGAATTTGATTCCGCGCATGGAGAAGCTGTTGTTGGGCTGTTGAAAAGCAGCTTGCCTCCTGGTGAAGCCAAGCCAATCTCTTCCTCCTAATTTTAAGAAGCGCCAGCCTAGCAATCCTAGCAATCTTTTCTCCTTTCCATTGTTCAGCTTGGTGTTTCTAAAATAGACCTCCAAGGTTCACAAAAATCTGAAACTTTATTTGCTGCCTGCAAGGTGTGGCCAAGTGGCACTGGCCTGAGATAATTTTGCCCACGAAATCAAAAGAGCCCCGGGAAAAAACCGGTGCATGTCTGGATTCTTACTGCAGCATCGTGCGTTGATTATGCATCGTCCGATTTTGTTTACTTAAACTCAAGTGAGAAATTCCTGTTTTTTTTTCCGCCCTCAATCAATGCTGTAGCCTCCCGCGCCCAAATAGCATCTTGCTGGGGCGCAGGACTCAGAGGGCAGGGCGCAATTTGCACCAGCCATTTGCAAATACGTCCAATACAAAAATCAAATCCAATATATACTAAAATGTCCAATACTGTACTAAAAACACTGTCCAACACTAAATTCAATGGTAAGTTTCGACTTCTCTTGAGGATTGCTCTACTGGCTATCAAACCATCGATCTCAACATTCTTAACATTCAGGATGATACCTGCATGCCTCAAGTATCCAATTTTACTGGAATAGTTCAGAGATCATGGAGAGTACCCCCATGACTATGGAAACCCATGATCATCCATTGTTAACCATCACTAAGCATCATTAACCATATAATAACCATAACCATATAATAACCACTATTGAGATTGATGGTAATTAATCATATAATAACCATAACCATAACCATAACCACAACCATATAATAACCATAACCAAAACCATAACCATATAATAACCATAACCATAACCATAACCATATAATAACTATATAATAATCATAACCATAACCATATAATAACCATATAGTAATCATAACCATATAATAACCACTATTGAGATTGATGGTTATTAATCATATAATAACCATAACCATAACCATAACCATATAATAACCATATAATAACCATAACCATAACCATATAATAACCATATAATAACCATAACCATAACCATATAATAACCATGTAATAATCATAACCATAACCATATAATAACCATATCATAATCATAACCATAACCATATAATACAGTAACCATAACCATAACCATATAATAACCATATTCTATAATAATCATAACCAAATAATACCATTTAATAATCACAACCATAACCATATAATAACCATAAAATAATCATAACCATAACCAGAACCATAACCATATAATAATCATAACCATATAATAACCATATAATAATCATAATCATAACCATATAATAACCATATAATAATCATAACCATAACCATATAATAACCATATAATAATCATAACCATAA
>Ga0126342_10016779_pt1 | contig 12719 bp, 12 predicted proteins | sample Cyp1metagenome_FD_92528 | JGI IMG/M metagenome (GOLD analysis project Ga0126342, IMG submission 92528) | Coral microbial communities from Lord Howe Island, Old Settlement Bay, Australia - Cyphastrea 1 metagenome | ecosystem: Host-associated > Invertebrates > Cnidaria > Coral ...
ACCGGGATCCGATTTGACTTTGACATATCCTTTTGTGATTTACTAGGTGTTGGGAACACCACCAATCTGCAATTCAGGGAATTGCCGCTGCCAGTGTTGAAAGGGGCTTTCAGCTCTTTCACATCACCTACATATATTTATAGTCACTGTAGTTTTTTTTGTTTGTCCAGGAAATCGTCCACGAGGAATCTTGTCCAGATACTCCGAGGTCTGGGCAAAATAGCCACTGAAATTGGATGAAAAAATTGCTCCATCTAGGATGATTTTGGATGATTTTGGATGATTTGGTTCGTACTATTTCCATGGCGGCTTAAACATTCTTTTCTTGCCGGCTCCCCACATTTCGATGCTTGTCCCATCACAAATGCGCGGAGTCTTCTTTTTTTCAGCACCAAACGGGTGTTCAAATCCAGGATGCAAACGGAGAAGAGGTTTTGGCAGCCTCTGGTTGCTGGTGAGCCACCGAAAAATGGTGAATGGAGGATCATCATCCCCATTGTTTGGAAAGGAAGACATACTATTCGGGTATCTATGGTGTCCTCATAAGATGAGCTGTGCAAAAGATAGCCCTGTGTCAACCAGCTTTCCAGCATCAACCAGGAGCCATGACTTCATCAAGAGAACTTCCTTCACCTATGGTTTCGAAGCCACAAGCGCTGAGCTGCGGTCAAAAAATGAACATTCTAAAGGGACACATTGGTGTGGATGAAACATCGGGTATCCCAAATGTACAGAACATGACCAGAACCTGTGGCAACCCATGGAGCGTTAAATTGACCCAGACCCACATGGACGCCAACGTCTGGCAACTTCAGGCGACAAAATTCTTCGATCATTCATTCCCCTTACAATGACCCCTGTTTTAAAAAAAAAAAACATTGCTTAGTGATGCTTGGTGCTTGATCATGTTGAAACTGTTCGTTTTCAGTCCCATGTTAGGAGGGCTTATTCTCAAACACATCATGCGTTTATCCAGGTTTTCTCTGATGCTTCAGATTGCTGAAGAAATGGTCTCCTGGAGATAAAAATTCCCCGAGGGTTAGTGATCCCCAGCCCAATAGACTGTTGTGTTTAAGATACTAATCATCAACAAGCACTACAGACTAGGTCGAGGTGAAAGAAGATCTCACTCTATGCAGCCCGCACAATCTGTATTCCGCGGGTCAAACTGGTGTCCGTCACAGCGAATGCGACCACAGTCAATATTTGAGCATGTCTGATCAGGGTAGATGGCCATATGTTTCCCCTGCCAAAATGGACCAAGACACCTTAAGAATGATGCTGCTTCTTTCTGATCTCGGAATACAGTATCCTCTGGCTCTGAACACACTTCATGTTTTGGATATCGCATTTCATAAATACATGTTGAATCATTTGAATGGTATACTAGTATTCCGTAGTATTTCTATATTAATCATATTAATGGATATGATATATGTATATAATATATATATATATATACATATCATACGTATACATACGTATGGATAATTAACCCACCTGAAAAGCACGTCCATTTGGGGGTGTTGTTATCCAGTATCAACCATCATTCCAGTGACAGAAAGCGACGTGAGGTCGTGATCAAATTCATCCAGATATCATTTGACCACGGTTGACGGTTACATATCCCATGAGATCTCCGTTCATAGATGTGATATCCATTGAATGTGAATTTTTCATGGATACATCCTCAATACTGTCATCCCCACCCAACAAAATATGTATCTTCCATCTGCTTCCTGCCCTTGCTCCCTGCTGATCTTCGGCAACGGCTGCCGGAAAAAAAAACGCAGTTCATGTTTTCTTTTTGGCGGCTGTAAACCTGGTCCCTTCAGAAAACTTGATGGTCAAAATAGGACAAGGAACACAGAATTCATAAGATATCGGAGAATCACTACTTGGATTCATTTGGATCCATTTATCCATTTGGATCTGGTAGGTCACGTTTTTTTCCAACAACATCCAACAACCCTCTGAAAATTAGGTTTCTTTCCCGCTGTTCGCAACTCCACAAAAAAATCATTGGTTTTTCTCAGTGCAAACCTGGGGATCCAGCAAATCAAGCTGGGTGACATCGCAGGAACACCATTGGTTGCTGATCAGTGCTGTAACCCAGTAGGAAAACCCAAGTTTCGTGCGCAGCCTTTTCTTAACCACGGCCAAGTGGCCAACGCAAATCTGTGGGCAAAATCGTGATTAGCACCAAGTATCACCAGGCAAAACACCAATTCTCCCGGCACAGGTGGTTTCCAGTCGATCAAATCAGATGCTGTCGAATTGTCATAGGGACTATTGAAGACTATTGGACCAAACCAGGCTTGATGACACCATGACAGCTCTATGAAAAAAAAGATGGCTGCAAACCATGGACCCCTGCAATATCGGATCCATTGGACCAATGATCCAAGTCCTGGACCGGTCAAGTACTGACCTGGTGACTTGGATTTGCCCTGGAAGATCTACCATAGCCATGGAAAATCACCATGCTATTAATAGGTAAACCATCTATTTCTATGGGCCATCTATACCATGGCTATGTTAGTCATAACCAGAGGGTACATGTACACAGTGCATTTGGCACCTTGGATGTGGCCTGCCAAGATTTGTTTGATGTCGCTACCAGTAGCATGGAAGATGCCTGACACAGGCCGTACTGTTGTTGATTGCGCCAAGGAAAGATGGACACTTTCACTCGAGGTGGTTTTAACCCATGACCCAAAATAGTAGTTCATTTTGTTATATTTTGTTCATGATGTTTTCAATAGTCTATTCAGGGTGAACAACGGAATATAAAACGTCTTTAAAGTTTGAAAAAAAACTTTTTGATAAAGGAACGTTGTTATGCAGCATGTCCCATCCTTTCTTGAGAAGTACTGCTGGTATACTGTGATGACAAACAGTCAACATCCAACATATCATCCTACAAAGTGCAGCAAACCTGGGCTTTAGAAGGTTGTATCAGTTGTATCACCATGGGAAACCTCGCCTTTTTGAGTCACTCAACCCCCAAAAAAGGATGGTTTCAGATGACCCAGCCATTGGTTGGGTCCAAACAGGTACCCCTGGCTCCCCATAGACACATCGTTTTATAACAACTCTTGGCAACTCCGAAAAAGCTCCGCGGCGCTACTCGGATTCATGGCATGCCAGAGGAGGGTCGTTCAGCTCGTTGAATGCAGAGAACTGGGACAGTTCCACCTGACATTTCTTCGCCGTGACACCAGAGACTGCACGCCGATGGGTCCCAATCGGTGAGTTTTTTTTTCCTGGGGATATGACTACAACTGCAACTCCAAACCGTTTGAGAAGGGATGATAGTTTCTAGAAGTGGATCTAGGATTCAGTTGAAACTATCTATAAATCCATAAACTGAAGCTAACTGGTAGCTGAGTCTTAGGATTCTGGGGCTCCATGTGGAACTGCTGCCCATCATGGTGAGATTTCCCCTTCATAGCCAGAGTTGGAGCATGATGAATGGGATAGGCATGGCCTCAAGAAAAAAACCGGCACCTGACAACTGCAGGATTTCAAGTTCATTCAAATGCAAACCATTCATATAGACCTGTGCCATGTAGATGGACAAAGTCCGAGTAGGAAGTGATGCCACCCAACTGTCCTAGTCACATCGATCGATGATGAGAGAAGTATCACAACATACGAGTATCACAACTGTTGGCACCTGAAGGTGAAAAGAGTAGGACCCGTTTTCAGATTTCCATAAATAATCCGAATGTTAAATCCCCAAAAATTGTCCAATATTTTGTTGGCAAACTGTTGCCACGACTTTCTTTTTTTGCTGGTTAGATCCACAGTTTTGAGATGATTTTGTGCATTCCATGATTTCATCCTCAGTTGGTGTATCCAAATCGAAGAGTAATGAAATCTAGGGGCACACGGTCACGCAAGCCCCATGGCCAATAGGTCTCTAAGAAACCCCATAAACCTTGTTGATGAGCCCCAAGAATCAGGATTGATAGGGATCAGTGACCCCTTAAGAAACCAGTTCTGCTTCAATGCCCCCGGGGACCTCCATAAATTTGATGCTAACTATCATCATTCATTTCATGGCACTTTACGGCCATCAATTGGGCTATTGCTATTCCATAATATTCCAAAAAAAAATCCGGACACATCACATTCAGATTCTGGAAGTAGTGACCCCTTGGTAAATGAACATAGTGAAATCATAGACCCCTTGGTAAAATCACCACCTAAATTTGGTGGAGATCTTCCAACCCCCTTTTCCCGAGCCGAGCCGCCAAGGCCACGAACTTGGAATCGGCCACCGCACTGGGCGACAAGTCGTAGCAACCAACAAGCGGGGGGTTAAGCCAGAAGGCCATAGGGAGCCCTACCGTGCCAGTGATGTTGACCTTTTTGCAATCAAAGATGAATGGAACATATCCTAGCTGAAAAAGCATCAATGGTCATGCATGCCCTGGATTTTTCCGCCAGCCAAAAAAGATGGTGGTTTGGATGAGATTCTGGTCCCAGGCCGCAGGATGAGGAAGCCCTAGCCCAGTCGTCAACCGCTTTTTCTCGATCTTATTGTTGGCATTCAGAAATCTTGGATGAATCAGGCATAGAACTGAAATATTTGTTAAGAAATCTTGAATCAGTTATGGACAATGGAACTGAGATATTTGTTTGTGTGTGTGTGTTCCTATTTTGTACAACACTGTTTGGGTACCCTCAGAATCGTAGAACACCCTTGTGAACGTCAATTAGTACATAGCTTGCAAGTGGATCATCATCCTCGATGGCTTTTGACCCATACCCTTACTACCTGGATAAAGTAAGTAATTACAACAATTCATTAACCAAAAAAAACTGAAAATACTAAAAAGTTCAGCATAGTTCAGCAATTTTGGGATAATCAACCCTACTAACCATCATTCCAGTGACATTGCAGTGAGGTCATTATGATTTATCATGATTTATCTAGATATCATTACAATAGTTGGTTATATATCCCATGATATTTCCATTGATATCCAGTTGTAGATCCCGATTCTTGATGGTCAAAAGTCTAACTAACTCCACCACAGTCTTCTGCGCCTAAAGAATCTCGGCCAGTTTTTGCCTTTCACAGCTTCCAATCACATGCCATGGGTGTCCTTCTGATGTCCGATAATGATTGACCATCAACAATGGTGATGAAAACATGATGGTACGAGTATAGTGAGCATAGTGGGGATAGATTGGAATATGGGGAAACATCTGGCATGCCATGGTGGCAGTTTCAGGCATTTGCAGCAATCACCGAAGCTTGCATGGGTGCTGCAAATTTAAGGGTGACTCCATGATGAAATTGCAATTCAGGGACTGAAGGACAACACAGGGGAATGACTTGTGTTGAACAAGACCCAGAATCCTCTGACACGGCAGACTTGTAGGAAGAATCATGTCAACGAATGTAAACATGAAAATTGAAGGAGATTCCCAAGCGCCAAACCATATTTGATACCTGAATTGGTTCCGAACTATAAGCAACCTTTGTCAAAATGCAAACCCGTATGGATAGCGACAGAAGGAATAAACCCGATGCCAACAAAATACTATGCTCCAAATGATATTATGTCCATGAGCGGCGATGAAATAACAAGTAGTAAAAAACGTAAGATGACCTACAAAAAAGCCACCGAATGCACGCAACTAGATAGTGTACACCCAATTCATCAATTCCAATGGCTTATCATCATTATACCGCCAAATCCACTGAACCATCATTTTCCCCATTCAACATCGCCAATTTGGGGGTCATGTCAACCCTGGATTAATAAACCTCTAGGCTGTTCAATTGGGGAGGGTACCAATTGAAGTATCATATTATCACATATTATCCCTGTTTGGAGGGTACCCTCATAGTTCATATTATATCATATCATCATATTATCACTGTATTGTTTGAAGTTCATAAACCCACAATGTTCATAAACCAAATTCAATAAGTTACTCCGAGTGATGACCAAATTATCATATTAATCATATACTATAACATACTATAACCCCTCAATTTCACGAACCAAGTTGAATTCATATATTATCACTGTATTGTTTGAAGTTCATAAACCCACAATGTTCATAAACCAAGTTTTATTCATTCGGGGTTAACATTGTAGCCCACTTTCAGACACCCCGCGGTGCTGCCAAAACCCGAGGTACACAAGGACTCGCTGATGGCATAAGCCATGGCAGCCCAGCACGATGCGTTCAGGGCGGTGAAACCTGGGTTATGGGTACCCGTTTTGTCATAGCTGGTTAATGGATGGTAAACTAACATAACTATGGAAAATCACCGTTTTTAATGGGAAAACTCACTATAAATGGCCATTTTCAATAGCTATGTTAAATTACCAGAGGGTAGCTGGTTAATGGATGGTTGTTCTTCGCCCCAATATGGTGAGGATTTAATAATAGGTTTTGTCCCTCAAGCATGAAAGTAGGGTATCCCCAATTTTCTATGTATTTGTTTGTCCCTTTGGTTTTTAGCCGAAAATATTCCGGGGTTTTAACCGTACATCTTACATGTTTCATGCGGCATGTTTCCATTCTCCCAGGCAAGTTGCAAATCTCCAAAAACCTTGGGAAATGATCTTCATCCTCGCGCCCCAGCCAGTATCGCTATCCACAATGTGGGAACACCCTGGCTGCCATAAACCTATAAAACATTGGGAATGGTTGGAATCCCACCTATAAAAATGGTGATGACTTGGGGATGGGTTATGAAACTGTGTTCACCACATTAATACTTTTTGGTGGATTTGTTATTTTTTTCAGTGAGCCCATGCAAGTATGTGCTCGTTTAAGGCCAACATTCCATGTAGGAGTAACTGCCAGTGGCACGATACAGCAATGTTGTCATCACCCGTCCTGGATCCTTCTCAAATACATCAACGCCACTCCACAGAACACAAGCCATTTGGCAACCTTGGCTGCAGCGGCAACACGTTCCTTTGGTGAATTCCATGGACTGCTAGTGACTATCAGATTTCTTTTGCCACAAAAGAAACCATGAATCTAGAAGAGTGGGAGGAAAACAGGGGTGTCAAGTGTCAACGCATTGATTTCAATGGATTTATTTGACTGTGTGTGCGGGTAGGATGATGTACGTGAATACGAAACCCATACATGTAATATCAGATAATTACGCAATTAATATGATATATATAAATTATAACATAATTATACATAATCGCAATTCATTTATGCATTCAGTAACCCAGAATGACAATCCCATAGGATCCATGTATGCTATATATGGTAACATTTACCATCAATATACCCCCAATGTTAGCATATATACCATACATGGATCCTATGGGAATATGCAATTTATACAAATATGTAACACACAGACACATACACCTGCAGGCCGTCAGCCAGAAGAGACATCTCAAAAACTCGGGGCCGTTTTTTGGTCCAAGGGTGTCAATCCGATGCCCCTACTAACATACCCATCCTATGGTCATATGGGGATGGGTCAAAACCCTGGTACCTAGTGCACCCCAAAATAGCTGGTAAATGGATGTTCATCCCACTAAAAATGTATCTATAGGTATTGACCCATACCCATATGTGTAAATCAACGTAAATCCCATGAAATCCCCGACTAAACCATTGTGGATGGGATGTGTCCCCGATTCCGTTGAGATCTTCGTTGGAGGTCACATTGGAGGTCTTAGGGACTCCCTTGGGACATTGATCAACCCACTTTGAAGCAACAGAAAGATCTTGCGCATGGCCGCAAGATCAAATCCTCACAATCACTTGCCAATGTGTTGAACATCGGCCCTCAAAGGCCTTCCTACACATGCTTCTAGACTTCTAGTTGTCTTTGATAATCATTGATAATCATTGAATATATATTTTTTTGTATATATATATATAAGTATTCAATATATATATAATATGTATGTATATATATATAAGTATTCAATATATATATATATATGTATATATATAAGTATACAATATTATATATATATTATAATGATTTGGCTGCTTCCGGGTACCCAGTGCGAGACGCGATACTGCCACGGCCACCTGTGGGTCGTAGAATTTTCTTTTACATCGTAAAGCATGGACTTAACCAAAATCCACCTACCATTGCGAGATCCTTCTATATGCTTGCCCTCTGGTATTGGAAAAACCCATGAAACATTTTCCGTTCCAAGGCACTACCCAGGAGAAGCCTTGGACTTGCAGCACCTCGACGGCTCAAAAGATCTGGGGATGAGGGATAGCCCCCAAAAAGGGGCCCAGGCTGAGGCGCTATTCTATTTGGACAAAAGATCCAAACATATTTTGGTCCCTGAGTCCCTGGATGCCAAGAAAGGTCCAAATCATCCCACAATTCGAGCTGTACGAGATATTTTACGATTCTGTTTAATTACCACAGGGAAAATCACCCAACAAAAACACCATAGACATGGAAACACCCATTTTTTTTTCCTTGGAAGATATGGAGGATTCTGACTCCCACACACTCAAGGCTGAGCTATTGGTTGCTCACTCCATCTCACACCCGTTCAGCTGCCAAGTGGAGAAGTCGAAATGCACCAAAGTGCAAAATCACATGGATTTTGGTGTTTCTTAAGCTGTGAACCATCCAATAACTTAGGCAAGTCCAAAATCCAGCAGCCAGTCCGTTGATTTCAGAAGGCTACAGCGGGACTTAAGGAGCTTCCCATGCTGAAATTCTGGATAATCAGATTGGACACAATAAAAAATGCCTAATGTGGCTGGTGGTGTTCAACCCATGCAAAAAATACTCAAGAATTTGGAATGTCAGCCCCAGGTGGGTTGAAAATTCAACATTTGAAACCACCCACCAGTGAAATATTCCACATCCCAATGCGGCGAACCTCAAGGTCTTCAAACTGTCTTGAACCTTTAGAGATTGGCGAGGTCTCCGCGAGGTCTCAAATTTAATGGGAGAAAACATATCCAGGAGGCCCATGGGAATTTTAAGATCCCCCAAACACCGAGTTAGGACTCAACTGACTGGGAACATTCCTGGCTGGATATGTTGAGGTTTCCTAAAATGGGGGGTACCCCCAAATCATCCAAATTTAGACCCTTTTAGTATTGAAACCCATGCTTTTGGCGATTCCCCATTTTAATAACCTCCATTATATACAAAATGCTGAGAGACTTAACCAAGTCCGGGTCTTAGACATAATGTGTTTCCACTGCATCTGAAATAGCTGAAAAAGGAACAACTTGTCCATGGCAATTGAGTCATCCACTGTGTTTGACCGGTTTGCTCATGCAAACCACCCAATAATGTGGTCAACCCAAAACATCCCAAAACCATAAACATTCCCCCAATTTGACCAGGAATGGGTTGGATCTAAATTTCTAAATCATTCCCAATTGAAGCCATGGCTTCAAGGGTTTAACGTGTGAAAGGATTTGCAACCCCAAAGGCCGCTAAAAAATCGCTCTCAAATCCCATGTAAATCTAAGTTTCAATGTAAATCCATGTAATTCCCGTGCACGTTTCCATGTAAATCCTATTTAAAGATGTAAATCCCCATGGTAAATCTCAATCTGTGTTAGTAAAATCCCGATTTTCGCTTGGGTGAAATACCCTGGTGTTCCATTTTGCCATCCCACTGCGCCGAGGAGCCGAGAATGGGACCACTTTCCAAGCCATCTGCGGTCACGTGCACTTGACAGCAACAGTAGCCCTGTGAAACAACAGCGTCCGCGTCATCGAAATGTCAAAAAATCACCTGGAAAAACGGGATTTTAGGGTGGATGAATGCTGGTATTGTTTGGGGACTTAACCATGAAAAATGCTGACTCAACCATCAAACATGGGAAATAGAACCAACAAAATTAGGTGATATTCGTGGCTTTATCCGAAACGTCCTCCTTCCGTTCGAATATGGTTAAGTATACCAAGGAATTCCACGCAATGGAGTCTGACAATCCCCAAGTGCGTCACTGGTACAGTACAGTAAATACAAGCCCCTACAATCATCGACCAAGCATCATCTATCATCTACAGTACCCTCTGGTTATTTGTTACATAGCTATTGAAAGATCCACCATTTTTAATGGGTAAATCAACTATTTCTATGGGCCATTTTCAATAGCTTTTTGTATGTTTACCAGAGGGTATCCCCAACAGTGTTGATGGTATTGAGGTCGGAAGGGGGCTATTGCCGCTATGGTCATCCCATCACAATCCGAATCCATGGACCCATCGAGAAATGGGGTGACCAGAAAGACCATCCAATCTCTGGACAACAACATGAAAATAATTATAGAATCACAAAAATAGAGAAATATCACCATGGCACATATATAATACATACATATATATATATAGCCTCTGGTTATGACTGTTACATAGCCATGGAACATCACCATGCTATTAATAGGTAAACCGCTAAACCGTCTATTTCGATTAGGGCCCATACCATGGCTGCCATGGCGAACTGTGAGTCATAACCAGGTTGGGTAATCCATTGAATCCATGGAATTTTTTCTCGCTCCATCTCGGCTCCTTCAGGATCCCACAATCTTGCGATCCGTCCTCGGTCGATTTTCAGTTCCGCCCATATTCATATTAAATGGCTGTGTCAATGGGGAAAATGACGATAAAACATGATAATTTTTTGTGGTACGCCATTTTCAATCAAACCCATATGGCGCATATATATATAATTATATATATATTGTGTCTTCCAAAAAATATCTTCATCCATGTTCGTGATTGTTAGTAATAGTATTGATATCGTTGTAAATTATAATTGTCATGAGTCATAATTGTCTTTCCGATCGTTTGTCTGTGCCACTGACGAATGGATTGTAAGCAACCCAGAAAATCCCAAAGACTGACTTGGCAGTGTGTCAAAACCTTGTACCCCTGGTGAACATCAAAATAGCTGGTAAATGGATGTTCATCCCCCTAAAAATAGTATTAATAGGTATTGATCCATAGCCAAGTGAATCATCTGACTCTGGCAGTAACCACGTTCTAACATTTCCTACCCTACTGGACCAGCTGGGATGCTGCGCAGAGACTTCGGGACCGCAGCTCGTGTTGCCGGATATCAACAAGCCATGTATCCAACAAAAAATATGCTGGCTTCGATATGGCAGTGTGTCAAAACCTTGTACCCCTGGTGAACATCAAAATAGCTGGTAAATGGATGTTCATCCCCCTAAAAATGGTATTAATAGGTTTTGACCCATCCCCATATAGTTCAATACTCCAATCTGTGGCCAAACATGGTGTTCAAATCCCTTGGTTTCTTGGGTGTCGAAAGCTGCTGCTCTCTTTTTCGCGAAGGCCAAGTTGCACATGTCAAGGCGAAACAACCACGCGAGGTCTCATAGATAATGCCTCAGATGGATCTCAGATGGGACTATGGCCAGGAATAGGGGCTACCCTAGAAATTGCCTTTGTTTCTTTTAAATGGCAAACATGAAGATAGACCAACATGGGGTTGTCCATTTTATTGGAGAGATTTACCCCAACCTAAACTGAATGGCCATTTATTCATGACATGTTTTAACTAAAACCTTTAAGTTCAGCCACGGGTAATGTGTTCTTGGACAGGCCAAAATGGCTGAAGTACTTCAACATCCCCCAGGAATCCACAGGTTTTTTTTCCTCAGAGACCAGGCTTTCTCCATAGGACTTGCTGCCAGTGGGCCAGGTCTCTGAGGAATGTGTCTTTGCTGCCAGGAGTTTGAACTTCCCAAATTCAGAACGCCATCTTTGGAGAAACTCTGCTGTTTGGGGAAGTACCATCCCGCCAAGTCTCCAATGATCGCTGTGGTAATCACCGTGTGGCACGCGATGTCGCAGAAATGTGCATAGAAATTGACCCATCCACTGGGGTGCTCGAACAAGGCGGGCGCACAGCCCACCTCAGCTGCACCAGAACGGGCTGAGTTGATCTTAGTTGTGCGAGATTTTTAGATATTTTAACCCATACACATACAGCAATAGCGGATGATGTAAATAGCAAATGCCTCGAGATTCAAAACTGTGAGCAAACATCACATGGGATTCGTTTGTGTGGCTTGCATGATTGCACCCTGGGAGTTGGACAGAACCTGATTTCCTTCCACTCCTTTAGTTGCTGTCCCAGTTGTGCTAAGTGGTTCACAACACAGCATCGGCACCAAGTGCGGTATTCTCATTTATATGTTATTCTAAGCAAGTCAAAGGGTAAAACGCATACATGTGGGGGTTTCCCAAAACGGGCGTACTGCCAAACCATCCAAAATTAGACCACTAGAATCACTAGACCATTTTTCGTATTGAAACCTATGGTTTTGGGAATCCCCTTCCCCAAGTGTTTTTTCGAGACATGTAGGGGGTACCCCTACAAGAATAGTTCCCAGAATAGTCATCCACGTCGGAAAAACTACTGCGGCTCGAGCGCATACAACGTCACAAGGGCCTCGGTTTTTTAGGTGACACCCCCATGGGGCTCAATAGATTTGGAAACCGTGTTTGTTTGTTGTACCATATATATATACACACCGAATATAGCTATGAATATAATATAATATGTGTATATATATACATATATATATGTATGTATATACATATGTATGTATATACATATGTATGTATGTATGTATGTATGTATGTATGTAGGTATGTAGGTATGTAGGTATGTAGGTATGTAGGTATGTAGGTATGTAGGTATGTAGGTATGTAGGTATGTAGGTATGTAGGTATGTAG
>Ga0126342_10016780_pt1 | contig 12719 bp, 12 predicted proteins | sample Cyp1metagenome_FD_92528 | JGI IMG/M metagenome (GOLD analysis project Ga0126342, IMG submission 92528) | Coral microbial communities from Lord Howe Island, Old Settlement Bay, Australia - Cyphastrea 1 metagenome | ecosystem: Host-associated > Invertebrates > Cnidaria > Coral ...
CCCAGGCATCAGCAGCTTCCCAGCAGCCACCTAAAAGAGCCTCACCCCAAAAGGCCCGCCCAAGCCACGCTCTTTCTTCCCTCACACCTCGCCCTGGAACTCCAATCCGTACGATTTATTTTATCCTTCCATTCCCTCAGTTTTTCGATTTCTCCATCATTTTACCCTCCATTCCAGTCTCCCCAAGTGCACGTCGGAGGACGGACCACGGGGGAATCGAACCCCACCGTCACCCAATTGCCACCTGGTACATCAGCCTCAAAATCGCTCAAGATCGACCACGGAGGCCACGAGCAACTTCGCCATGCTTGACAGCTGGCTTTCGTAATTAAGAGTTCACCATTTTTGTTAGTTGAAGTGCGATTCATCAATCTGAATTATAAAGCCGCTTGGGTCTGGGTTCCCCCTCTCTCTACAGCATTTATGGCGAGGCCATGAATTTTGACCAGATCTATGACTTAGTGCTGAATGGTGACTTCAACAACCAACAATATTCTCGATTCTGTGGTCAACTGAGGATCATCCAATTGTAGGCAATGGGGAAAAATGTTTGAAATCGCGACTCAAATCATGCGTATAGATACATACTATGCGTCTAGGCGATTTCCCTGCCATGTTTGATTGTCGAAGGGTAAATAAAGGATGGTAAGCGTCAGGTGGCTGGTGCCAGTTCTCATCGTTGGGAACGTCTTGACATTGCCCGTTCAACTTCTGCAGTCCGATTTGGAGACACGCATCCTGCAGCTGAGGGACGCTAGACATAGGAAGGAGTTGAGAGGCTCTTAAACTCATCGCCGATGGTCTTCGGAGATATTTCTGGATAAATTACATGATTCACCAAACCTAAAAAGTTCGGCGATTTTTGGGATAGTTATCCCTACTAAGCACTGTTCCAGTGAGGTCGCGGTGAGGTTGTTATATCTTACCCAGATAATATACCCAGATATTTGGAACGTTGTCCCAGTTCCCCAGCCCTGTCGTTCCTGGGCCGGAATCACCTCAACCTCCCAATGTCGCCAAGCATCATTGCAGCCATAGGCTGGCACCCTGAACCAGTTGAAAGCGAGAGGATCGGTGCAGCCGCAGGTATCTCCACCTGAGAAGAGGCCAGTGCCGGTGACCCCCATGCCAGTGACATACATGCCTAGTAATCATCTCTGCTGGCGGTTCGTAGCTGGGTTGGAACTGTTTGCCAAGGGGACTATCAAGAATATACTCCAACAGCATGATCATGTTCAAACACACGATATGGGTCATTTTCGAACACGGACACAAGGTTGGGGGTTGAAGATCAAAGATCCAATTCTTCACGCCCGATCCAGGACCCAAACCAACCCCCCACAAAACAGACTCATAGAAGATTCTTGGAAAAAGGCATGAAAAGGAATGTTGCTTTCACATCTAGGATCGAATTTCCCCCCTTGCTACTCAGATGCGCAGGAGCTTGAAGACTTTTCACCCTTTCTCATAATACACTTGAGCACCAAGGCAATTGCAGTTCCATCTGCACTTCATCACATACTGTATCATCACATGTTGAGCCTGTCGAAACGCAATCCACTACCCATGTTCAAAAATTAAACATATCGCGCGTGCAAAAGCACTCCCTTGTCCTACCCGAACTAGTAACCAGTTGCATACTTATGTCTGACTTATGTAAGTATCCTTAGTTCAGAGGCTGAACTTAGTGACTTAGTGCTGAAGAGAGGAGGGCGCTCGGTAGAAAGCCCTCCTTTACAGTGACTTTGCAGTAAGTGGGCGGAGATTCTATACATGCAAACATATATATATATATGCAAGAATAATCAGCCATAGTGCCAAAGAAAATCCGGCAAACGACCCCGATATCTTTCGTGATGGTTGCCACTCAGCTGGATACTGCTCAAAGATGTGGCATCAAACCAGCATCAAACGGGGGGGTTCTTGGCGTATTGAAGGTCCCAAATTTGGGAATTACCATCTGGTTATTTAACATAGCCATGGAAAATCACCATTTTTAATAGGTAAACCATCTATAAATAGGCCATCTATACCATGGCTATGTTAAATAACCAGAGGGTAATCATCTGAACGATTTATAAATTATACCAGCTCACCAAGCTGAACTCAGATCAGATGGAGATAGCGTGAGCTGGTTATAGCTCATCGAGATAGAAAGCATTAGATAGATAGCCATATGGCAGTGTGTCAAAACCTTGTACCCCTGTAGTTCACATCAAAATAGCTGGTAAATGGATGTTCATCCCACTAAAAATGGTATTAATAGGTATTGATCCATACACATATTAAAAATGAGTGACACCTCGGGTCCCAGCCACAAATGAGACGTAGCTGGCGGGCATCCTTTCCCTCGCACAGGCCTCTCAGTGGTTCCTTGGTACGTCGTGAGATGTCAGATCCTTCCCCGGCAAAGATGCTTGGGAACTCTGGGAAATTTCGAAAACACCGAACTCAAGGGTGAAAATAGGGTATATTCCCAATTATAGCCATTTAATAGGGATAATGATCATTAACCATTGGGTTTAGGGGTACACTATTTTCAGACACACCCATTTTCCGGTAAACCATAGTTTTTTTGACTCAGCTAAGAAGTGGTCATCAGTTCCAGGCTCCCGTTGACCGGGGAAATTGACCACTTCCTGGGATCGAGCTGATGGAAGTGGCCTAGTGGGGTTAACCGGTGAACCCAACCATACACTTTCCATTTGCGGAATCTGTTTACCACCATTTATGTATATATATATATATAATATATATATATATAACTATAACCATTTATGGCAATTTCATGGATGGTTTACTGCCGGATGTCTAAAATTCTTGTCACAAAATTCACATGTCACTCATCGTATCGGCCATTTTTTGTACCCCAAACTGGGATGCTGCCTCCCACGCTTCGATACGCTTCGCACATCTCCGGATCTCCACCAAACTAGCAGTTTTTGGAGAGCCATATCCAACAAAAACAAATCCTTACAAATAATATATGTGATATTCTGAATGGTAATCTTGGAACCTTCGCTTCTACCAAAGAAGCCAAATGGCAATTCTGAGTTCATCTGAGTTCTACCAAATCACACTAGATCCAACTAACCTTAGATATCCATGTAAACATCCATGGATATTTCATGAACTCAGTAGGCCTCCCAAACGCCAAGCATCGCAGCTTTCCGCGTCGAAGATTCCCCCAAGGGCCGCTGCCGTTCGAAGGCGAGGGATCACAAGTGCTGTGAGCACCTCGCAGTGCTCAAATGGCACGAAACCGGGGAAGAACTGGTCAAAAATGGTGCCAGGTCTACCCTCTGGTTGTGTCAAAATAGCTATTGAAAATGGCCATAGAAATAGTGGATTTACCCATTGAAAATGATGATTTTCCATTGTTATGTTAGTTTACCAGAGGGTAATCCATGCCTTTCTGCAATTGATACGTCCTAAGTCTTTAGAATGTGCTGAAATGAATCTTGGGGCTTTGTTTTTAACAATCAGGAGCTCACGCACTATCCATCTGTGAATCCCTCTGTACATCAAGCTTTGGCCTCACTATCGTCCTCAGGGCCGAGGCTCGTGATCAGGTGGGAGTAGCCACCCTCCCCAAAGATGAAACTCACCCAACCAGAGGTTGGGACATTGGAAAAGGTCATGGTACCTTCCTTCCGTCGCTCGGTCTCCACGGTGAAGTTCACCCGGCACCAGGCTGTCGCCAGAGAATCATCCGTCGCCCCGGCCTCCAAACCAGCACACTTGCTTCCGCCTTCTGCAAGGGTCCCAGCGAATTGTCGCCGTGTGCGGAGAAGTCCAATTCCAGCTCTGCCGGGCCCACCTCACGCAGTTCCCGGACGTGGCACGCATAGTTGTTGTTGTAGCGGCTACAACCCAAATTCTGGCGGCGCCAAGGCTCCCTTCTCAGGACCATCAGCTCACAGTCCTCCAGGAGACCCAGCTCCTGCAGGGTCGTTTCTGGGGAGGAAGTGGCAATGGCATCGCTGCCTTGGGTGAATTTGATACACCAAGGCCTCTCCCAGTTCAAAGCTTCAGCTGCCAACTCCTGCAACTCAGCAATGTTGCTGGAGGGCTCCACGGAGACCAGTTTTTCATCCCCAATAAGGCTGATGAGACGAATCTCAAAGGGATCCCCTTTCAGCTCCACTTTGGACTCCGCGTCCACATCTTCCACCCCTTCCGGAACTTGGCCTTCTGCAGCAGGCCTGGCTCGCGGGAAACGAGCGTCCATCTCTACGGCAAACGGATTGGAAAACGCCAGTCGGAAGGATGGCAAAGGTTTGAACAGCTGAACAAGTTACGCGGCAGAGACACATGGGAAGGTGGCTTCAGTGGATGTGACCAAAAAGTGGGCACACGTGCCAATGCAGAAGAAATGCTAAAGGATCCCCCTGGGGATCCTTTTGCCCCTGGCTACACAAGCTATCTTGGTCTAAGTCTGATCTGATCTAAACGGCCATCTGTCCTTCGGATCCTACGGTTCATGCTTCCAATGACTCTAATCTACAAACTCCAACTCCTACCAGCTCAAAACCTCTGGACGGCATTCTCCTTACATTCGTTCCTCAGCACTAACACTGCCTCGGGGGTCCTTTTGAGTACTTAACGTCCTTTGTAGAACCACATCCCCATGAAAATAACCACATGAATATCCATTAATATCACGACGAATCATATCCCCATGATACCCAACGATGGCTGATGATTCCATACACCACCTATCCCGTGTTTTATTTCATGGTTGCACCACCTCCAAAATATGCTGCCCGCCATCGAGGTCTCCACAGCCAAAAAAAAATCAGCTGAGGTACCGGGTCCTGGTAGTAGCTGCCAGAGGGATGGAACATCTCTGTTTCCATACAAAGGGAAAAATCCATGCTCTCCTGTTCCATCGTCACAGTTCCTGATGTTCTAGGCTTGATTCGGAAAAAAACGGCTGATCCTTCTGCCGGGTTTCGTTCGTGGGGGACCAGTTCTGGCCAATTCTGCTCAAATGGATCGATTTAACCATCAAAAGATATCCTATAGATATCCTGTTCACCACCTGAAATGAGCGCAACCAAAAACCATCTTTGGGATGGTTTCCCCTATGCCTATCATCATCTATGAATCTATGGTCAGTTTGGCCAGCGAGGAAGATAGGGGGATCTTATAGATCAAAGCACTTGAACCCTTCCCTACCTTTGGGTGACCCTGGATATGTCCCAAATTGTGGTTTTTAACACCTCCCAAATGGCCATTCATGGGAGAAAATATGGTGAAAAACCGCCATGGATGAAAAATCTCCCCCCGTAGCTGGTGAATGTTACTGTTGTAGTTGGTTGGACTGTCCAATCTTGATCCCTGAATGCAATCTTGAATGTGTCCATATGTGTCCTGAGCCGTTCCCTATGTCCATTCCACTGGCTAAAAAACCTGGTTTGGTTTTCTGGTCAAATCAGAATACCCTCTGGTAATTTAACATAGCTATTGAAAATGGACCATTTATAGTTGATTTACCTATTATAAATAGTGATTTTCAATAGCTATGTTAGTTTACCAGAGGGTAGGTCTTGAACAAATCAGCATCCGATCACATCAGAATTCCCAACTCATCGGATCCCGAGCGATGGCATGTCTCACCGTCTCAACCGCCAGGGCGCGTTCTTTCTCAAAGTCCCCGGGAGGAACGAAGTGGATGTAGCGCCTTCGTGTAGCCCCCAGCGCATCAAATGTGGCAAAACATGGCAAAGCCATGCACACACCAGAAGGATGGGGTACCATGAGTTAGGATCATTATTCTTTTCATAGTTTCCAGGCGTCCATCTGTTCTGTATATGTTTGAGGCTGGTATCCCAATCCACTGGTGACTCTATGGGAGACCTGAGGCCTCACATCATCCAGCCAGTCCAGTCGTCAGGACACCATTGGTAGCCCAATTGTTATTCTCAGAATTTTCAGATATACATCACCGGGTAAAAATACATCACCGGATAAAAATTGCTTAGAATAAAGGGTGACCCAAATTTGGATGGCTTATCAATGCTTATCATGGCTTATAATCATGTTCCCTATCGAAATGGCCACTTGGGGACACCATTTTCAAACAAACCCTCGTAGCGGCCTTCCACCACTTCGATGACCCCCCTGAAATAATCCCTACGGTCCCTGGTGGAAGATGGAATATGATTGGGTTTACCCTCTGGTAATTTAACATAGCTATTGAAAATGGCTATTTATAGTGGATTTTCCCATTAAAAATGGTGATTTTCCATAGTTATGTTAGTTTACCAGAGGGTACCGCACTGGTTCCCGTACTCAACCGGGGATTCTAACCCTTGGTGCCCCTAGCAGCCAGGACACGCATCATCCCCGGCTGAGCTGAACTTGTGATCCTTTACCGCCCGTTCCATCACCGAGAGGTCCCCACTGCGCTCACTCGCCGTGGTGTATCCAAGAATCACTTGCGTTTGAGTGTTCCTTGCAGCCAGAACCATGCAAACTTAGACAACCACCGCCAGACTGGCACCAGAATGACCACAACAGGTGTGATATTTCATGAGGGGATTTCACCCAACAACTGTTGGAGTTGACAAGTGCACAATACGGTTGCAGCAAGGCTCTTTCCAACCACAAAGGTCTGGTTGCCATAGCACAGCTCCCTCTTCACCGCCAGCATCGTCTCACCAAGAGGTTGCAAAAGGCTGACATAGGGAAGAATAAACGTGCTCAGCAGCAGCAGAAATAGAACCACCTAGCGCCAAACGGGATCCCACAAAGTGGTGGTCCAAGTCTGAGTGCTGTAAGAAATTCTGAATGAGAACCCAGGAGCCCCCGCTACAATCCGGAGCCATAGGTGCTTTTCGGGCCAGACAAACTATGGATAAAAATCAACTTGCAGCAACTCCATCCACCCACATTCGTCATTTGAAATCAAAGGGCGGATTCCAGCTGACTCCTCCACGCAGTGTAGCGAACTTTCACTGGCTCCAGGTGTTTGATCGCTACCTGGCACCACTGCCATCTGTGTGGCAGACCCAAAAACCATAGACAAACCTCCATGACTTACATAATAATAATTTGGGGTGGTATTAACTACTATTAACCATCACCAATTGGATGTTTGTATCTGGCTTTCTCCAACAACAACAACAACAACAACAACACCAACAACAACACCACATGGCTGCTCCTGAAGATGAACAGCACTAGTTCCCAAGGTCTGAAATCTTGAGACGCCTGCAGCGAAACTGGGGTGAAGCCGGCATAGAGAAACCTCAGTTTCAAGGCACAGCACAAGCAGTCCTCAAATAATCCAGGATATACCCTCTGGTTATTTAACATAGCCATGGTATAGCTGGCCCATTTATAGATGGTTTACCTATTAAAAATGGTGATTTTCCATGGCTACGTTAAATAATCCAGGATATAAGCCATGATGATCATCATCCTATGGCTGACCTTGGGTCCCCCAAAACCAATCGCTTGGGGATCCCATCTTCCTCCATGGGTATGTGGCCTAACAAATTATCCCGTTAAGTCAATAACCCACACTGTTACTCAGTTTATAGCAGTTCACCGCCTGCTTTGCAGGCCACTTTCCCATGGGAAAACCCTCTGTTTTCACCATGGTGAGTCGGTAATCACAAGATCTGTGGACCTACTTGCTGGGGGAAGGTCCGTTCCCTCCAAAAAACAAGGCCCCGCAGAAAGTCTGGTTTAGAAAAACGGATCTGTTCACTTGGGTTCCGAAAAAAGGGGGCTGAAATATATCAGGTACTTGGGTTTTTTCTGTCCAATCCTGGGGCAAAAGGTCCATCATATTCCAGAAGCTCATCGACATCTAGGATCGCATTCAATGCCACAGCATTCAGCATCAACTCCTTGGAAAGTCGCAGGGCTGCGAAATGATGGACTGCTTCGTCTGAAAATGACCAAAACGTCTTCGGTTCCTCCAAATATAGCGGCTCAAAAAAGCCAGCAAGCAAACCGAAAATCATTCAGGTGTTCATTGGACATTCGTTGAACATTCATTTAACATTCACTGCACTATGGAAATATCAACCATGTATGGTAAATATGACTATTATACATAAGTTACATAAACTATATATAACTAATATAGCCATAGCTATATAAAATATATAGTCATATAAGTCATATAAGTCATATAAGTCATATAAGTCATATAAGTCATATAAATCATATAAGTCATATAAGTCATATATATATATTATATATTATATATATATGTTACATAATATTTATATATATAAATATATATTACATACTTAATGGAAACCTGGAGGGTCTCTCCAAAACATCGCCAGGACGAGTCTCTGTGATGGAGGTGGTTCGTGCAAGCCACTGGACCCCAGCAATGAGAAGCACCTGGGTCAGGCTGGGTCTCCTTGGGGGGCAACAACTGGGTCCTTGGGCGTGGCTTTTGAAGCTGAAAATTTATGTGAGGTTTTACAGTTGGATAACAGTTGGATCATCCCAGATAGGCTTGAAATGAACACAACTTCAATTTTTTGAGAACACCTCAAATAAGATAAGAACGCGGAGATTGACAACAACCATGGCATGGTGAAAAATTCCCACTCGAGCCTCGCTTAAAAATCATTCTGAGCATCATCAATAGCAAGCACCCAAAGGTGATACTGAAGAGCCCCCAATTGGGAAATTTGCCACCCCCCTGTTCAAGAGAGGGGACACACCAAAAATGAGCTTGCAAACCACAGCTGATTCTCACTGGAAGCCCACAGACTTGATAAGCTCACTTCCATCCATGACAAAACAACAAGGTAGCCTCAGAAGGCATGGAAACTCTTGTCCGCACTATGTTCATCACATTCATCACATCTTTTCAAATTGTGTTTGCAGTATTAGTCCATATTTGCATCCATGCCCCACATAGCCACGTTCTCAGCCCATCACCCATGCTATCACAAAGCGAGTGATGTAGGTAAAAAGCAATGCCATAAACCGTTTCTTTGACAGGCTCACGATGGCATTCTCCTTAGTCTAGCTGGCTGGTGCGGTGAGGCTCAGTGTTGAGGGTATGGTCGTTTCGGCAACGTGATGGCTACTGGAACCTTGTGACGGGCACTGGAACCAAGAATGACGGTGTGGTGTGACCCATTGTGACTCCCCGCCTACCAAGCCAACCACGTGGCTTCACCACCCAACCAAGTGTCATGAACAACGGTGTGTTCAGAGCGCGGCAGCTGCCAAACTGCTTCCAGGGCCAGCCAAATGCTGCGAACTTCCTGGGGGGGAAAAAGGGACTGCTAGATGGCCAGCTCAACATCGCCTCCTTTTACAGAGCTGAGACCGCAAAGAAGGGATTGGCAACTTCCGCTCACTGGAGAAGATGTGCTGAAACCAACTTTGATAATTATGCACACCATGGTTTCGGAAAAGATGACCGTTGCTTATCGCTGTGCCTTGTATACGCACAAGGTCCATAGAAGGATGCAAAGCAGGCAGAGCAGAATGCCGGGTTGATAGAACCCCGCGTCAAATTGATCTGTCAGGAGCCCCATGTAGCTGTTGATGTGCGTGACCAGCGTCGCCTGCTGGGATCCCCCAGTTGTTGATGCCATAACTGGAAGAAATCCTGGAGGCCTGTGATCTCACATCCAAAGATATTAAGTACACATCAAGTGTGATAACGTGGGATATCCCAACGAGCGTTTCTGGATAAAGATAGATCAACCACTAGGTGTTAACCTGTGAGGTTCACTCAAATTGGCACAGTTTTCCTGATATCCTGCACTGTGAGCTTCAAACCGTTCAAACCCAGTGGCTTCCAGGCATCCCGGGATCCCGCAGCCTGGGTGGTGGCCAAAATCAGGGAACCATCTGCAGAGCACACGCGCGTCACGAGGCTGGTGGATGACAAATCCACGTACCTCGGGTGGTTTTAACCAGGTCCGTGAGGCTGGTGCCTGCAGTGCCTGCCTATTCCATGTTGCGATATGTCATCCATTTATATGTTGGCCCCATGTGCATGTATGCGATTGTATGCGTGCATGCTCAATATAGAATGATATATGATGATAGATGTAAGATTGTCTGAGCATGTACAAGGCCTACTTGGTGTGCAACTTGACTTCCTTTCCTCGCGCCGGATGAACATGGGGGATACCAGGATACCCTAAAAGTGCATGTGCTTACTGTAAAATGAACCATGAATTAAAATGATGTTCAGCATGGGATTTGGGGGGTCCCATTTTTTGAGACAGCTTATACAGATGAAGGTAGGCTGTTTTTTACCGGAATGAGACATCCTCTGATGTCCTGGGGCCTCCATTCTAGAGCCCATAATGGAGAATCCCCAGTTTCAGTGGGGAAATCATCTATCCATCTAGCTGTGTAAACTTATGTACATGATGTAATAGCCCGCCCTCAGTGGATATACCCACATACCACAAATGGTACTATAATGTTACTATTATACTGTATACTCCGTTGCCAGATTCGATTGTCAGACAGAGCATCCCACATCACACACATCCAAAAACCCGTGTGTCCGCCATCTCAGACACTTGTAGTCATGCGCGAAGCTGGTGCGCCAGCGCTGCGCCACGTCCTTCTTTGTGTCGAATTCCTCACCCAAGAAATCGGGACCCAGAATAATGCCGGAAAAAATCAGCTGCATACCTGCCAGCTGGGCAGGCTCTGGGCAGGCCAGTGGGCAGGCTGGGCAAGCTGGGCAAGCTGGGCCAGGCCTTTTCTTGAACTTTGCAGATTGTGGGTGGGTGTGCCAACTGGATGTGAAGGTTTCATAGTTTCCAGGCAGTCGTTTTTCTACTTCAAAACGTGTCGCCCAGCTGCACAAGTTCAGCAGTAGAAGTATCACGGCAAAGCACACATCAATTGGCTTGGCATCTGCCAAGCCAATCACCAAAGGATACGTCCAAGCGCTCTCCTCGAAATTCACATCACCTGACACATTAACCACAGTCAAATGGGTTTGTCTGAAAATCGGGTAACCCTAAATCCAGTATACCATTATTTTCCGTTCAAATAGCCCAAGTTTCAAAACAGACCCAAATGAGGAAAACTCTCGCAGAGCGAACCAATCTCCACCAAGCAACTCTCAGGATGAAGGTGATGAAGGGAATCTCTGCCAGCGAAGCTTTCTTCAACGTCAACCTTCACCTTGGAATCACCGCGCTGCAGGTCCTCTAGCTGAAAATCGGAAGGGCCATCCCGAAAATCCCCAACTGCAAGGGCCAGAAACTGGATGATTCAGGTCTACAATGTCTACAATCATCAAAATGCGCGGAGGCATCCTGCTTGCACTACCTCGGTGATCGAACTCCTTCGAAATCCAAACCAGAACGGGATTCAACTAGATCCATTGGACATCAGCCAGTCCTCAAATGCGCATTTGTCTCAAAATGAGGTACAAGTAGCCCCTTCATCGTGTTTCCTCTTAAAAATTCTTAAAGTGGTGGGTCCAATCGTCCATTTTCAGCCAGCCCTCCAGTTTTCTGCAGATCACTGGCTCAATCTCCGGCTCAACGGCCCGCTCAACTTCAGCCACCACGTTGCCATGGGCCCTGAGGCCTTCTTCGACCAGACTCAAGCGAGCCGACAACTTCCTGGGAGTACAATCCCATCCCCCCAAACATCCATAGGTATCTGGCAATCCTCTCTCCCTATAACTAAAACAACCCCCCCCCAAATGGTAAACACTAACACGGTGATCTATTTTTGTTATTAGGGATTTTGTAAATGAGGGTGCTCCTAATATTCCAAAGAAAACCCTAATAATCATAATATTTCAAAAAAAAACTTGATTTCAAATTTGATTAAATCCCGTTTACAAATCTATATAAAATATCGCCAAAACTGGATTTCGAACCAATATTCCAATGAAAACCTAGATGATGAAAATTAAAAAAATTCAATTTCGAATTTGATTAAATCCATTATATATGAAAATCTATATATTATAGCCGAAAACTGGATTTCGAAGTTTTCCCCTAATATTCCAATGAAAACCTTAATAATAAAAATAAAAAATAAAACTTGTCAGATTGGACCCTTAAAAAAAAAAAAAACTCCAGGTGGCAATTGATTTTTATTAATATATTAATATGGGTTGAACCCATTGTTTCACCATCCTGTTCTCCTATTGATTCTCAATTACCATAATTAAGAATCCAATTGTGCCTAACCAAACAAAACGGAAGTGCCACACCAGTCCAATTTTTTATTTGGAGAAGTTTTAGTAATAGGAAGAAGTGATTAGGGTGTTGTTTACTCATCAAAAACGGGAGATGAACATAGTTCACTATCCTGAAATGATGATAAAGTGCCACTGTAACGTATAGTATATGAAATATCCCTATCTGCCCACACGGGGTATGGTCATCCCACATATCCCACCTTATAAGGAAAAAACAACAGTATGATACCCAACAGGAACAGAGCCAATGCTCAACCAGGGTTTCTGGTGAAGGGGTGCAGATGGCATCTCTTCGCAACCTCTGTGTTTTGGGATTGGGTGCACAATAGCTGGACCTGGGCAAACACAACATGAACAAACGACGCCCCACCGCTTTTGACGGCATCCGTTAGGTTTTGGGGGGCCGCCCCGGGGGTGAAGGATCAAAAAAAAAATAAAAACGCATCAAAAAAAAAATATCCCCATAAGTATCAAAATAAAAATTGATTTGCATCAAAAAAAAATATTCCCCTGGACTTCTATGGAACTGTCCAAG
>Ga0126342_10016781_pt1 | contig 12718 bp, 11 predicted proteins | sample Cyp1metagenome_FD_92528 | JGI IMG/M metagenome (GOLD analysis project Ga0126342, IMG submission 92528) | Coral microbial communities from Lord Howe Island, Old Settlement Bay, Australia - Cyphastrea 1 metagenome | ecosystem: Host-associated > Invertebrates > Cnidaria > Coral ...
CTGCCAAGCATGGCTGATGAACAGCTCGCAGTCCAAGCCATCTGGATGTCGCATCAATGCCCAACTCATCTTACCCGCCTGTTGCGTCACTGGCTTGATATACTGCTCATTCACCGTGTAGATGCTGGGCCCATAGGCCTCTGACGCATCATCCTCCGGCCCAGGCAGAATCTGGCCACAGCGAAGGGCAGAGCAGACCTCTTGGCACAGGAAAATCAAATCTCGATGCGTGACACACCATCGATCAGCCGGAACTGATCTATGCAGGTCGTAGGCGAAGGTGGTGACACCACGGGCAGCACGAGAGAGCATGGCTGGGCAACCAATTTGAGATGTCAGCTGTCTGTGCCCTACGAGTACATCAATGATAGCAAATCTAAATGAATCATATTAAATTCATTTAAATTCATTTTTAAATCCAAGTTCTCATCTTTGGCCGTGGAACTGAAAAAGAACTAACTTCTGCCTGGACCCCACGGCCGCACTGCCAGAAGAAATGACTGATTTGATGTTTACCCTGAATAGAAGGCGGCCACGTGCATCAAATAACCAACAAGTTCAGTAGTGCACTGAAAATAAGGCTGGAAACGAAGTCATTTTTGATGAGAAAATGGCTCTCAGCCAACTGACATCAGAGTGCAGTGAGAGGCCCATCCCATCCCCTTGGGTGTTCCACCTGCTGTCCCGGGATGTGCCGGGATCATCAGAAACACCATCAATTCATCTGGCTTTGGCACGCCACAGTTGCAACTTTGCGCCAAGCAAAAGCTTCGGAAAACACAGTGTGAAAAAACTTCCATAGGTCATTAAATGTCCCCATTGAACACATCACCCAACCATTAGGTATATGGTCTATAATGGCTACTATAAGGTGATGTCCAATATTCCCAAAATGGGACAGTTACCAACCCCTGTTCACTGTCAGCGCTATTCAATTCATTCACTCAAGTCGGTGCGGAAACTCTTTCAAGATTCGAAGCCCAATTTGGGAAAGAACAAGGCACCATTTTCTCGATTCCATCTTAATTACCCTCTGGTAAACTAACATAGCTATGGAAAATCACAATTATTAATGGGACAATCAACTATTTCTATGGCCATGTTCAATTGCAAACTGTTAGAGGGTACATCACCACCCATCATCAACCATCCGTATCCGTTTCTGCAGCACCATGCGCCACTTTGATGGGCGAAGTAGCTATCATCCAACGGTTTAGAAGGTTTATAACCCATCATGCAAAAACACTGAGCCATGTAGCTGATTTCAAAGCATCACCGCCGGAAGCACAAAAACACACTTCAAATTGGCACAAATGCTACGGAAAAAGACCAAGAAACTGGTTGCTTGGGTTGCCACAGCCATGCGTACTGATTGGTGGTTGCCATAGCCATGAATAAGTTGGGATCACTACGAAGAAAACTGTGGGTTGAGTCCCTGATTTTCTTTTGTTTCCCAGTTCGCCAGATTTTGCAAGAATACAACACCAAAATTTCATTGCAAGAATACAACAAAGTTTCATTGTATTGTTTCCCAACATTTTCCCACCGACATTGCAAGTTTGAAGGCTATGAATCAAAGCCACATACACACACACATATATATATTCACTTGCAAGGAAAGAACATCCCTTAGGGTGGGCATTGGGCATTATTTTTAATCGGTGTTTTTTGTTTTTTGTGGTCTATCCTTATTTTTTGTTGTTAAAGCCATGACCATTAGCTTTACCACAATATCTCAAACCGCCAGCCAGCTAGCCATTCTTGATGTCCAATCCCAATATTTTCAAATATATTTTTCCTGAGTAAATTGTAATATTTCACTAACCTGAAATAAGGCCATTTGGGGATGATTCCCCTTACTAACCATGATTCCGGTCGTAGTGAGGTCACCCAGATTTTTGGATGGCCAATCACCGCATGGTTGTATTTCCTAGGTAAACTCATTCTTTTGGTTGGTTAATCGTTGTTGCACACCCTCCAGTAAACTAACATAGCTATGGAAAACGGACCATTCATTTAGTTCAATGATTTACCTATCAAAATAGCGTCTTTCCATGTCTTTCCATTGCTATGTTAGTTTGCCAGGGGCTTTCCATCCAACGTCTGATGGTCAAACCAATGTGAATTCTCCAAGCTAAGCCACCGCATCACCAAATCACCGGGGTTCAACCCACAGGTTTGATGGTTAAATCAGGTAAATCCATCATTTTTCATTACCCCCTGGTAAATTAACATAGACCCTGGCAGTTGTCGGGGTTGGAAGACTAGTTTCCATTAAAAATGGGTGATTTTCAGGGTCTATGTTAATTTACCAGGGGGTATTCCAATGTTGATTTTTTGACGATTAAAAACACCATGTAAAAACCGTGAAATATAACCCCAGTCTGCCGAATTTCGTTGGTCAGATCCACTTGGGTGACTTTAAATCAAGCCCACAACCCAGAACTTTTACATTTTGGGATGCTTCAAAAAAATGGTCAATCTTTGGTAGACAAAGAAAACATCAGCTTTTGGACTAGTATTTTCCATTCACTAGTGTGTATTTTATAAAACAAAGTGGGGCCCCCTAGATAGCTAAGTTGGTTTATAACTCCAATAACTACGGTTTATGGTACTTATAACTATAGTTATTGGGGCTTATAAACCAACTTATAACTAGGGGGCCCCACATTGTAGTATGGCACAGAAAACTAAAGGATTAAACTTTCCCTTTTTGGTTGGGGATGAATTCCACCAGTTTTTATTTGTAACAGCAATCAGATAATCAAGTTTAATATGGATTAATCTTAAGTAAATGTCAGAACTTTTACATTTTGAACTGGTTGGTGGTGGTAACCGTCTTGAAAAATGATGGAGTTCGTCAATGGGAAGGATGACATCCCATATTATATGAAATGGAAAATAAAATTCATGTTCCAAACCACCAACCAGAACAAAAATAAAAGTCCCTATTAAGAAATATTATCCCAACCAGACCCATATTAAGTTTCTACAACGTTGGTGGTTTAATATCTATTGTTGATGGTTTAATATCCGACCATTTTTCAGCATTCATCTGGGTAAATTATAATATTTCACTAACCTGAATTAAGGCCCTTACTAACCATGATTCCAGTGAGGTCGTAGTGAGGTCGTTATAATTTACCCAGATAATGGTATATATAAACCCCAATAACTATAGTTACAAGTACCATAAACCATAGTTATTGGAGTTATAAACCAACTTAGCTATCTAGGGGGCCCCACTTTGTAGATCCATCGGACCTGTGGGATCACCAAGGCGCCTTTGATGAGCTCCATGACGCCCAGCACTCTGCTCTCCACGTTGCCATCCTCCGCACGGCGGGCCAGCTCCAAGGCGCGGTTCGCCAGCTCCAAAGCCTTGGGTTTGTTGCCTGGGCTGGGCGCCGGGCGTTTTTTTTGGCACAAAAATGCTGGATTTCACACAGGATGGGGCCCCCAGTCGATAGGGTTCAGTTGCCTGAAAAAAGTGGCTGAAAAACGATGGTTTCTGGTAGATATAACGAACTAGTTCATGGAGGTTATATTGGTTTATAAACCAACTTATAACTGAGGGGCCCCATCCTGCATGATCAATGGCCATTTCCGACATTTTGAGGATCCTGAGATTCCCATTGACATGATTTAACAAGTGAAATGGGTGAAGAAACCAGGGATTTAGCGTGATTTAGCCATGAAATTCCATGAACCATGCGGATACTCAGTGCAAATCATGTTTCATCACCCTACCTGCCAAACCTGAATGCTGGTTGGTGGTGCAATTTCACCATCTTGAAAAATATTAGTTCGTCAATGGCAAGGATTGTCCCATATATGAAATGGAACATAAAATTCATGTTCCAAACATGTTCCAAACCACCAATAAGCCAATATATTGACCCTATAATCATCAACCAACTGGGGCCTTTGAATGTCACGTTCACCTTTTTCCGCTTTTGGAAACATGGTGAACGATGCGAAGAAAACCGATCCGATCCAAACACTTGGGACAATTTCACCAGTGAAATTCTGGGCGGATTTCGCAAGTCAGCATGAAAACATAGAAGTTATAACTGTTAACTATTTTATCATGCTGAATCGAAATTTCGATGCTTGAATCTAATTGACATTGGTTGGTTGGTTGGTTGGTTGGTTGGTTGGTTAAATCTAATTAAGTTAACCAAGCAATTTCATCTAGGTTTAAGCATCAAAAATAGAGGGACTTTAACACAGTGAACAATTGACAAGAGTTTGTCCAAAACTAACGCGTGGCCGAAAATTGCAAATTTATCACGACACATGATGATCATGATTCTTGACATTTATGACATGTCCATATTCTATCTTCTCCAGGGTAACTATCTTTATCCAAACCCTCGTTTCTGGCCCAAGTGGCCCATCAAGTTGGCAATCTCCGCCGACAGGCACACGGCCGAGGCTTGTTCACTGACCGCCCCCACTTCCCGAAACAAATCCTCCGCACGACGACAGGTGCCGAGCCCCTCCTGACCGCGATTCAAAATTGCCAGCGCGTGCGCCAAATGCGCCTGATCTCGCGGGATGGGATGAGCAAAAAGCAGTTCATTTGCAGCTGGGTCTGATATTCATATATATATATATACTTGGTGGCTCATCCCACGAATCGTAAGTGGCTTAGTTCACCCCAATTATAAGTGGATTAACCCTACTTATCCCATTTATAACTAGGGCTATAACCCACTTACTAAGTGGGATGAGCCACCAAGTATATATATATAAATGTATATATACTGGTTGGTGGTTGACCTACCCCTCTGAAAAATGATGGAGTTTGTCCGTTGGGGCTATGAAATTCCCAATATCTGGAAAGTCGTAAAATTCATGTTCCAAACCACCAACCAGTATATAGATCTATTAAGTCCCATTAACCCATATTAAGTTGGGGTACCCATTATAGATCTATTAAGTCCATATGAGTTATATTGGGGTAACTATATGTGTCCCTATTAAGATATATTAAGTCCCATTAACCCATATTAAGTCCCTATTGTTGATGGTTTAACTAAACTTAAGCCACCAGTATATATATATATATATGTGTGTATATATGTGTATATATTCTATGAATAGTTATTTGTAGGACAATGCAGCAACAATTGGGAAAATCGCGTCCAGCAGTAGCAACCTATCGCCTCGTGGGATGTCAGATTGTGCATGTCGTGCTGTTCAGGGTGCCCTTGACCACTGGCTAACCCTCTGGTAAACATACAAAAAACTATGGAAAGATCCACCATTTTCAAGGGGTAAATCCACTATAAATGGGCATTTTCAATAGCTTTTTGTCAACGTTTACCAGAGGGTAATGTTAGGGGCCAAGCCCGTAGAAATCCCAACAAAACTCAGGAACAGCTTTCCAACCTTCAGTGGAACACTTGGTCGCCATGCCGCTGAGATGGTCAAGCTATGTTTGGTTTACCGCTGTTATAATCACAATATGGTAAAGCCAATGGTACCAATATAAACTACCCCCATTAGAGGTTTATTATTGATTTATTGGGTATATAATGGTATATATATATATATATCCCCATTTGTGATGATTGAAAGGACCCCCAGTTATGGTGTTTATGCTGGTTGCAATGGGTGCGTCGGGCCCCAAGGCCCTGTCTTGAAAGTCAACGGATTGGTTTCTGCGGGAAGATCTTTAGAAACCATGGGTCACCCTCTGGTAAACGTTTACAAAAAAACAATGGAAAATCACAATTTTTAGATATTTTTAATGGGTAAATCAACAATTTCTATGGCCATTTTCAATAGCAAACTGTACACGTTTACCAGAGGGTGTCCCATGATATAGGGGTTTCCGGTGTGAATTTTTCCAGCAAATCGCTTGAGAAGAACCCAGGTACCATGGCCGATGCTTCGGCGTAGACATCGGCATTGCGCTTGGCATATGCCATGGCCTCCCGCGCGCGCTTCACCGCCTCATGCGCTGAGTTCCGGTGCCGTCCTCAGTGGTTCATCCTGCTGGGAGGTATACCCTCTGGTAATTTAACAGTTTGCAATTGAAAATGGCCTCTTATGGTCATCCGATCAGCTATCCGAAGGCTCTTGGAATCGGAGAACCCGGAGAAGCCCAGCCATATCGCGAGGGTACATGGGTACATGGTTGGATCAATGACCCAACTCTTGACCTTTCGGGACATTTTTATTTCAATACCCTGGTCAACTTTGGGTTTTGATGAATCTGCCAGCATTTCAGGATGTGTGTGCATTGCAACTATGTCCCTACCCACTGGCCAGTTCCACTGGGTACCTCTGCCAGCTAGATGTTTAGCCTTCCAGCAGGATTTTCAATCCACAATCGGCTTTTTTGGTTACTCTCCGGTACTCTTTGCCTGTCGGCCTACCCAGCTATATCCAATTGGTTGCCCGTTATATGCGCACTGGTTTGTACTTTCTACCATCAATTCCGGATAGAATCGTGAATTGCTTATGACTGGGTTTGCCAGAGTATTCAACCACTCACATGGACTTTGAATGGGTAAAAATAACCAAGCGATACTATGATATGAAATATATACATATATATATATATACACCTATCCCGGTATAGTTCCATAATTTCTGGCCAAAGAATGCTGGTATTTCAAACCCCATCATCCAACCGTCCGAGTGCCAAGAGTCTGTTGGCTTCGATGCCTTGCGCGCTGTCTTGTTGCTTCTTGGCCTGGTACCGGCAGAATTTTCACGGGTAGTTTCTCAACCAATCCATATGGCTGTTTTATTGCACTAAGATGAAGCCTCATTTACCCTCTGGTAAACGTTTACAGTTTGCGATTATGCTATTGAACATGGCCATACAAACCGCCGATTTACCATTAACATTTGGTGAACTTCCATCATTTTTTGTCTGTTTACCAGAGGGTACAAACAAAGAAAAAACAGGAGGGATTGGAGACACAACAGGACTTCACCAGAAATTGAGTCTAAAAACCTACTAGAATGTTAGTGGAATGGGACCGTCCTTTGAGGGAAAACATGGGAAAACTCACGTCTGCTGGGTCTGCCTTGGTAGGCCATTCTGACTTGATTTTGTTTTTCTAATTTTCAATTGGCTTTGTCTGAAAATAGGGTACTTATACCCCGAAATGGGTGCCTATTAATGGCAAATTCTTCTTGGTGTAGTCCATGTCCAATTCACTTCTTTGCTGTTACATCGCGATGGTTTTCTATCCCATTAAAACCGCATTTTGACCAATAGCAAGTGGCTGGGAAACTCTTGCGAAACGCTCCCCCGGCGAGCCACCTTTTCGGGAAGATAGAGACCCATAGCTCCAAATTGCTCCCAAACATTGGAGAGCACTAGATTACCCTCTGGGAAACTAACATAGCTATTGAAAATGGCCATTTATAGTGAGTTTTCCCATAAAAAATTGTGATTTTCCATAGTTATGTTAAATTACCATAGGGTAAGCTACACTGCTATACACTTCAATCAATGGGATTTTCAGGATCCTAAAATGGAGGTACGTTAGTACCATTTTTCAGGCCATATTTCGTGGTGATATTCACTTACATAGGCCTGAGCAATAGGCCTTATATATGGTAGATACCTCCATTTTAGGATCCTGAAATTCCCATTGATTCAAGCATATTTTTGTTGACATTACATCTACTGGCCAGTTCCATCCAGGATGACATTAACCTCGGCAATCAACCATAGCAATGGCCAATTCCCCATTTATAAATATTTGCACATGATTTTCCCAGCTATACCCCATGTATAGCTGGAAATTCCCAGCAGGTTTCATTCCCGGAGGCCCGCAGGGTATATATGATATGGATTTTTTTCTTCCAACTCATGGCTACGGATATTGAACGATATTAACCTTAATCAAATCCACATTAATCTGGTTGGTGGCATACCTACCCCTCTGAAAAATATGAGTTCGTCAGTTGGGATTATGAAATTCCCAATATATGGAAAGTCATAAAAGGCATGTTCCAAACCACCAACCAGTTAATGTTAGTAAATGTTAGTAAAACCATAGTAAACCATCCCAAAATTCACAATTTTCATGGGTGGTTTCAACCAATCCATATTTTTTTAAAATTGCTTTACTCAGATTAACCCTCCAGTAAACGTCTACATAACGAACTGGAACATCACCATGTTTTAATGGGTAAATCAACTATTTCTATGGCTATTTTCAAGTTCGCAAGCTGTGAACGTTTAGAGGGTATTGGTTATAAACACACTATTTTACAAACTATTACCCTTTGGTTATTTAACATAGCCATGGAAAATCATCACTCTTAATAGATACATCATCTATACATGGGTCATTTTCCGTAGCTATGCTAAATAACTATGGAAAATCACAATTTTTCATGGGAAAATCCACTATAAATGGTGATTTTCCATAGGTATGTTAGTTTACCAGAGGGTAACCTTCATTGAACCGTCATTTCCCAGCCCTTTTTTTTGGGCGCAACCGCGCCTGGAACTGTTGCGCCTCCTGGCCCTTTCTGTCGCCGCGCTGCAGGGAGGTCGAGGCCAGGAAGTGGAGCAGCGCCGTTTCGCCGCGGACGTCCTGGTGCCCGGTGCTGGGGAGGCCGAAATGGAAGTGATTTCAATGGGGAAATCCATAGGAAACCATATAGGAAAACCATAGGTTTCAATGATAAATCCATAGGAAATGGAGATTACATGAAAAATGGGCATTTCACATGGTTTAACCTGGATAAACCATAGGAAACCATATAGGAAAACCATACAGGAAAACCATAGAGGATGGTGCCCCCCAAAAGTGATGTTTGTTGGTTTATGGGGCCATCTAGATATAATTCTAAGTACACTGTTGTTATTATAGTACATTATTGGTATTATAGTACACTATTGTTATTCTAAGTACACTATTGTTATTATATTCCAAGTACACTAACAATAGTATATAATAACAATAGTACACTAGTTTATAAACTAACTTAGCTAGCTATGAGGTCCCATCCTTTTGGAAAACATGAGAAAATATCGGGAAATCCCACGAAAAATCAAGGTTCATAGCTGGGAAAATCCTCGAACTAAATGGATCGAAATGGGAGAATCCTCATTGTTATGTTGGGTTGGCCACTTAAGTCGAACTGCACATCCAAGTATGGAACGGCCCTGTCGTGCTGAAGCAGATGGATGTCCGGATGGAAACAGATGGAAAAGATGTCGGATGGGGGTAGGACTACGCTTTGGGAAATGAGAATTGGGAATTTCATACCATGATGGTCGTGTCAATTTTCTGAAGGAAACAAATAGGGATTTAAGGGGATATTGGTAGGATTTAAGGGGAGAGATACACACACACACATATATATATATATGTATACATATACCAATATTATGTAGAGTGTTCCTCAAAAACATGCCGAACATTTCCAGGATGGTAGTTCGATGATGGTTTTCCATCATTTTCAGGTTTCTGATCTATTTTTAGGTTGCTATACATAGACTTGTGTATGCACATATTATATCATGTCAATATGTAGGTAGACTGGATGGAAAGATAGATAGAGGGACATAGAAGGACGCATAGATAGGTACTTCTGTATTGAGATTTAGATATGTGTATATATATATATATATGTATAGGGAGAGAGAGGGGAGGGAGGTACGGAATACAATACATGCATGTTTCCAATTGTGGAAACCAACATGTATATATATATACATACATAATTATATAAATATATATATATATAAACATGACCTGCAAAGAAACGTGCAAACCCTTTTAATGACACAATGCACGTGGATATGACCCCCATGCCCCTAATCTCAATTTCCCTATAGAGGGTCCCAAAAACAGAGAAACGTCTTTTTCCAGAATGTTACCAGTGATCTTTCAATGCGAACCCTGGATGGTCTATCCATTTTAGGGTTTGAAGAATGGATACAGGATGAATCTCATTTTTCATCGGTTTGATCGTTGATTTACAGAGCAATACAGAACAGATCCCGGCGGGCTAGTATATAACTACCTATGAATTCGGGGGTCGGAGAGGATAGGGCTAGGGATTATCCCCATGTCTGGAAACTACTAGGGCTGCAGAACAAGCTAGGATTTGTTGAAGGTATTGCAATTTTGCCAGATATTATGATTTGAACAGCGAGTTACCGTAGGATTATTCTGATATGTCTGTGTCACTGTCAATATCCCAATAATCTCTCACAGTGGAACAGCCAGCCGCCATATCTGGCAGGTCTTGGCCTAAACATGTGAAAAACGCGCAGCTGCGGCAGTGGGGTCCTCAATGGCCTTGCAGTACTTCTTGGCAATCAGCGCTTGTTTGATGGCCTCTTGCTCATCACCTTGGGTGAGTAACACCATGGACTCCCATGGACTTCAATCCTGTCAGGGTGGCAACAAAAATTACCCAGCTTCGAAATCCAAGATATCCAAGTGACCTTTGGCCAAATGCGCTGCTGCCAGCTTCTGCAGTGCATCCGCTAGGCCTTTCTTGAAGTCGATTTCTTTGCCTTGAGTGGTTCCGATCATCATCAATCATCACTGTTTGGGGTCCCGGGACTTGTGATTAAGAAACCATACAATTGGAAACAAATAAACTTAGTAGGGCTCAATTACTCACTTAGTAATAATGTCTTGTAGATTTTATTATAGCCACTTAGTAATATCATGTATGGTTTGCCATAAAAACAACAAATACTATGAACTAGTATGGTAATTACCCGCTTACCCTCTGGTAAACTAACATAACTATGCGACATCACCATTTTTAATGGTAAATCAACCATTTCTATGGCCATTTTCAATAGTTTAGTTTACCAGAGGGTAAATGAGGGTTCATCTTAGTAAAGCCATAAAACAGCCATATGGATTGATGGTTGAGAAACTACCCATGAAAATTGTTCCATTTGGGGAAATCGCCATGTTTGATGGGTAGATCAACTATTTCTATGGTCATTTTCAATAGCTAACTGTTAGTTTACCAGAGAGTAGTAATTCTACCGTAATTTTACTAACTGTTACCCTCTGGTAAACTAACATAACTATGGGAAATCACAATTTTTCATGGGAAAACTCACTATAAATGGCCATTTTCAATAGCTATGTCAACATTTACCAGAGGGTAGTCACGGCCCACAGGATGCAGAAGAACCGTAGTTCCAACCCTCGGCTGCCTGGTTTTGGATAGTAGGGAAGGGGGAAAGGTCCATCATATCTGCCTGAAGAATAGTAGTAACAATAATGAACATAATTAAAATAGTTATGGTAACAATAATGCTTATCAATAATAGTATCAATAATAATAGTACCAATAATAGTAACAATAATAGTTATGGTAACAATAACAATAATACTAGTAGTAATAGTCATTCTTGGTCCATTATATTAGAAAATACTAGTCACAAAAATAAAATTCAACGACCTGAAAATAACTGCTAAGGCCGTATGGTGATGATTCCCCTGCACATTCACCATCAGTTCTGGAGAAAGCGTTCATTGGTTTTATTTGGAGAGAATCTATCCGAAGTAAGCATTGCAATCAGTATTTGCGTGCGAGCCCAGACGAATTACTCAAAACGCCTTAATTCCCTCCCCAAAGTTTCATCGATCCCAATTTAATCGATGAAAAACGTTTTTTTTCACATAACATAAACTCCCCAAGTGTGCAGGTAAATATGTCCAGCAATGTCGTTATTGGTGAATCCCCTATTATCCTTGCCGAAATGCTGGGTATTAACCTTGAAATAGTGAGCCTTCTCACCATTTTCGCCGGCTAACCCTCTGGTAAACGTGAGCAAACAATTACTTTACTTCGAGTGATCCCCACCATGACATTTATCGATTTGTTACTGGCGAATTTTCTGGCATTCTATCTGGCATATCTTCTGGCATTCTACCTGGTCACTGACAAATCTGCTGTCACATAGATACTAGCCACTCCCTTTGCAAGCAAGCCATTGCGTTTTTTTTGGTCTGTTAGCCGGTCTGCCGCTTCACTCCCGAATGTCACATTGCGTCACCGCTTGCAGATCAGGCTGCAAAACAAACATGCCAAGACATGTTGGAGTTCACCTGCATCACTCATGTCATGTCGCCTGCAGTGCAGCTTGGAAAACAAACATGCCAGGACACTGTGGGAAACCATCTGAATCAGTCATGGAATGTCACCTGATGGAATGCCAAGACGTACTGAACCACCACGTGATTCAAGACCGAACTTCTGATGTACACTGTGCTGCTCTCGAAACCGACACAGCTTTCCCACTATCACAAAACAAGATCAAATTGATTCTGACATGATGAACTCTCATGAAAACTCTCATTCTCATACGCCACCTTACCCTTACCCTTACAAAGCCTACAAGCAGTGCACCCGTGATCACCAATCATCACACAGGAGCAGGATCACGAGTCATGACAACAGCTCGTATATCTTCCACCACAAGCATTGCTTCTGCCAAGTGTGGCGATACATGCAAGTGCTCCACAGGATCCAACTGTTGCAGTAGCATGAAACATCCGTGCAAGCCATCAAAAAGTCTCTGTCTAAGTCTATTCGGAAAGGCTCTGAAGGTCACATAACTGTTTCGAGTATCATGTTCAAGAGTGGCAGTGAAATAGGGCCAAAGAAGCGGTAGCAATACTGGCACAACCGCAGCAGCCCCTGGATCTTGGAATAACAAGGCCAGCCGCAGCGCTTTCCATACGTTCTGCAA
>Ga0126342_10016782_pt1 | contig 12717 bp, 10 predicted proteins | sample Cyp1metagenome_FD_92528 | JGI IMG/M metagenome (GOLD analysis project Ga0126342, IMG submission 92528) | Coral microbial communities from Lord Howe Island, Old Settlement Bay, Australia - Cyphastrea 1 metagenome | ecosystem: Host-associated > Invertebrates > Cnidaria > Coral ...
ATTAGCGCCACTGAACGAGGTTGTTCTTTAGAAAAATAGAGTGGCCCGCATGTATGTATGTATGTATGTATGTATGCATGCATGTATGTATGTATCTAACCATCTATCTATCTATCTATCTACCTATCTATCTATCTATCTATCTATGTATCTATGTATCTATATTTTATGTAGTGATGAATATATATATATATATGTATATATATATATAGAGGTATGTATGTATATATGTTTATACGTATATATGCATGTACGTAAATATATATATGCATAAAAATAATATATATATATATATATATATTAAAAACAAATATATATATATATATATTGAAAACAAATTTAGATATATACATATCTAAATATAAAACAAATATAAACAAATATATCTATTTAGAGAAAATATTTATGTAATATAAATGTATAAACATATGTAATATAATTTTAAGTTTTCAATAAATAGATATATATAAATAATTTACATATTCATATATGTATATATATAATAAAACAAAAGTATATATATGTGTATATATATATGATTACATAAACACACACATATATATATATATATATATAATAATAACATAATATATTTAAATAAATAAATATGTTTATATATATGTATATATAAATGATATATGTATCATTTAGATGATCATCTACCTGCCTGTCGTTGAATGGGAACCTCTTTAAAAAAAATCAACGACTTGGAAAATGGCGGATCAAGATCAACCCGTGGATGATGACAACGGGGGTGGGACGGAGCTATGTTTTGAGGATGGCACATATCTGTTGGTTGTTAGTCATGGGTCATTAAATGTCCCATTTTGGGAATATTGGACATCACCGAAAAAAGTAGCCATTATATACCATATACCTAATGGTTGGGTGATGTTCAATGGGGACATTTAATGACCCATGTTAGTTGTTTCCCATTTCTGGTGATTCGAAAAAGATGTGGCCTTCAAAAACCGAAGAACTCCCCCTAGATGTTCATCGCTACAAGTAATATTAGGAATATCGTATCCATCCGCCTGTTTCAAACTGAACCTATCTATTTGTTCAATATCTTCCTCAATACAATGGGGGCTCCCCTAGCTATAATAAGTTGATTTTTAATCCCCACTTTAAATATATCAAACCAAATATGTATATATATATATTTGCACCAACTTAGCTATCACAAATCAGTCATATATCATCATATGAGTAGCGGGCAAAATTATATGTTAAATTTAATGCCATGCACAAAGTAGGGTCGTCCCCTATTGGTTGTGAGGATTTCAGTACTCTCCGTGGTATCACAAATGGGGTATCGGTATAGGGTCGTCCCCTATTGGTTATGAAGGTTTTGTGCAATCTCGAAAAGGCCAAGGCGAAGCAAGACTAAATTAGTATTACAACAATTTTGTCGGTTACTCATATATCCATAATATTCCATTTAAAAAAAATCGTTAAAAAGTCCATAAAGCCAATTAAATCCCATTAAAACCCATTAAATTTCATTAAATCCCATGAAATGCGGATTTTTCCTTGCGAAAATCTGCATTTTTCAACGGGTTTCGTCGCTCCAAGTTACAGTGGACATGGCTCGGAGGCATCGCTCCAAGCGAAACCTCGGTGATGTGCGGCATGGTACTAACTAGAAGGACCATGTTTTACCCTATAGATCTAGAGGAGATCTACATTGATATTAGATGATATGAGTAATCATTGACTATAGTTAAGTAACATTTTACAATTGTATAGTATAGGTTGCATTACGTATCAAAATATCATTAACTTACAATGAAATTAGTAATACCTGTGGTTGTACTTTAAACAAAACGTTATATTAATCATGTTTAGTTATGTTTGGCGAACAATGATCATCTTATCTATCAACATAAACTATATTATATTGGTCATTGGTGATATTGATCTATGATCTATGATGATAATACATGATGAATAGTAATAGAACATGTAACAATGGGTATGGATAACTTAGAATATTGCACCAAGCTGATTCCCCGAATCCCAACTGTGATTCCAGGGCTCGGTCACGCTGTGAGGTCACTTTAATTTACCCAGATACCCTCTGGTTATGTCAACATAGCTATTGAATTGAACATGGCCATTTATAAGTGGATTTACCCATTAAAAATGGTGATTGTTCATAGTTATGTTAGTTTACCAGAGGGTATACTGGTGACAATTGATGGGTCAAAACCTATAAAAATTACCAACTGGGGGCTAAGCATCCATTATATAGCTAGTTATTTTAAGCTACCATCCGGGCACCAGGCTTTTAACTTATTGGTGATATTCCAGGTAGGAATTTTCCAATCTATAAGAACATATATCAGCTGCCAATTTATGTTCCAGGAAACTAGGTATCTGAATCTAATTTTGAACAAAAAAATGCTGAAATTGCCATGTACCGATAAAAAATGGAAGCGCTTCCATAAGCGCCCCTCTACAAAGCCTGTGCAAGGGAACCCATGAAAAGATGGTCTTATATCGTACAGTGTACCACCGGTTTTCGTACGGAAAATGGTCGATAGTATAGACTATGATTCGTAAAACCGTTTGACAATATATTATACATAATCATTAATGTAATCAATGTATGATAAACTAAACATCCATAAACATTAACAACTGACTATAACGATTATGGATGCCAACTAGATTTATCAATGGCAAACTATTTTAACTATATAGTCTGCAATCTTTTAAATGATTCCCTAAATTGAAAAGTTGGGCCACCAATCTTCCGATCTTCCTGCCGGTCTTACTCCACTTGAGATGGCCAAGAAAAATTGAAGAGTTGGGCTACTAGAGTGGTCTAATTTTGATCCGGGGTACTCCCATTTTAGGAAAACTCCATGCTGCTCCCCCTCCTGAGTATGGTCAGGGGCTTCAATTTTTTGGTTACGTTGTCATACAAAGCTGCGCATGTTTGAACGCCGATTTGTTCAAAGTTATTTGGAGGTAACCAAAAATTTTCGGAAAGAGCAGCCTGGTCCAGGAGCATCCGGTTTTCGCCTAGATACAACCTTTCATCTCCAGGTAGCAGCCCTCCACCTGCACAGGACATATTCAAATGTAGATATTTCCGTGGCAGCATTGTGACCCACCTTCTTGGAATGCACCTTCAACACATGATTGATCTGATTGACGTCTTTATTGATGTTTGTGGTGTCTGTCAGAAGTGAACACCTGCATTTTCCATCATTGTCCCCTTTCAAGCTACATTTTGATCCTCCTTGGCTAACGAGCCATCCCCTTGTTTGCTGCGTGGAGCCCCGGTTCCAAGCAACAAGCACTTGAAGGCCACATTGTGAGCTTGTCGGAAAATGGGGTACCCCTACATCAATTTGACTAATCATACTTTTCCCGTAGGGGGGTTTCCTAAAATTAAGCTACCGGGTACCCCAAATCATCGATGTTATCATTTTAATAAGATTTTCCACTATAAACATGTATAATTATTAACCATCCATTTTGGGGTACCCCTATTTCAGGAAACCTCCATGGGTTCAAGCGGACCCACACTTCCAGACATCGCCTCCTCTACATGTGCCACCTCCTCTTGCTGCAGAACAGCCTGGTTGGTTGGGAAGATCGGAAACCATCAATTTTCCTATGAAAAAAAAGGGAAACTTCCTGTAAATGTTCCCTTAAAACAATCCATTGAAATTTTGGTATGGGTTGAGGGTATGAACCTAACCATAGCTTCCAAGTTTTCATAGCAAAAGTAGCAGCGTTTTCGATGTTCGTTTGAAAAAAGATGGTCCCAAGAGGTATTGACCCATCCCCGTTTCGCGTTCCAACCCCCGCCCTGGATTTTGCTGTTGCAAAGAGGCAACCTGGATGTAATGTGGATCCGTGGTCAACAAAAAAGCCAACCAACAAATTGGACGTCAGCCAATCTGCACCAATATATTTGATATAGACAACAAGCATGTGCCAATGGTTGGTCACAAGAAATGAATGCCAACGCCCATCTGATCGTGCCAATCCTCGCTGATTTTCAAATCCCCTGCCTCGAGATGCCCAAATGCTGCTAGCTTCGGGGACTTCAGAATCTTCAGTATCGACCTGGGGTGGATGTGTTTTTTTTTTCACTTGATGAAGTAATCATATGATGCATTGAGTTCAAGCAACACATATTCAATCAAATATTACTATACGACATGATCTAATTCATGTCTAAGCAACTCTATCTTACATGGAAGCAAATCATGATTGATACACTATATATATACATATTATCACATATCAACTCAAACTGAACCACCAACGTTTTTCTGGTTACTGCTTCGGTTGCTGGTTGCATCGTATTTAAAACCAGCCAACTCGGTATTCACAGGATGCCTGGGCCTGGGCTCCAAACCCACTTAGTATCTATGAACACATGCTTACATATGCACGTGTCTGTATATCTTCAAACATGTTCAAATATGTATATGTATATATACAATTATATACATATACATATTCCATGCATGTATTTGATTTGTTATGCGGACCGCTGGTATCTATATCATCATACAGACATGTGTATATATATATATATACATATTTATTTTGCCTTTATTTGCAATATACCACCAATGACCTGTATATTCCCATCAGCTGACCTGCCAACCTTAGGCACCATGTACCTGTACATAGTGGTTCGCCAACACCATCCTTCGGGTCCTGATTCATGACAAATGCCCTATCGAGTTGGGACCATCAACCCAGCCGGTCGTCTTACAGGTTGCCACATTGAGCTCGGGGCAACTGTCTCAGCAGATATTGACACTGCAAGAACACCACGAATAGAACCTACCGGCATAGCGATGACACCGTTGCGGAAGGAAAGGTGTCGCGAAAAGTAAAAGCATAGGGGCCTGTACCTGGGCAATGTGGTGAGTCTTGAATGGTTCTTTGATAGAATCCCCCTCAACTGTTGGTCTCATGTTTCAGAAGTGTGAAATTGTGGAGAAAACCATTTGATGATATTTGATGATATCTGATGATATTTGATGATATTTGATGATATTTGATGATATTTGATGATAGTTGATGATATTTGATGATATTTGATGTATACCGTGGCATCATATTAAAAATATGTATATATATATATATTAATCATATCCTCTCCGTGCCAGACGGTGATCTATACATCCCCACATTTTCCACCCAGTAACCCCCATCAGTAGCCAAATTTCTTGGTGCGACGCTCGTGACTGTCACCAAATTGTTCAGAAACTCCTATTGGAATCCATCAATGTAGCTAAGCCCATGTAAAATGGATGGTTACAAAAACATGTGTTCCCTTGGTGCCTCAATTTTGTTTTCATCCCCTGCATGGGGATATCAGGATGGATCAAAACCTATGGTAACATCCAAAAAAACCTGCTGTTTTGTCCCAAACACGGCAAATTTCCATGGTTTGAACCATAGCCATATCAGTAGATCTAGCTTGTGATATTCTGTTGGTCCAACTGGTTTTTCAACCCGCATATAAACATATACATAGATTATAACATATTATAACCATAAACATATAAACCCACTTACTAACACATCATAAGCATATGACTTGAGTTGCCGGTGTTTGGCTTAAGACTGGGGGGGATGGTGCACGGCAAGGTGCTAAAAAATCAGAAATAAGTGCTCAAATTTGGAGAAATAGGTGTTTTTTTTTTGGAAGAAAACCAGTCGGGATCCATTCGGGACGTAGTCGGGCACCAATTTTGCAACAAACGGGGGTTCTACAACATATGACAAGCATGCTACAATCAGATCATAACCATCGCCTCTCTGGGCAGCCAACGAGCAGAGGCCACAAGCACAGCCAACGCCTCAGGACATCCGTTGCTGGTTAGCTCATGTTGGTTAGCATCGATAGAACATGAGGCAATGAACTATCACTTCAACAATTGTTATATATATATATATATATTCAAAAAAAACAACCAATGAATAAAAAAACATGTGTTTTTTTGGTTTACCAAAAAAAAGTGTGAAAGTACCAGTAACTAGTGAACAATGTAAAATATCTCGTGACGTACAAGGTCGGGCACCCAACCGATATCTTTCTGTGGGTGCTAAGCTAACTTGAATCACTGGGCTCTATGGCAAATACATCTATAGTTTACCTATATTTTTCATGGGGGTTACAAAGCAAACTGCAACTGGCGGTGCTCAACTTGTGCTCCTCTGATACCGCGGGACATGGTGATGCTCGGATTCAGTGGGAGGCCACATGTGCCACTGAGGGGAAGAAACAATGCTATCTATCGCACTATCAATGGATTGGTTAAAGGACAATGGAGCCCTCTGGCAATTTTACAGTTTGCTATGGAAGCCATGGCCATAGAAATAGTTGATTTACCCATAAAAAATGACTTTTCCATAGCTATGTTAAATTACCGGAATGTAATGGGGAGTGAAGCATGATTGTATCATGACCATTTGCGGTTCCGGTTATCCCACCGTTATGATCCGCCATCAGCCATTGAACACTGATATTGGAATATATAAACAACACTGGAAAAAAACATGAATGATGACCAAAATTCCATTCAAACAATCAGCACTTTCAGGTAACAATCTGCAATGCATGATTATACAATACATCTGGATAAATGATGTTTGAAAAGTTGGGCCATTTTGGGATGATTCCTAGCCATCCTTGGTTCGTCTTTCCAGTGACGTCACGGATCATTCTAATCGTATCCAGGATGTTGTGTTCCTTTCCTCAATAAATCGGAACAACATCTTGCATTCTTTTCTCATGTCAACTGGTTGGTGGTTTTAACCCCTCTGAAAAATATGAAAGTCAGTTGGGATGATGAAATTTTCCAATATATGGAACAATCAAAAATGTTCCAAACCACCAGCCAGTAATTTCCCAAATTTGGGTTACGTAGACTAAAACATCGCAGGAGGTGTTATTGATATGACGGAGCTTGAAGATGCTGCGAGAACACACACACACATATATATATGTCAAAAGTCGAAACGATCCAAATGTTCATATAACCAACCACCCATCAACCTTCCATTTTCTGTTCATCTGCATTTTGCCAAATGTTTACCAAATTTTTCCATATTTTACCATAGTTTACCATAGTTTACCCCTATCTTCTGGGATAGTGGCTGTAGCTCTACGGGCATCTGCTGGACCCCGGGGAGCCCCACCACGAGCTGCGGCCAGCGGCCGAGGCAGATCGCCAAGCGATGACCTAAAGGGAACTCGATTGGAGTTTTATAAACTTGGATTACGGGCATATATGGGATATATATTGGATATATATTGGATATATATATATACATATTGGATATATATATATATATATTGGATATATATATATATATATTGGATGTATATATTGGATATATATTGGATATATATTGGATATATATTGGATATATATATATATATATATTGGATATATATTGGATATATATTGGATATATATTGGATATATATATATATATATTGGATATATATATATATAAATATATATCTCTGTCTATCCATCTATCGATCTATCTAATCTGATCTAATATAATCTAATCTAGTCTAATATAATCTCTAATCTAATCTAATCTATCTATTGATCTATCGATCTTCTATGTATCTACCATGAATTCTTTATCCAAGATTATGAATGGGAAATCCGTTACCAGCCAGGACCTTACGGGACGTGGAGCTCTGGTGAGCGCCCTTTCGCAAAGTTGCTGTAGAACTAAGCTGGGTTTTGATTGACTTTGAGTGTAGGTTTTGTTATGATATATCTACAGTTGGATGGGTGGGTTTATAAACAAACTGACATGTGACATCTGACTTTCCAGTCATCTAAAAAGTAAATAAATATTGATGGCTCGGCTCCATGAAGACCATTCCTTTGTGAGATGGGTCAAGACCAATGATGTTCGCGGGTGAGGGGATGAACAACTAGAGTTTCATCTGGAGATGATGAATATTGATGAATCATCATCACTGAGACTGAGAGGGGCGAACATGAAAATAATTTATGAACTAATTGAATGGTTGAATGTAATTTACATAAAACGGGAGATCCAGAGAAGGAAATCCCTTACCATCTGGTTATGACTAACAGTTTGCCATGGAAAGATCCACCATGCTATTAAGAACGGTAAACCATCTATTTCTATGGGCCATCTATACCATGGCAAACTGTTAGTTAGTCATAACCAGAGGCTAAACAAAAAAAACAACATCGATGGGATTTCACACAAAATTGGTTCAAGGGATTTCTGTATTTCAGTAACCACATTTCACTATGAACCACGATGAACCAGGATCGGGACGACTACTTGTTAAACATATTTAACTCACTAGTGTGGATAAGTGAACCCTAATTAATGTCATGTATACCTGATTTCGAATTGAATCAAACTTGATTGAGCGGTGTTGCTGGTTGTTTTTGACATCCGAATCACTGGTTGCTCCATGTTGCTCCCTGCGTTGAATTGCCACCCGCCATGTCCTGTCCAAACCCTGCAGTAGATCTCAGCAGTGAAGAGCTGCTAGTTTCACTTTGCAGGGCCTGAAGCAAAGTGATTTATATGTATGTATATTGAATTATATATATATATATATTGTTAATAGATTTTTTACAGTAGATACACATATCACACATAAATATATATATATATATATATATATTATATTATCTATATACGCCATACATGCACTACAATACAATATATAAGTAGTGTTGTCTTTATCCAGGTCAAGCCGCTCTCAGAGTGAATCAGCTGTAAGGCCTCGAGGGCCTAGGGTGATGCGACCGAGGAAAAACCCAACAAAAACACGGGGGATTTGATGGATGGTGATATATGGATTATTTGATTGGGTTATTTGAAATCAAATTTGATAAATGGTGATATATGGATGATGTTGTCCATGGATTTAATTATGATAATCATGGATTAAAATATATAGTGATATCAATGATAAAGTGATTGAGGGTGATTATAATTATAGTGGAGATATTATCCATGATAATGATAAAGTGATATAAAGTGCATAATAGCCCCAGCTCTATCAAACCATTAATTTTAGCTATGATATACACCATAACAATTGGCACTTTACAATGGGTAAACATACTGGATAAATGATGTGATGTTCATGGCATTATGTAGAATAATATGTAATATAATTATATATATATTATACAAATTTCAATATAACCAACAACGCATGAGATGGGATACTGATACAAAGAATTACGGGTGGAATATCCAAGAAATGGTTGCATGATATAATGGAATAAGATTGGAATATTTATGGAATATTGACGCATGGAATATTATGCAATGTGAGGCCTCCCAGTTATAAGTTGGTTTATAAGCCCCAGTAACTATAGTTATAAGTACCATAAACCATAGTTATTGGAGTTATGTTCACCAACTTAGCTATCTTGGGGGCCCCACATTGTGGAATATTAACGGAATATTGGTTGATACCCTTCGGTGTCATCCAAAGTGGCTGGAAAATACAGAAAATCCATGGGACATGTGACAGGCTGAAAAACGTTTGAAAACGGTCCGGGTACTTCTCACATTCCAAACATAGACAGCTCATCTTGTGACCTGATTTTGGGACGGAGTGCGCCGGATTTCCATATTTTTTGCTACGGTTCAAAAGACGAAGCAAACGTGGGGTGATGCCTCATATGTTGGACATCAGCTGGGTCCCATGAGACTCTTCTTGTGAAAACCTCATCGGGAGCTGTATCCAATTGGTATCAATTGGTCCCAGGAGTAATGAGAATCATCATGGCCATGCGGGTCTGGGGTCTGGGGACCATGTGAAATTTAGGGGCCCTCTCCTGCGCCTTTCATAGCGCAATGGTTAGGATATATTAGGATCATGTTCTTGCCGCATACTTGGGGAAGAACCCACCTCAATGTCAGGCTACCGCAGGATTTCATGGTTCTCCATTCACAGAGCCAGAAATTATTACGGTAATCCTATGTATAGAGTACCATATACCATGTGCTTATTGAATTTAATCTAGTTGATCTCCCAATATCCTATCAGAATCCATTAGATATTACAAGTAGTCTATCTATAGATCATCAAAGATTATCATAGTCTATATATAGATCACCAATTGATGGGATAATATATCTCAATGGATTGGTTGAAGGGAAAATCTTAACCGGAAACCAGAGTTATTTTCCCATGAAGATCATGGGGTTTTCCTGTAAATTTTCCCTTAAACCAATCCATTGATTATCATAGTCTATATATATATAGATCACCAATTGATGGCAAATTTATCATAGATTTTCCCATAGATTCTCCCATCAATTGCTGCCGAACCATCCCATCGAAACAGCACCGAAAGAACGCCCCAGCTCCGTAGGCTCCGAATCCGTCGAATCCCGACCTCCTTTCGGAGTCCTTTCGCTCGAAGCAGTGCCTTTGAAAATTGGCATACTGATGGGACATGGGGATGGGACATGGGGATGGGACATGGGGATATGAAATGGCTAGAAATTCATGGATATTAATGGTATTCAATGGGATTGATCATGGTTTAATGGGATTGATCATTCGTGATTCAATGGGATTGATAATGGGATACACCCTCTGGTAAAAATACCATAAACTATTAAACAGTTGGCCACAGAAATAGTTAATTTACCCATGAAACATGGTGGACCTTTCCATACTTATGTTAGTTTACCAGAGGGTATAATGGGGATATGACTGGGAGATATCGTGAATTCTGATTAGATATATACATCGCATATGGGAAATGATGAACATGTTATTTAAGATACCCTCTGGTAAACAGCCACAAAACTATGGAAAGATCCACAATGTTTCATGGGTCAATCAACCATTTCTGTGGCCATTTTCCATGTCGCTTGTTGTATGTTTACCAGGCCGGGTATATCCCATTAATATCCCATTGAATCACGATTAAAAGTCCCATTAAACCATTCTAAATCCCATTGAATACCATTAATTTCTAGCCATTTCATATTTCATAGGGATATGTTCATGGGATTTGCCTTCTGGTGTACAATCATCGAACTATAGCTGGGGAATCCCGGCGGATTGCACCACAATATGCATCGAACTATGGCTGAGTTTCCACTGCCATGTTGGCTTACCAGAAGCGTTTCATCCCATCCCCATGATATCCAATTTCATGAAATATGATGATTATTGAGATATAAAGGGGATATTGAGATTTACATTTGGCCAACAGGCCAATATTCTCTTTATATCCCATATATCCCATGATTATGCCAATATAAAGAGAAACCTCCATGAAAAGTCTCATGTTCATTGGTGATTTGAACATATTTGAACTGTAGATTTGCCATCAGTTAAGTCCTCCATCAATGGGCAATTTTCATCCGGTAAAATTCTGGCGGGTAGGGTCACCCTTGAGAGTTCAGATCAACATGTCTTTCGAGAACTGGTGGTTTATTGGTGTCCACCCCACCAAATCTTGTAATATGATGTAATGTGGTAAACCCAATGCCATAAACCTATCATGGCTGGGGATGGTTTATGCAACCCATAAACATGGTGATGACTTGATGATGGTTTATGAATTTGTTTTTTCGCATCACTGGATTTATGATTTTGTTTTATCGTCATTGGTGTTCGAAAGCGCCGGAGTTTATTGACGTTCGATCAAAGTAAGGGTCACAATGTGGAAATTTGATATGTGTGTATGAACAAATATGAAATTTGATATTTAATTATCAAACAATATTACAAACTTAATATTTACACAACCTGATGCCCTGGGACGACCCTGTGATTCAACACCAACAAACTTGTTCCGCTATGTTCCGCTGCCTTGGCGCCTTGGCTACCGCCAAGTCTTTGTTGCTGGAATTCATATTGCCCGTGCACCACATCATCATTTAATCCCACCCCCCCAATATTCAACATCCCCTAAATGGTCCCAATTCAGCGGAAATTCCTTACTAAAACATGGTTTCAAAGGGGGTGAAACAAATATTAGCAGGAAGGGATTAACGTGTTCCACCTGCAACTATGTGATCATTCCACTAAAAAATCATAAGGTTGATCACGTGAGCAGCGCGTCAGCAGGAATATACATTGAAACATCGCCTTTTTACACCATCAACACCAGACTCTGGACATGGTTTTTACCCACACGTATTTGGGCCAAATTTCAGAGACAAACTCTCGGTGTACATAAATAATATTATAAATAATAGTAATATTATAAATATATAATTTTGCATGTATATATGACTAGAAAATGCTAGAAATATACGTATGTGTCCAATAGTTTCAAATTTGGAACCATTCGGAATATTCAATCAATGGATTGGTCTAAGGGAAAATTTACAGGAAACCATTGTTTTTACCATTAAATATACAGTAGGGTTTTCCCGTAAAGTTTCCCCTAAACCAATCCGTCGATTCAAAACATGTCAAACTTTCATTGGTTCTCATCCACATCTGGATCGCGTCGCATTAAAACTCCGGCACAGGTGCCTCGGAATCGACGTGTTTCACCTGCAGCGCAGTGTGATCCGTGGTAGACTTAAAAGGATATGGAGGTTTTCCTGAACTTGAGGCCGGGGGTGGATGACGAAAGCTAGCGGGGTAGGAGAAAGAAGGAAGGGAAGAGGTGAGTTGCGGAGGGACTGTCATCATCATGTCGCGGCATTGTTCGTCCCAACGAGGATGCA
>Ga0126342_10016783_pt1 | contig 12717 bp, 12 predicted proteins | sample Cyp1metagenome_FD_92528 | JGI IMG/M metagenome (GOLD analysis project Ga0126342, IMG submission 92528) | Coral microbial communities from Lord Howe Island, Old Settlement Bay, Australia - Cyphastrea 1 metagenome | ecosystem: Host-associated > Invertebrates > Cnidaria > Coral ...
TAAAATTGTTACACAATGGGGTTTGTTTTTGTTCTAAGTGTGTTTGTTTTTGTTCTAAGTAGTGGGGTTCGGATGTTTACGGTTTTTCATTCTAAGTAGTTTCTCCCTGTGATATTTGTCCGAAAATTTTTTCCAAAATTTGTTCTAAGTAGATGTCCGTCGCTATATATACACATCCGACTGCTTCGGAGCTTGCACTCCGTACACTCATGTCTCGCACCAATCATCCACTGTCCGCACCTCCCCCTGTTGGTTGCGCTTGACGCAGCTGAGCTGATTTGTCAAGACCGCGCCCTGCCAGAATTCATCCTGGACCTGGGACAACCCAGCAATCCCTTCGAGCTATCCGGGAGGATAAATGTCAAGTCTGACAGACCTGCAACAGAACAAGCACTGGGAATCTCCGACGTGAAGGGCCGCCACAGCTGCTGATGCAGCACAGGCAGATAAGCCGAAGCAGCGCTCCGAGTCGCGCATCGCAGGGTGGTTCACGAGGCATACCTGTGGATTCATCTGGAAATGGGGCATACCGGGCATATCCCAAAATTCCCATTTAACATAATTTAACCAGGAAAAAAACTGAACATGGTGATCATGCATCAAATATGGAGGGATGCCCTGCTTTCAGTCAAACCCACATAACAAGACTGTATCAGGTCTCAGTCTTGCCAGTTGGCAAAAGGTAGTGGAAAAATGGAATCACACTCCGAGATGGGGAGAACAATCATCGGCACATGATCACGTCAGGGACAACACAAACCCTTTACCTGCAGCTGTATGAGCTGATGTCGCCCAAGGCGTTTCCCACAGATATTCACAAAAAATTGGCCACCAAAACAGCGAAGTCAAACAGCAACATCCAGCCCAGGCCAAGGCGGCCAAGGAACATCTGTCAAATGCATGGCACGCATCTCATCGGCACCCAAAGAGGCCACCAGCGTGTCCTGACACTTGGAGCAGCTACACATCAAGACTTTCGCCATTTTTTTTTAACCAAAAACCAAGGTTTACACAGCTCCCCGGATCTTGGCATCCCCCATCTTCATTGATCTTCCATGATCTTCCCCACCTGTGCAGCCTCAACTTCAGCACTCTCCACACTCATGATGGGTTTGGAGATCTGGACAGGCGACATCTTCGCCTTGAACAGCGGCCGACGCACCTGGCACCCGAACAAACCAGGCTACCAGCAGCTGGATGCAGCAAAGCCGACACAAATATCTGCCGCCTCTGCAAAGAAGTCTTTCATTGCATCACCTGGGGGAAATTCACCATGAGTTCAGTGTGAAAACATCTTGCGACTTAACGCTTCAAGGTGCATAGGGATATTTAATTTGGCATGCACAAAGCAAACAGCATTTCTACACCTTCATACCAAAACTAAGCCAATCTCGTAAACACGCACGACATCTTCTCCGCCCATTCCTTCTTTCTGAAGCCAAGGCCCAGCTTCCCATCCAATTTCCATTCCAATTCCAGCCAAATTTCCCCGGCTAACTAACGCTCCTCTCACACCCCAAAAGCGTTCCTCAAAAAGGCAATCCCATGTCTATCATCTCCCAGCCAGATTTATCCAAAAATTACCATCCAGCAAATCCACAAATGGAACATCCACCATTGATACCGTGCATCACATGGGTCTTTCCTAGAAAAATCGGATAACCATGGGCTGCTCATATCATTTTCTTCGTGTATCAGGCAACCTCTCCCCCCAAAAAAGGGTGTTTCCAGGATGCTGTTCGATGATGTTTGCCCCATGATTTCCACCCCTTAGGGGCCCGGTTGGGAGCGCCCCAGGGCCTGGCAGCAGCTGGCCACTTTTCAGCAGCCAAGCGGACGCCGCTTCGCGCTCCGCCGCCGGCCACCAGGCCGGAGCCAGGCCGTCGGCCGCTGGAGCCGTCCTGGGCATTTGGTGTTAAATCTATGGTTTATCTATGGTTTATCTGTGGTTTATCTGTGGTTTATCTGTGGTTAATCTACTGTATCTGGTTGGTGGTTGACCAAGCCCTCTGAAAAATATGAGTGAGAAACAGTTGGAATGATGACATTCCCAATATATGGAAAAGTAAAAAATGTTCCAAACCACCAACCAGCATAGATAAACCCAGAGTGATTTAGATCGATCAAGGTATATACAATATATATGTAATATCACAATGATTAGACCGGACCTACTTGCAAGAGCCAAGAAATACGTCTGCTTAAACAAAAACCCAAATCGACCTACTATAACTATCTCAACCTACATCAATAATTATAATAATTAAGGTCCATGATGATGTTACATCTGCTTCCATCACCTATATATTATATATTCATATATTCAGTTTTTGTTTCATCTGGACTGGGCGCAATGACCCTGCCGAGCAACTCCAACCATTTCATGAGGGCACTCAAATCTGCCAACATTCGCGTGCTAGCGCGTGATGGCGCCTTGCAAATAGCTTTCCTGCCCATCAACACGTCGCCCTAGGATCGGGTCGGTCATCTGCCGAAACGATGCAGGTTGGAAGTTCTGTGGGTTGGTCCGAAAGTAGGGTAACCCTACATCCACTGGCTAATCATCATTTTTCCCATTTTGTATTCCTCTTTTGGCAGACGAAGCGTTCTGTCCCTTCATCATACTTCATCCAAAAAACAGCCCGAGCCAAGCCACCACCGTCAGCGGCCCAGAATACTTCGGCCAAAGCAAGGCTTCGGCCGGGGCATTGAGCAAAATGCCTGGGCAATTTTGTTGACAAAGCGTGGCTCATCGTGGCTCATAAAATCAGCTGTATACAGCTTCAGACCCATAACACCAAGGAAAATCAATGATCATCGTTAAGTACTTGAAAGATTTCTTGGCTTCATGACGGCACATGCAGAAAGCATAGTAAAACTAAAGCAACATGTGGCACTTTGGAGAGAAGTCATCCTTTAAAAACATGCAAGAACCCTTGGGTTGAAGAAGTTGGAGCTTATGAGATATGAGTCTGTCAGTCAAACACCGCATGAATCGCTATTCACATCTTGCTTGTGAAACACGTCTTTTTCATCTTTTTCACTTCGAAGTGCCTCGTTTCTTCAGCACTTTTGCAGTCGCTGCTGCGAGCAAGGGTGCTCCAAGCACCGTGCAGCCCAACCTTTGGGATGCCAGCCATTGTTGATCCTACTGCTGGGGGCAATTGCCAACCATTTTGGATCACCACGAGCAATGCCAATTCAAAACTGCATCAGTGGCTTTCATGAGACTGTCATCACTATCATCTGGGCTTCCAAACGGGAAAGGGTCACTCTCATGCAAAGGCTGCCAAGAGGTGTAGGCCACACATCCCGTGGCCAGGGATAGCTGCAGCTTTCCCTGCCGATCCACCTTCACCAGCTGTATGCCTGCTGGCAAGTCGGTTGTGGTGATCCCCAGGTCAGAACACCTCATCTAAGCAAGGTGCTACTTACCTCTGCACGTGTTCAGGGATTTGTGCAGCATACCACCACCTCAAACTAAGAAAAAACGAGAATCACCAAGGAGGAAGGTACTCTTCCAACCTCTTATTTGGCAGAGTCTATTGTCAATTGGGGGTGGTATCTTTGCTTCCCTGCCATTTTCGGTCACCAGTGGCACTCCACATTTTTTGGCGGCACGCACCAGCTGGCACCCGGATCTTCACACGCACATCGCACTGCTGTGGCAGTGAAACGCCGGAAAGGTTCCAGGCCTTGGCTTTCTTCCACTCGGTTAGATTGCTTGGGGACCGGTAATGCCAATAATAATACGAAAAAGAACACATCAAAAATTCAAACATCAAACATTTGGGTCATGATATTTCACTAACCTGATAGGCTAATATAATATGTCATAATATATCTAATATTGGATAAGTCCCTTTACTAGCCACTATTACAGTGAGGTCGTAGTGAGGTCGTTATAATTTATCCAGAAACAGGGCACAAATTGATGAAAAATACCAAAACCAAGGTTCACGGCCCGACCAGTGTCCAATGCTCAGCCAACCAGCTTTCCACTGCTACGCGTTGTGAAGAAGGAATGGTTCCTACACCGCAAGCCAAACGCGTCTCTCATGATTCTCATGAGACATTGAAACTACACGTGTAGTAGCATGACCCAAGCCAGAATGGTGTCCCGTGTCTTTTCCAAACACAATTTCAAACATGGACTGCCACTCGGCGGTTTTGCTATCACGCAGAACTGGAGGAAAACAAACAAAAACTTCCCACCTCGCCGCACATTGCACAGGAGGCTCCCACAGCGCAGGGCATTGTACACTGCTCGGCCATGGTCTGGGCTCCAACCCCCGGCCGCATCTTGACCTTTCTGATCTTTCTGGCACGCAGCCAAAAGGCACAGCAGCTGGTCTGAAGGCACCGCAGCAATCTGCCCAGAAACCAGGCCCAACTTGGCACAACTCAAAGGTCCAATGGCTTCACGGTGCAACTGCCTAAGAGGAAGCCCTAGGGCTTGGAACATGCGCCGCACCACACGGTTGCGTCCCTCATTGAGTTGCACCTGAGTCTGATAGGTTGCCTGGTTGGGACATGCTGGTTGGTATGGGCTTGTTTAGGCAACACGTGTTGGTTGGAAAGGTTTGAGATTGTGGCCATCAAGGAATTACACAGCAATTAGTGACCAAGCAACCATTCACCTGATCATGAAAGGCCCAGTGGTGCGTACTGACGCACGTGTAGATCGGATATACAAGAATCACAAGAATCACAAGATAATGGCTGAACCCTCTGTGCGGCTTTCCATTCTCCAAGCGGCTCGAATTTGAATTTTCCTGGCCACACCAGGCATGCCACCTCCACGCGACACTAACTCGTGACCAAGCACTTCTGCCGAGAGGGCACGTGCGGGCGTACCAGTGTCGTCAATAGGGACACCATGAAGCAGCTGTTGTATCTGCTCGGCAGAGGCAGTTGGTCTATTGACCTTGTGAAAGCATCTTGGACACTTAAAATCAATGGAAAATACAGACCGCCATCTGAAGGTAAGCAGGCAAAGGTCTATAATCTATAACTTTCAAGTCACCAGGCGCCCCTCACTTCCATGAAAACAGACAACTGAATAAAACAATCGAGCGAGTTTCTGTTGCCACGTAGGTCTTGGGCACGCCACCTTGTGCCAGTAGAATCCGGTGCACATCCCCATTGTCCGAAAGTAGCAGCAATCCCGTGGTTCCTTTGTCCAAACGCCCAATGTGCGGCACAACTCTGTGGCCAGACTCCTGCAGAAACTGCTTCAAGTTCCTCGGCTCCTGGGACGCCATAGTTGTGACCACACCGTATGGTTTCCAAAGCGCCAGCAGAGGAGACCCGCAGTCAGTGCCATCTGCGGTGGGAAACAGCCACGCATCTGCCGCGTCAAGCAGTTTAGCGCCGTCCTGCACTTCGCCCCAAGGAAGGTCAACACGTCCTGCCCGGCAGCCCCGGCAGCCCCAGCAGCCCCGGCAGCCAGAGACGCAAGGACAGCACTTCCAAAGACTCAAAGGTCGGAGCCAAAAATTAGATTTCAACCATTTTCAACCACTGAAACACACAAGTCCTTCTGGAAGCACATAGTGATGCAGAAATCCCATGGATGATATGGATGTCATCTCTCGCTGCTGCTTTGTCAGCAGGAAGCTCAAAGGCCTTGGAACTCCACGTAATCCTGCAGCCTGCTCCAGAGTGACCAAAGGCTGTGCAAAAGCTGCAGTGTGGATGGCGGCGTATCGAGCATTCCATCCAGCTCGTTGCAGTCTGGGGCTCGATGTTGCAAGTAGCACTCCAAAGATGCCAATGTAAACCCTATGGGAACGCCTGTCCAGGCGCACAGGTGAAGAAAAGTGGAAGAGTAGGCTCCGTGTGTTTGGGTGGGGGAAACCTGCTCACTGCATTCGAGAAAAGATGGGTGAAGCTTGGGAGAAGTGGCATGTAGGATCTTGACACCAACCATGCCGGACTGTGGCCAGCACGCTCGGGGAGAAGCTGAGAGACAAGCTGCACAGCAGAGATGTTAAGTAGTAGGGCAGCCCAAGATTTTCCTTCATTAGAATTGCAGTTTTCAGTATGTCCTACTCCTCGGCAAACCCATATGTAAGAGTCCATAGCGATAATCTGAATGGTCAAAATTCATTCAGTGTGCAGCGATCTTCGAGAAAAGCTGCCTGACTTACTTGCATATGCGCCGCATGCGTGAAGGGCATTCCGGCATTCCGGGGGAAAGCCATCCTCAACGGTGGAGATCACCAAAATTGTGAGTTGGACGGGTTCCCCAAGACCTTGCGTTCCATCTAACACGGCAAGTCGTGCACCTGCTCGCAGCACGTGGAGAGCGATTCCAGCATCGGATGTGCCGACAGCTCATCCAAGGCCAAAATATGGAAGTTTGCTGGACAAAACAGCTGAAAAGTCAATGCATGTCCTTGCTATTTCAAGTTCTGAAGCTCATTTCGGAGGCAGAAGGTTTGCCTTTGATCCAGCTTATAATTACATTCCTGTGCCAGTGCGGTCTAGGACTATGTGGAAATTCGGAAGTGCACATTCCTTTCTGATAAGCAAGGGTAGTGATTGGTATTCCTTGTAGCGGATACCTTGGCTCCCTGTGGTTGTAATCACGAGATAATGACCGATAAAGTCCCTTTGGACTGAGCCTAATGGCTACAGGAGGTTCATGTCAGCTCAAATCATCAAAACTAATGCGGGAAAACCAGCGAAAATATGCGAAAATGGACATGCTGATTCATGCCCACTTGGTGAGAAACAGCGCTCAAATCCAACCAAACCCCTGCCTACAGCGCCCTTCTGTAGTGCCTGCCAGGCACTTCCCAAGTCATATTTGAAGATAATAATCGGCGGGAGGCGGGACCTCTCTGTCGGTCCCAAAAAACCGCACATAACAACAGCACAATGGAAGATCCTCACTTCATTCACCAAATGACTAGATGGTTCAAGACAAAGCCAGGCAAGTCACAGCCCCCTCCAAAACCCTCCAAAACCCTTCAACATCGCAAATCAACCAAATCAACCAAATCAACCATCATCAATTTCACCAAGAAAACACCATCCATGTCGCATCAATTTCACCATCAACAAACCACCTCCGTAGCCAAGCGCCAGAGACGTTCTCCTGCACTGGGCGCAGAAAAAGGTCGCAGCTGCGGGCGTTGCCCAGCCAGGACTCCACGACTCACGGAGATGAAAATCTCCAAAAACCTGGGGGATTTACCCAAGAGCTGGAGGGTTTAGTATGTTTAGTAATGGAAAATCCTATTCAAATGGATGAAATATATGAAATCAAAAAAAAAGAAGGAAGATTTGGGAAAACCTCCATATGAAGGTGCAGTTTGAAACCCAACTGAGCTGTCTCTTCGTAGAATCAATCAATTTGGGTGTGTATGCATGCATGAATGTGGATGTTTGGCTATATGGGGTAGATCATATATTTCATCAATGTGAATGATGGGTGTATCTGGAAATGGGGTCTGTCCATCTACCATCAACCACCAAAATAGCCATTTCAATGAGGAGAATGATGATTGGATTTTGGGTGCCCTATTCTCAGACAAGCCCATATCAAGTTGCGGAGAAACACTTCAGCAGTTTCACAAACACCAGTTGTTTGATGACTAGTTCGAGGGGCGTATCCTTTCCAACACACTATATAATTAAATTGATTGTCACAAGCAACTGTGGAAATACCAAGGGGATTTTGACACTGCTCATTGGATGGAAGAATGGATAGATGATCAGCTGCTCTGACAAATAGGGTCCTTGCACATCAAACCTGCGCATACAAAACAGATATGCAGCTTGCATGTAAGGAATGGAATGGAACGGAATTGAATGGGGTCATGTGGGACAGTCCGACCATTTTCAAACCTGCCACGTACAATACAAGATTTAAAGCAGAATCTCTCCGTTTTCAACCCAGGGGTTTCCCCGTATTTTCCATGTCCGATGCAACACAAGCAGTATACACTCTCCTTCTCCATCCCGGTATTCCCCCCGTTTGAACCCAGGAATTGACGAAACAAAACGTACGATATAAAGCCCCACTTTTCAACCCAGGCATTCACGACACAAAACTTGTAATATCACCATGTATCACCCGATTTTCTCCTCAGTCGAATCAAGGGATCAGGTTCTTGTGTAAAAGAAACGGATAAGCCCAGGTGACTGACCACCAGCGGTGTATAAGACAAGACCCATTTTTCAATGTCAAGGAACTAGGTTATATACATCAAGCATCTAATCCCAGGTCGTAAAGACCCGTCTTGGATTTTTTGGATGCTTCTATGTACGGAGACATGTGTACATAGACATGTGTACATGGTTTACCCGCCCCATCAAAAAGAGAAAAAACTGGCTGGATATCATACTGTTAGCTGACACTTTACCGGTGGCCAGAGTTTGAAGCATGTCTGGAGTAGGACCTGAGTGCGGACCCTTCAAGCCCCCCCAAACTTTGTACCAACCCCGCTGTGCCGCCACAGAAACTGTGCTTTGATATCCAGAACTGTGGCCAAACCTTTGATCAAGGAGGCCACTCGGAAAATAAAGAAAAAGTCGCCAGTGTAGCTGTCGACCTGTGCTGAATTGGTTGAGCCAAAAAAAAACGGGCGACTGGTGGCAACACGCCAACTTGGATTGAATGATGCGCACGATTCTGGGAGGATGCTCGCGACCCCGCCCAGCACACGGAAAAGATTACAAGATGCAGTACCCGCCTGATGTTTGGAATCTTGAGGGGCTGAATCACAACCTTACATGCCCCTCCAGCCTTCGTATGTAGCTCCATTTTGTGTGACATTGCTTTCTGCATGGTCTTTCCAAACTTGGCCTGCATCCTGAATCTGCTGGTCGCACAGAGGCCAATTGGAAAGGTCACTACGCAGAAGTCACCCTCTTCGATATATATATATATATACATATACATAACTCATATAACCATGTCAAGTTCCAGAACAAAATTATCTTCAATCAATGCTCAAGACAGGCATGATACAAAGACTGAGAGCACTGACGCAGCTTGATTTGGCGTTGCATTTCCCAAGCTTGGGCCTGCGTGATTCTTGCTTGTTTTCAATCAGGCTGATCTGCCGTAGAATCGCCAGCAGCAAGTCAGGCTCTGGGTCAGCATTAAGGGAAAAGTTCATGCCTTGGCCATAGGTGGGTGGAGCTGTTCAGTTGGGGCTCTGTTCGGGGAACAGTAGAGAGATTGCTGTCCAGGCGCCCATCTCCCTGAAAGCTTCGACGATACCATTGGTGTCCTCAGAAAATATCGGGGCGTATGCCCTGGGCCATCAGAGAGGACACTAAGTGATTCAGCACTTCCCTGTGGGGGCCCATGGGGCCAATGGGGCCCCACGCGCCTTCATGCCAACTGCCACAATCAGTTTGCCTTGGTAGCAGAAGATCACGCTTCTATCAGAGCTTCCTCGCTGCTGCGTCTGAGATGTTTGGCACAATGGGTTGATTGAGTTGATTGCACTTTGGCTCCCAAGCCATCCTACTTCACACCAAGACGTCTGCAGAAGAACTCCGTGATATCCACAGGGCACCACATCCCCTGCTAGCAATTGCCAAGCTGCATGCTGCTAAACGCCGTTGCTCACTCAGTTGCTTCGTCAGGCCCCAATCCAGCAAAACGCATTGCGCCTGGCATCATTGATGATGGATCCATGCCCACAGTGAATATCATTCACACATATACACATCTCCTCATATCATTGTATATCATTGTCATTCTACAATCCTCGCCGCAGTACAAAATGCACAACCCTTCCATGCCAAAAACATTGCAAACCCGCAACACTCCTCTGCAGCTCTCCAGGGTGCCTTCCCATCGCGGCGTGTCAGCAGGAGATTCCCTGCCTGCTGCAGCTATTGGAGAGCCACAGACAGATTTGCACCTATGGTTCTACATACAAATGTAGAGGTCCTAGATCCCAAATTCTCAAGGCCAGATTTGGCCACTTTGGCGGTGCTGACTCTAAGCTGATGGAAACTCACCATCCGCCCCAGCGGAAAAAAGGCCACGGCAAGGCACATGCGGATCACCATTGAAGTGTCCGGATACAAAGAGGCCATGGGCATAAGCCTTCACCAACGAGGTCATCACCTGTCACCCAGTTCTGCTGAAACCTCTGGTAACAACGGCTGAAACCACAAGAAACATCTCCATACATCAGAAAGCCAAAGACAGCCTGCGAAATAAACAACATGCATATCTATCTATCTATCTATCTACCTATCTACCTATCTACCTATCTACCTATCTACCTATCTACCTATCTACCTATCTACCTATCTACCTATCTACCTATCCTATCCTATCCTATCCTATCCTATCCTATCCTATCCTATCCTATCTATCTATCTATCTATGTCTATATATATGTATATATTATCAAAACCTCGTGATTTTTCCATGTTTAATCCTTCCAATATGTTTATATTACGGAAGTATCCTGTTTTTCGTTGTGTTTAACAGAGCCAAGGACGCCCCTTGCGCCCGGGAGCCCGCCTGCAAGCGTTCCTCTGGAGCCAAGAAAGCATCGCCAGCGCCCACCTGATGGCCATCCACCTGGGTGCTTTTTGCCCCCAAATCATAGCCCAAATCACATCATTCACATCAAATCGCCATGATTTTCTCATTGTTTGATCGATTTCGAGTGCGAAACTGATGATCTATACTTATCTATACTCAGTAATTGTATGTAATTGCGGCATTTCCCTCATTTGCTGTTCAAGGTTTGACTTGAATTTTGGGAAGAATGTTGCATCATGGAAGTTAGATCAATCATGATTTGGGATGCGAAGAATTCTCCTGGCGCCTGGCGCGGCTCTGATCAGTTGAGGGCCCCACAAATTCCATGACCAAAACGCGACGCCCACAGAGTGCGGGAAAGACTTCAGGGACCACCTCGCGAAGATTTCAATCGAACTCTTGGGACCTGCAACTGCAACTGCAACCCTATCAACTGATATCAACTGTATCCCTGCGCCAAACACCAAGATTCAATAGAAAAATCATGAAAAATCGTGTTTAATGACTATCAATGCGAAAGTAGTCCTCCCGAATGAGTCCAGAGCTGACATCTTTTAGTTCCCGGCTTCCTGCATGACAGACTTGTCACGATGCAGCTGGGCGACCATGTCCAATTTCGCCTCCATCAGTTCAGTACGGCCACGAATCCTTGGCGATTCAGTTGCAGGGACAAGATCAATCATGATAATCTCCAATATATTGGGTAATTTCTGCAATTAACCCCCCAGAATCATCACCTAACACGGGTTTTGGACACTGCTCCATTGGTAGAGATGTCACACATGGAACGGAGAAAGGAGCTCTGCATGACGGAGGATCATCTTTTCCCAGACTCTAGTGAAACAAAGATGTTTTGTCAAGGCGCTGATTCTTGGCCTCGTTTTGGAAGTCCAATTCCTCTAGTACAGCCCCAAGCCACTCTGTGACCTTGGCAAACCAGATTCAAAACATCGTACCCACAAGTGGCAAAGACTCGGCCGGTCGTTCCCAATGGGTGGCCACAGGTCTTGGGTCTCTGGCCACTGGCATGAGATCCACCTCACCCAGTGTCAAGATGTAGGCAAACCTGGCCAGAAGCCGCATGTACGCCACATCCTCAGCTGCAAATCGCAGCCAGGACAGCTCTCAATTGCTTAGTTCCTGTTCCTGTCATGACCAGCTGACCAGGATTGAAATTACATTGGTTTTGGATGTTTTGGCCAAATGTGCTGACACATCATCCTGTCATCCCAGGCCCCACAGCCCCACAGCCCCACAACAAGAAATACCAAGAAACCACAGGGATCTGCCTGGCAGCATGTCGGTGCTGCACTTTCACTGCCACCAGGCGCCCATCACGTAGGGTGGCCTGGAAGTGGTATCGGTAACGGATGAATCTGGAACGGTTGGTTGAGCCCAGGGATAAACCTATGGAAATCTATGGAAACCTATGGAACCCTATGGAATCCTATGGATCAATTGGATCCCCGGATGGAAATAGGATAAATCGGAAACATCTGTCGCCTTATGGACCTGGCCAATGGATGCGCTGGCGATGGGTTGCTCCTGGCAAAGGTGGGATTCATCACTGGTGCCAATCGTTTTTGCTGAACTTGGAAGCCTTGGAATCCTTGGAAGCTCGAAATTGTGACGCAAATTTTCCAGAAAAAAACAGTTCTCCTCAAAGTGTTGGAAGAGCTCTTCCACAGATTTGCCCAAGTCTTCCTCGCTCTCAGTGGATCAACGTATGGGCCAAAAAAATGACGTATTGACTCCCCGCATCCCCATTCGTTATTGGTAAATACCAATTGAGATTGGTGTTATCCCATTGTCATTGTGAGCTGTGTTTTCCAATCCATGTGGCAACTTAAATAAATAAACTATATTCATTCTATCTATCTATCTATCTATAAATCTATCTATAAATCTATCCATCTATCTATCTATCTATCTATCTATAAATCTATCCATCTATCTATCTATCTATCTATCTGTCTTGTCTTGTCTTGTCTTGTCTTATCTTATCTTATCTATCTATCTATCTTATCGATCTATCCGCCTATCTATCTATCTATCTATCTATCCGCCTATCTATCTATCTATCTATCTATATCTATCTATATCTATCTATATCTATCTATATCTATCTATATCTATCTATATCTATCTATATCTATCTATATCTATCTATATCTATCTATATCTATCTA
>Ga0126342_10016784_pt1 | contig 12716 bp, 10 predicted proteins | sample Cyp1metagenome_FD_92528 | JGI IMG/M metagenome (GOLD analysis project Ga0126342, IMG submission 92528) | Coral microbial communities from Lord Howe Island, Old Settlement Bay, Australia - Cyphastrea 1 metagenome | ecosystem: Host-associated > Invertebrates > Cnidaria > Coral ...
ATTTTCCCCACATTTTTCGTGGTGAAATTCCCATTTTCCCCACATTTTTCGTGGTGAAATTCCCATTTTCCCCACATTTTTCGTGGTGAAATTCCCATTTTCCCCACATTTTTCATGGTGAAACCCACATTTTCCCCACATTTTTCGTGGTGAAATTCCCATTTTCCCCACATTTTTCATGGTGAAACCCACATTTTCCCCACATTTTTCATGGTGAAATTCCAATTTTCCCCACATTTTTCGTGGTGAAATTCCCATTTTGCCCACATTTTTCGTGGTGAAATTCCCATTTTCCCCACATTTTTCGTGGTGAAATTCCAATTTTCCCCACATTTTTCGTGGTGAAATTCCCATTTTCCCCACATTTTTCATGGTGAAATTCCTATTTTCCCCACATTTTTCGTGGTGAAATTCCCATTTTCCCCACATTTTTCGTGGTGAAATTCCCATTTTGCCCACATTTTTCATGGTGAAACCCACATTTTCCCCACATTTTTCATGGTGAAATTCCCATTTTCCCCACATTTTTCGTGGTGAAATTCCCATTTTGCCCACATTTTTCATGGTGAAACCCCCATTTTCCCCACATTTTTCGTGGTGAAATTCCCATTTTCCCCACATTTTTCGTGGTGAAATTCCCATTTTCCCCACATTTTTCATGGTGAAATTCCCATTTTGCTCCCGCTACGGTTTTGGCAGGACTTCATTCTGTCATGCGCCACGTTGCGCCTGACGACGCAGCTGGCGCTCAGCACGGCTTTCGCCCTGGCGAAGCTGCCGGCGAAGCTCAGGAAGCTGATGCAGGCGCTGGGAAATCCCCAAATCGTGGAAAAATCATCGATGTGTAATGATTTGGGGAGATAATGATCCAAACAATGGATCTTACATTGTTGATAAATTGGAAACTCCCCAACGTCATGTTTTACTCTTGTAATTTATATGTTTTCAATTTTGGTTTATGGGGAGATAATGGTAATCGAATAGGATTTATAATGGTTGATAATCGTAAAATTGGGTATATCCTGAGTCCGGAGTTGACCAATTCATGTATAGGTTTATGATTATGCAGTGTGATTCTTTGGCTATAGATGTTGAGACTTTTTTTTCCTCCAGGATTGGCAATGTGTAGACCTGAAAAAACAGGGGTATTCACCAGTGAAACTTCTGGTAAGGGCCCATGACTTCAAGAAGAACTTAGCAGTTATGTTCGCCTGTTTCAAGTTGTGGGTGGTCATCTTACCCACCAAAAAAGGAGAGAACGTGAAACATATGAAGTGGGGAGTCAACAAGTGCTTCTATCATGTCTTCTTGAATAAGAATTGGGATATTGTTTGGATTTGAAAGCAGGCATATACGCAACGAAGATTGGGATGAGGAGAAGTGCTGTCGGATGGTGTTTTCAAGACATTTCTTAGTTTGGCACAGCAAAACCGCATTTCCTGTTCGTACTTGTATCCCTGTCTTTCAACTTTGGCTTAGTGACATACTGAGGCATATGTCCAATTTGCCATTCTTGGCTGTATCCGAAGGTTTGAACTATGTACTGTACATCTAGCCACAACTTAAAATGATGTAACAACAACCTGGACGTTTGATCCCTATCCATATCTATCCATATCTATCCATCTGGGTAAATTATAGCGACCTCACTACCTCACTGTTCTCCCTCATTGGAATCATGGTTAATAAGGGGAATCATCCGCAAATGGCCGCAAGATTCAGATTAGTGAAATATTATAATTTACCCAGATGTATGTATGTATATATATATATAGATGATGTCATACATGTAACAATATTATACATATCATATATCATATATCCGTATACAGTTATATACAGCACATATATATATATAATATAATATCTGTATCTATCCATATTATCCATATATTTGGTTGAATGTCAAACTCGAGGCCAAGATCTCCCAGACGTGTCAGAACTGGCCACAAATACGTTCCAGGCCTTGGCAAATCACAAGGGAGGTTTTAACGGACGTTTTTTGAAGGGGAACAATAGGGATTTTTAATGATTTTTAATGGTGAGCAATAGGGATAGCAAATGATTTGGGAAATCCCATCTATAACTTGGGTGAACAAAGCCATTTACGAGCCGTGGGATGAGCCACCAAGGGGTGGGATTTCTAGCAAATAATTCATAGGGAAAGCGGGGAAGAGCCATCGATTTTCCGAACTCAAGGTATCTCAAGGTATTCCGAAGTGTTTGTCCAGGAATAGGACATGGGTAGGACCCAATTTATCCTCTGGTAAACTAACAGTTTGCTATTGAAAATGGCCCAGTCGAAATAGTTGATTTTCCATGATTTTCCCAGCTATAAAATGGTGATTTGTTCCATAGTTTTCTGTAAACGTTTACCAGACGGTAGACAAGGGCTGGGCGTTGCGGCTTGATCATCCAAGCGGTAAATGAGTTTTTTTTTCTGTAATCCCAAATTAGAACTGGGACAGATTGGGATGTAAATAAGTAAGTATATATATATATGCAGATACATATGAGAGTATATAAGAGAACGTAACATTACCTGGTTGGTGGTTTGGAGCATTTTTCTTATTTTTCCATATATTGGGAATAGTAACCCCAACTGACTTTCACATTTTTCAGAGGGGTAGGTATACCACCAACCAGATTACAGTAACAGACATACCTATCTAATCCTTTTCTCGGCCCTCCAACTTCGGCTACCCGACGCCGCCCACGCCGCCGTGGGAACCCCAGATACGCTCCGCGGGATTCTCTCCGCCCAAGCTTTGTGCTTTCGGAGCACCCCGAAGCTTGGCCATGGAGCTAACCAGGTCCATGGGTACACGAGCCATTAAACATCTGGTTGGTGGTTTGGAACATTTTTTATTTTCCCCAATAGTTGGGATGATGATCCAATCTGACTTTCATATTTTTCAGAGGGGTTAAAACCACCAACCAGTATTCTGCTTGATTGGTCAATAACTATAGGAACTTATACTGCTGCCTAATTTGTTGGGAATTATGATAACCCATAATTAGTAGGGAAACCTATCAACTAGTGATATGAGATGGGATAGGGGTATTTCGAATGGCTCATATGGGTTTGTTTGAAAATTGTGTATTACCACACTTATGGCGATCTTAATAGATATTTGGATTGATTGTGGATTGATAACACATTTATGATCATTTATTGATTGAGTTACTTACTGAGTTGAATGTGGATGTGTCTTCTTTCCACACAGTTTTTGAATTGCATCAGGTACAGCGTACAGCCCCCCCATTGTAAGGTGATGTTATCCTGGAGCCATCCTGGAGTCGATGGCGGAAAATTCAAAGAACATCATCACTAGAAAGGGACTGTAATTGAACATTTTATGTTCTATCTAATTCTATCTACTTCAGGTATTCATCTTTGATGATGATAAACAATTTCATATTCCATCTACTTCAGGTTTTCATCGTAATTACCTTGGTACAGTAATTGATAATTATCTGGTTGGTGCTTTGGAATACTTTGGAACATGATTTTTATGAGTTTCCATATATTGGGAATGTTATCATCCCAACTGACTTTCATATTTTTCAGAGGGGTAGGTCAACCACCAACCAGATAATCAACTTCATTGGATATTGAGGTTTCCTAAATCATAGGGCTACCCCCAGTTCTCATCAATCTTTATCATCAGTTTTTCCATGAAATAAACATAAATAAACCATCCAGCTGGGGTACACCTCCAGGAAACCTCCATTTTTCATGGGAGGATCAACCGCAACGAGCGAACCCGGTAACCCGATGTTGGAGGATTTGGATTGACCATCCCCAGACAGCCGGAACAACCTTTCGTTGGTGGAATTTCCTTGGGAAAAGCCATGGGAAAATCCATGGGATAAATGATGATAAATGGAAGTTTTAGCGCAATTTTCCAGAGGTAGATTTGGGATATATGTATATATATATATATATATATATACACGCAATATCACCGCAATATCACCCCAACAATCTATGAATTTGCTGATGATCATTGGACAGACCCGGTCAATATCACTTAATTTTATATACATCTTTCGTGATTCTCATCAACTGGGTTTGTCAAACCAAAAAGTCCAAACATGGAATTATATGGAATTATGACAATTCAACTATAATTCAACCATATTTATATGGGAAGACAATCAACTACTCTAAGGATAGTTGCAGATTATTTTTTCTCCAAACGTCAGTACGTCGACTCCGGATGCCGCTAGATTCGACCAGGACTGCTTCGTCCTAGAGAAGGAGAGCAACTGGGAGTGTTTCGGTGGCCATGCAGAGAGGCGAGGCACGTTGGAGATGTCCCAGGATGTTTGTTTGGGTGTCCCAAAGCTTCAAAACGAGCATAGTCCCAAACATTGATTGCTTCTGCTTGCCTTAATTTTGAATGATTGTGTATACGGATGATACTTATCCATAATACTGGTAGGGATTATGAACCGTGAACTGCGAAGCCCTGTTATTTATAACATCATTGAACTATCATAGTTTACAGCGCCACCAAGGGATAGTCGAATAGCTAGGATTATCATGGATTATCTAACATTACATGATAATCCAGTATGATCCAATGATAAATATGATGGATTATCTTATCTAATCCAATTGTTGGTAATAGCCTAATATCAAATCACATTATCTCTAGGGATGACATGATAATCCAATTGTTTGCGCAGCTCACAGCCAGCAGAACCAGACGTTGTTGCAGGCAGCTCTTGCACCTCTTGCAACGTCTCGATTTTCGGCCACTTGGCGCCAATCAACATGATCAAATGTATGGATAGGTATACAGAGTATACACTATACATATATACATACATACATACATACATACATGCATACATGCATCCATCCATCCATGCATCCATGCATCCATGCATCCATGCATCCATCCATATATACAGTATATAATAGTATATATATATATACGCAACATCATATAATCATAATACTTATATGGAAAACGCATGATAATCATCTATGTGCAACATGTCATGTACATCAGCCGCAGCCCGAGGCGGCCCATCCTGAATGATGCCAGCTGCCAATTCGGCTTTCTGCATCGCTTGGACATCCCAAGTTCCTTGGCAGGGTGATGATTGTAATGATAAATTTGATGGTAAATATAATGGCACTTATAGTGGTAAATATCATGGTATAAATATAATGGTGATGATTGTATTTGCTGAGAGTTATTGTAATTGATGATGGATGGTTGAGTGATTGGTTGGTTGGTTGGTTGCTTGGTGGCTTGGTTGCTTGGTTGATTGATTGATTGATTGATGAGTGTGTTTTTGCTCATTTTTTGGGTGGTAATATGTGTTCATGAGATGTGACCATTTTGGTGGGGGGTGTTTTGATTGGATTTGCGTCAAGTAAGCGTCAAAGAGGGGTTGAACCATCATGAGCTGAAGGGGATATAATCAAGGAACTCTGGTTGATTATGAGGCCAGGGGGGTTGACATTATCTGGTTTATCGGTGATTATGAATTCACAATTCGAACCCCAACCAGCCCAGGTATTTCCTGAATTTGTAAAGTGTCAGTTGTGGTCATCTTGGGGTCACCGCCACCCAAAGGTGATCGTTGTCTGTCCTGCGCATCATTTGCTACAAAGACAAAACATGATAAGACATGATAAAACTATTTGGTGTAAGGTGTTATAGAATTTCTATAGCATTTCTATGGCTTATATAGTATATACATTTTTGTATAGTGAGAGTGTGCTGATATATTTTCCATGTGCCGATCATGTCAAAGGTTGGACTACTGTAGTGCACAATCCCATTGAACAACTTAATAACGCGACATATTCGCTGTTTTGCTTAATCTGGGTTTGGTACGTGCATGTTTTTTGGGTGAATACCCAGCCCCACTAAATTTCCCAGGGATAGTTGTTTCTCACAACCACACCACAACAAGCATATGGTAGCCATCACCCTACCACTTCATAATCCACCATCATGCAAGGAACAAATGAGGACTTTGAAGGTACCCACAGCACACGTGTTACTTCAGAAACATTTGTTTTTTTTTGGTAACATGGTGTAACCATCAACCACCAAGGGTAGATGGGCGGGTCTTCGTTTTGGGCTCAGAACTGGGTTTCCCCAAAGCTGACTGGTTAACACTGGTTATTTCACACAGTTACCAGTTGGGCAATCCCATCCAAGTTGATATTCCGAGTCTCTGGGTGTGCCTGTTTTTTTTTTTGGTGCACCCATTTCCACTGGCGAATCATCCTGTTCTCAGATTTTCCGACATCATTTTCTTATCACCATCAATGAAGAAATGATCATTGTTAGCCAGCATATCATTAGATCATATCAGATCCCATCGTCGAAGATCCATTAAAAAACCCATTTAATGATACACTTATTAATACCATACATAATTCATTAATCCCATAAATAATCCATGAACCATGAACTAAATGTCAAATTCATGAAGAATCCCATCAAATCCCAGCGGCCCCAGGAAAATTCCAGCAATCCCAACATCCATCAGGATCCCATGATTCCATTTGGTAAATTCCGCTCACCATGGTGCTGGAATATGCACACCTACATAAAACCCCCCAAAATTGCCCAGTGAATTGTAGGCAAATATTCCAGCACCATGGTGAGCTCATCTGGGGAATATGTCCATATTTCAACGATTAGTTAGTTAAAAACTCTATAAAGCAATCCATTTCCCAGCAACGGCACTGAGGTTCCGGTCTCCTCCTGCTGGCCACTTCTCATGTGTCTCGTTTCACGGAAGATGCGCGGAAAATCGAAAATTGGTAAAAGTTAGGACAAAAATACAGGGAAACAGTTAGGAAACTATAGGGAAAGTGTAGAGAAGCTATTTTTCTTGGTTTCTTTTTTGAACACTAGGGATTTTCATGCTGTTTTGCCTCTAAATTGATCGGGGGTTAGAGGGAAACTATAGAAAAAGAAGTAAACAGCCTTGAGTAGTCATTCATTATATTATATTCATTGGTTTTGTTGGGAAAATCTTCACCTAAACCCAGCGGCTTTTTAAAACTGATCGGCTTTTTAAGTCAACCAGAGGGATGAACTGAGTGCTTCGAAAATAAACGCTCTTTAGCTGGAAAACACATTTTTGTTCACCAATATATATATATACACTGTACATATATATATATATATATGTAATGTATTTTATGGTATGGAATGTAATGTAATGTAATGTATATGTATATCATAACATCACTTGTGTTTTGCAATCTCCATTTTTTTGTTTCTTGTTTGATTGCTAAATTAGGGTAAATGGGCTGATAACGAGCCCTAACCGTGCGTCAATGTCCTTGGAGTATCGTGGATCTTTTATGTTGAATGCTTCTTTATGAAACACGTGACACGTGACTTGGTGGTAACACGCTTCTTGGTCGATGCCGTGAGATTGCAGAAGTGTACATCACCATTCTTTTGCGTAAATTACCACAGTCATAGTTTATGACAATCCACTGTTTTTGTGCTTGTATAATTTGATATAATTTGTATACTGTAACACTGTCACCTGTCTCTTTCTAATTAATAGAACATCAAATGGTGCCAGCTACTGTGGCAACTGTTCTATTAGTCTATAACCCCTGCGGCCATTCAAAGAAAGCCAGAAAATATCGCATGGTTAATCGATAGTTCGATTTTTTGTGTCGATTTCTTATTTTGCAGGATACCTCGTTTTCAGATGAACCTTTAAACAGATGTCAGTGTGGATTCCGCTGATGCCATTGGATTTGAACTAGATTTTACTGGAAAGCACTGGATTTGAAGTAGTGGTAGCTGGTTTGTATCCGCAAAATATCAGGGTATCAATAGGCTATAAACATCTAAAAATGGTTGAACATTGGTTGAGAAAATCATCACTTGATGTCATTGGACAAACCGAATAGTGGCCGTGCAAATAGGAGCGCTACTACGATCTGCAACTGCAGCTCCGAAGCGGCCAGATCACTCGTGCCATGGTGAAGAAACATCGTGGTATAGATCAGATGTAGCCACTTAATTGAATTTAGTTATATCCATACCCAGATGCTCCATGGTGCTGGAATATTTACCTACATTTGGGCAATTTTTAGGGGAAATGTAGGTAAATATTCCAGCACCATGGAGCATATGGGATATGATATCCTATGAATCCTATGATGATCCTATCTTGGTGATCATCAACTGGGTTTTTATCCCGCATGGGAAAGACCTGTCAAACTGTCTAGCCATCCCAGAACATGATGCTAATGGCCATCACTGGTCCCTTTTCTTGCAGAACCCTCAAAGATCTCCATGTTTTTTCTGGGCGAACTTGTATCACGTCGTGGCAGCCTTCAGTTTGAGCTGCGAGATTCGTTTTGTTCTGGGGAATGAACCTAGACCATCAACCTCATATTATAAGAATTGATGACACACCCATTGTCAGTCCTCACAAATCATGACTTTCCGAAACTATTTGTGAAGGTTATCCAAATTCCCGCAACTTGTCCATTCCCATTATACCATTTTATATAAATATATATTTCTACATGAAAGGCATCCCAGCATCCCCCTCGCGAATTTTCCCAATGATACTGTGGATGGTTGCGAAATCCTGCACCACCAAAAGGATGGTTGAAACCCTATCGGTGCAGGATTTCGCATCGACCGTTTTTGTTGCCATGTGTTATTACTGACACCCAATATGTCCCTACTACTGTGACTGGTTGGTGCTTTGGAACCATGGAATTTTATGAATTTCCCATCATATTGGGAATGTTATCATCCCAACTGACGAACTCCATCATTTTTCAGAGGGGTAGGTCAACCACCAACAAGGTGATCATTTTTTTGGGTGTTGTAGACCTTCTCAGCCCCTCAGCCCCTTCCGAGGTGACTATGCCGTGCTGTCCCATGGCTGGCTTCCAACTTCGCGTTGGGAGGTGCGCGCAAGCATTCACTGGGGTGGCTCGGCGATGTTTCAGCGGCGGAGCGCAATAGTTGACCAAGTGGTTTTTACTTTGGGAGTTCCACTTTTTCAGCCCTTTGAAAGGCTTGATATGGCAATCTTATGCAATATTAAAGTGTTGAAAAGGGCGATGTTCAATCAAGGTGAAGCTGTGGGCCCTCGATGAATAGATCCATGACATTCCACGAGGGTTTCGTTTGAAGGGATAAATACATAGATATAGACATAATATACACACATACAAACATACATACATACATAACATAACATAATATTATATAATATTACATTACATTACATTGCATTGCATTCCATTACATTCCATTACATACATACGCATATATACATTGAGCACCCACCATGTACAGATCAGTTTCCCTGTGAAACCATGGGTTTCCATATGTAAATACATACATTTATATGTATGTCAATTTTCCGGGGGGTACCCGTCAGTAGACAAACATTTATATGTATGTCAGGGAACGGGGAACGGCAAACATCTAGTTGGTCATTATACACGAAAAACATGTTTCCATTCATGGCCATGAAAATCATGAAATCACAAGTTTTGATGGTCAAATTTATGACCCCCAACCATTGAAATTCCGCTAACCATTTGAAATTTACATACCCATAGGATGCATGTATGGTATATATGCTAACATTGGGGGTATATTGATGGTAAATGTCACCATATATAGCATACATGGATCCTATGGGATATAATTTATAACCAAATAACCCAACCATTCTTCATGGTGAAATTCCGCTCTTCGACACGGTCCACTGAGGCTCAGATTCGACACGCTCCGTCGCTGGCGGACGCGGCAAACATTCTGTAACCTTGATCCTCGACGAAGACGCGCGGATATGGGGCTGACTCTTGTAGCAGCATTGAACGACAAATGTATCTCAAAAAATATTGCACACATGACACACATTCACAATATTTCACAATATTTCGATGAACTAATACAAAGGATCAAACACGGATATATTGATGTACGAAAAATGATGTTTGAGCCACTTAAGACACGGATTTTACCAAACAAAAAATGGGATCTAAGCAATGAACATGTGCCGGTTTGAAGGACCAGTTGTATCGGGGAGGTCATGAACAGATGCCCTGAGACATGAACTTGGGCCATGAGATTTGAGATAAATGGGGCTGACCAATGGGGCTACCAATTTGGTCACCATAGGTTTCAATACTAAAACTGGTCATCCATGACGTGGATGATTTGAGGGTAGCCTCTGGTAAACTAACATAGCGAACTGGAACATCACCATTTTTAATGGGAAAATCCACTATTAATGGCCATTTTCAATAGCAAACTGTTAAATTACCAGAGGGTAGCCCTATTTTTAGGAAGCCCCAAATGAGCCTCACTTTGTGCTGATGCAATTGGTGAACCTTTCTGGCCATGGATGACCTGGTTTCAACATGGTGAACGCCTCCATGAGGTGGGTATAACCGTATAACCCCTGCATACAGTGTATATATAATATATATATATATATGTATATAATATATATATATATACATATAATTTTGGTTGTAGATCCGCTTACAACTAGAAGTGCAATCCCAAGTGGTACGTTTCCAAGTGCACAATGTCGTTGTTTTTGCATTTTAAATTACATCGATTGATTCTATAGGGTCCAAGTAGATGTATCATTTTGATTCATTTTGCATCTAAATCTTGAGGAGGTTGGGGAGAACTTTTCCAATGGCAAAGACATCTTGGATGTGCAACGATCAGATCTGTCAAAGCTCTCAGGTGCAAAGTGCTGGCTTACTTAATGAGTTCCTCGACATGGGGTCAATCGACTGGTGAGTGGTAGGAATGGTACGTGAATGGTGGTGAATGGTGTTTTTTTTGCCAGAGAAAATGTACTGTTCCACGTGAGATATCTAAGCTTAGCAAAGATGTGAAGGTAGAGAGCATGGACCTTAACACATATACAAGCTAATCGCCAGCCTCCATGGGGTGGTACGTCTTTCAATTACCAACAGCTTCACAAGGGCCCTGCCTATCCGTCCTTGGCACTTCTTTCCGTGCGAGTTGAGGAATTTCAGAAAGCAGAGTTGGTTCACTTGCACGAATATCCTACCCAATACATTGGGGGTGATCATTGTTATCCAACCGATATGCTCCATGTATGGAATATTTACATACATTTACCCCCAAATGGCTCAAATGTGGGTAAACATTCCATACACTGAGCATCTGGGCAATATAATTCATGAACGGGGAATCCCTGATCAATCAACCACGATATGGGATTTTAGAATAGATTGTCGACACTGCTCAGCTAGTAAGCTACTATTTTTTTTGAGGGGATTTTAAGGGGAGTTCAGAAATAATGAAAGCCTTGCAGTTTGTAGGATTTGGGCTTGTGCAGTTGGCCCAATCCGAAATATCCAACATTGACGTCCCCTGGGGCAGAAATGTGTGGTGCAAGCATCTTCCCGTCGCTTGGTCAACAGCTATCTCTGCCATGCGAAGCTTGGGGATCCTGGGTTTCCTGGGTTTTGGGGATCCCCAAGTCATCATGGGTAAACCAATAATGGTCATCCGTGAGGACTGGATGATGACTTGGGGTACCTCCATTAAAAAACCGAACACTTGGTTGGCCAAAGTGGATGTTGTTATCTTACCCAACAATGTCCGATATCTCTGAAGTCTAGGTACAGTTGTGTCCATATTGTTTTCCATAGTTGCATATTTTCTCCATGTCTTTCCTGTATTTCTTATTTTCTTCCTATGTTTCAATAGATTTGTCCATGTCTTCCGTATTTTTCCATGGTTTTTTTCCCTCGTTTTCCTTATCCCCAGCATTTGGGCCGAACAAAAAGCGCACCCTGAGACGCCTCTTGTTGCGGCTTCAGCTTCTTGTTGCTGCGACTCCTCACCGGCCGTGCCTGGAACCTGGGAGTTGGGCTTCGGGGAATCGTTGCCGAAGCTTTAAGGTGGACATGTTAGGGACATTTAGAATTGACCTTTGGATGTTTGTCCTTTGGATATTTTATAATTGTATAACTTAATAACCATATTAATTATATACATATGTATATATATATGTATATCTATATGTATATATATATACATGTATATATATACACATATACATATATATGTTTGTCCTTGGGATATGATATCACCACGTATATATGTTGGCACCCCAAGGCCATAACCCGAGCGGGATTGTTTAAAGTTTATAACATACCACCCATGTTTACATGGCAATGACTTGGGGATGGTTTAGTTTCTGGCATTGGGTTCACTGGGTTTGTAGAAGTAAGCGTCGGGAAGGATTCTTGTGCTGAAGAGTCCCAGCTATGATGATTTAGCGAGCCCGTGAGGCCTTCCTTCAGATGCTTTTGTTTATCAGACTTCCCTTTTCAGTTCTCTGTAGCCCAACAGCATTCTTTTCCCTTGCAGTTTACATTGCTGGGTCAGTGATGTCTAAGTCCCACTCCATTCTAATAATATGTGCAGTGTAGATAACATTGATTCCCCAAGAACATTATTCCTTTTAAGGTATCCCTCAAAGGGAAGGCCCCCCGCAATTCTGAGTTGGTTTAGAACCCCGGCTGTAGATACACCATGATACACCGGTTTTCAGAATCTAGCCTTGTTCTAAATTTATATGAACTAACAGATTCTAGCCTTCTTCTAAATTTATATGAACTAACAGATTCTAGCCTTGTTCTACATTTATATGAACTAACAGATTCTAGCCTTGTTCTA
>Ga0126342_10016785_pt1 | contig 12716 bp, 10 predicted proteins | sample Cyp1metagenome_FD_92528 | JGI IMG/M metagenome (GOLD analysis project Ga0126342, IMG submission 92528) | Coral microbial communities from Lord Howe Island, Old Settlement Bay, Australia - Cyphastrea 1 metagenome | ecosystem: Host-associated > Invertebrates > Cnidaria > Coral ...
ACAGATAGATAGATAGATAGAAAGATAGATAGATAGATAGATAAATAGGATGGATAGATAGATAGATAGATAGATAGATAGGTAGATAGATAGATAGATAGATAGATAGATTAGATAGATAGAAAGATAGATAGATTGATAGATAGATAGATAGATAGATAGATAGATAAATAGGTAAATAGGATAGATAGATAGATAGATAGATAGATAGACAGATAGATAGATAGATAGATAGACAGATAGATAGATAGATAAATAGATTAGATAGATAGATAGATAGATAGATAGGATAGGATAGGATAGGATAGGATAGCTAGCTAGCTAGCTAGCTAGGATAGATAGATAGAGAGATATATAGGATAGGATAGGATAGGATAGGATAGATAGATAGACAGATAGATAGATAGGATAGGATAGGATAGGATAGGATATGATAGGATGGATAGGTATATAGACAGATAGATAGATAGATAGATAAATAGATAGATAGATAGATAGGATACGATAGGATAGGATAGGATGGGATAGGATAGGATGGGATAGGATAGGATAGATAGACAGATAGATAGATAGATAAATGCGCACACACACACATATATATATATGTAAATATAAATACATTGACCATCTTCTCTCGAGGTCCTGGGCTTGGTTGATTTGGCGACAACCTGTCAGTACACGAAGGAGCAGACCAGGCCCGGTCCTTACTCCAGGCATCATCGTCAAATGGCTCCAGGCCAGCAACAGCTGAGGCAACAAAATGTGCAGAAAGTTGTCGCTTCAGAGGCGGAACGTGCAGCATCGTGCAGACAAAAAATGTTGAGTTTTGATAGCCGTTGATGTGGTAAACCGAACACTAAACCATGCCCAAAATCACAATTTTTATGCGTTGTATAAACCATCGCCAGATGGTAAGTTTGTGGCATTGGGTTTTCCACATTGATGGGCCATTGATGCCCGGTTGTTTGCCACGGAACTGACAGGTGGTGGGTCAATGGGCGACGCCTATTCGCAAAGCCTGGTGGTTGAAGTCTCCTCTGCGAGCTCAAGGCCCAACTACAAGAGCTGAAGCATCACAACTGGGTTCTTGCCACAGGTTTTTCATGTTTTTTTCATGGTTTGTTCTACTGACCTCACAGAAGGTTGCATGCATGATATGGGGGGTTCCTAAAATATGGGTACCCCTAAATCATCAATGTTTTTCCCCACCTGCCAGGTGAGGGTCTCTAGATTCTATCAGAGTTGCTTTCTCCTCCTCGTCCTTGTCCTTCTCCTCGGGAGATCTCAGTGGGCACTGCCGGACCTCAGCCAGACGCTGGAGAGAATGTCAGATGAATGCCAGAATAGATGCCAGATAGAATGGCAAAAATAATGTCAGAGAGAATGTCAAAATAGATGCCAGATTGAATGTCAGATAGAATGTCAAAGTATGTCAAAGTATATGCCAGAAAAAATGTCAGATAGAATGCCAGAATAAATATGCCACATATACTTCCAGATGGTATGTCAGAAACTATGCCAGAATAGTGTTTCAGGTGGGGATCACTCGAAGAAAGTAGTTTTTTGGATTTTCCATTCTTAACCATCCAGCTATTGCACCCCATTTGTGGAAACCCCCATATAAATGAGAAACTGCAGCAGTGCAGCTGCCAGGTCGGCCAGGTGTTTGGACACTTCGTCTGCCCAGATGCCTGGCAGGCACCAAAATTATCATGCCAGGTCAGGCACCATTGGTGGTTGAAGCCATAGGAAGCCAAAAAAACAACTCCGATTTTTTTTAGTTTTTTTTCCTGTTCATCTCTAAGCTGACACAAATTTTGATGATTTTGATGGTCCTCCCGGATCACAGATGAGTTATGAGGATCTTCGGTGCCAGATGATGCGTTGCCTCTGCTCGGAACATGGACATCTCGGAGGGAGATGCAGTGACTCGGCGCATCTCGGCGCATCTCGGCGCTGCTGCGGCAGTTGCTCCAGCTGAATCCAAGGCAACCAACGGCCGTGGCTCTGATGAATTTTCAGTGCAGAAGTTTGCCGAACTTGATGTTGTGCTTTGATGTTGTGCTTTGATGATTTTGATGTGCGACATTCCAGTATTCAACTGAGAGAAATCAGTTTGGCAGAGGCAAAGTGATGACTTCCAAACCAGCTCAGCTGGGGCTATTCCTTGCTTTCTTCCTAGGAAGATGTGCAAGACTTGCCGGACATGATGGTGTTTGACTTGGATGGAGCCCTTGAACTGCACACTAGAGATGAAGCAGGGAAAGTTGGGGCTCTTGGTTTTGTGAAGTAGACTTTCTTTAGATGTGTGACATGGGAATCTTACCATGAGTCCAGTTTCTTGGTTGTTGATGTGGAGCCAGAATCCAGAGTCAGACTTGTGTCAAGATTGACATATTCCTGCATAATAACATCATATTATTATATTTTATTATGTATTTTTGCATGCTGCATATGCTACACAATGCTACACAATGCTACACAATGCTACACAATGCTACACAATGCTACACAATGCTACACAATGCTACACAATGCTACACAATGCTACACAGTTCATCTATCCATTCGTCCGGCCACCGTCTGTCAAGAAATTATCCACAAAACAAGCAATCAACCATTCATTCCAGACACCTTGTTCTGTGGACCTAAAGTATCTAAAGTTTGCCATACTCGTAGTATTTATAGTGGTGCCAGTAAGCAATCACCACCCTAGGTATGCTGGAGGCCTGAAATGTGGCGACCTCAATCTGAAAGACTTGCTCATTTTGAGCTCGCCTTCAAACGTGTTGCCCCTGAGCTGCTGATAGCGAGGTATCAGACAGCAGGAGGCCCTCCATATCAGAGAATCTCCGAGGGTGTTGTCCTGAACTCCGCCAATGAGGATCCAGGGGAGTTGGATCATGTTGGATCCATTGGATCCCGGGCTGAGAATGCTAACGTCACTAGCATGACAAGGAGATCCGACTGTTCCCAGCGGTGCGACGTGTTTGGGCTCTGCTTCTTGGCTCCAAAGTTGGCGGATCGAAATCAAAGTGCTGAAGAATTCTTGTTTGTAGAAGTTTGTTGGGCAAATCATCTCACGTTCCGGAAATGGCTGGACACGCTTTGCGTCTTGATATTTTGATCGTTTTTGATCTGACATGTTCTTGATCCGCAGTATTTTCAGCTTTCAGCTTTCCAGTGGGTCCAGTTCACCAGTTACAGCAGAGATGATGCCAATCCGCCGGCGATCTTCGAAGCTTGGAGCTTTGATTGCTTTCATCGCTCTCTTTGCGGTGTGGCAGCAGCGAACCTTTGTTGGACCGCTGAGAGCCGCTGCCCTGGCTGGTATCTTGGCCACGGGCGTCCACAGTGATGCTGCGGTGGCCCACATGGCAGACATGGCTCCAATGGACTCTTCCATTGTGCTGGCGCAGGACTTGCCAGTGTCCATGGGTGGAAAAGCCGGTGGAGGCCTTGAGGGAACATACACCATGAAGGCTGGGGCCAAGAAGAAGGACTTCATCGATGATGAGAAGTTCATCAAAGCCGACGAGAAGTTCTCCGCCAAGTTTGACGAATACGTCGGTGTCTTCGGCATCCTCTTTGTGGGTGCCTTCATTGCTCCCATGGTGACCTACTTTTGGTACGTGCGTGACTCCGACCCTTGGGAGAATTGAAGATCAGATGAATGCACATGCACAGCAGTGAGCAACAGTACACGGTGCAATTAGGCTTCTGCAATGTACATATGAACCGATTAAATGAATACGTGAGTGCCGTCGTTGCAGGAGTGAAAGCAGTTTTCGCGGCACAGAATGCCTCCACATTCCAGAGAAAAAATGTGCAAGCGGGCCTTTGTTTTGGTTGCAGGGGTTCAGTTGACGCTGCGTTGTGCACGAGTCAACGATGAATAGGCATGAGACCTGTTGGGCACATTGCACTGCACATTGGGATGAACTGAGGCTTCACTCCTTGCGCTCGCAGGGTGTCCGTGTGGCAGTGGCAAGTAACTTGGCAAGGTCTCTGCCCAATTCTGTTTATTCAATGGGTGTGTCCGAAAATGGTACCCCCAAATGGCAGTTTTGGATTTTTGGGTACCCCATTTTCAGACAAATTAAGCTCCATTTTTACAAAATTTGATGAGGTGTTTGTTGGTTTTTGTTGGTTTTTGGATATCTTAAGCTGGAGCTTGCTGGCCCAGTGGTGGTTCATCTTTCCATATCTTTCCTGAAGGCAGTTCGCGCAGGCACAAAGCTTTGCCTTTACTGGAGACCATGGAAACTGCGCCTGGCATCACCATGAAGGATGTCATAGATCGAAGGCCGGGATCAGTAAAAAGGGTGTCGTTTTTTTTTTCAGGAACCCTGTCACAATGACAGGGTTCCATTTTAAGAATGACGCTAACAACTAAGAAATACTAAGAATGCATGTTTTTAACATCTGACAGCATCTTCAGCATCTTTGCTTTTGTATGCTGTTCTGTGAGTTTTTTCCTTGAAAACGCAGACCGCCAGGCTCTTTGAGATGTACTATCGGCGTGGTGAGTACAAGCGACCCCACCTTGAGGCATTGGACCACATTGGACCACTGTAATACGTCATGAGTCAAGACATTACTGCCACCATGATGCCCAATTCTTCCCTGTGCTTCAATATCTCGATGTTGACTTGCTGTCAGACTTTGCTGGCAAAATCTGGTGTGGCACCCAACAAAGTTCTTTTTGTGGACGATTCCGCGAAGAACATCCAATCGGTGAGGCGCGTAGTGAGATGCTGCGCTTTTTTTGCAACACTCATCGTCGCATCGTCGCATCGTATCTCCCAGAGTTCCGTTGCTATCGGTTGGTCAGTCCAAAACAGTTTCCCTTCAGCATGGCTTTACCGATGGATTTCCAGCTTTACCGATGGCCTCGTGGCCAGGCCATTGGGAGTCTGTGCTGTTCATTTGCCAGAAGGGCTTACAGAAGCAGCATGGAGTCATTCCTTGGAGATGTATAGAGCTCATCAGAATACTGCCAACGAGCTTCCAGCCGAACGAGCGACTTAAGAACTTGCCACTTCTTGGCGATGAGAACTTTTTTGCGTCATCAGAGATGGACAAAGAGACACCTGGATGGAGAATGCTCTGTTGGTGTAAGATCCAGAATCCCATTGACCGTGCTGAATTTTCGCAACCTGCACTGCCTTTTCCAGGAGACAAAAAAACCCGCCACTGCAGTGGGGCTGTAGTAATTTTCAGCCTTTGTGAAGCATTTTCAGAAGAGTGCAGACGATGTGTGACAGTTTGGGTGTGATATGCAGGTTTCTGGTTTCTCACTATTTTGCCATTTAGCCCATTTTCATTGAATTGCAACTTCGATTCGCTAGTCATCCTTAGTTATCCCGCATCCCCCATTTTAATTTTGGTCTCAGGCATTGGACGACTGAGGCACAGACCAAGTTGACCAGTGACCAGAACCTTGACATTCTGAAAGCCTTGATGGAGGAAACGGACATCAGGATCGCGGAGGTCAAGCGGGACGCGTATGAATTCAGGCGCCACCGGAATCCATGGGGAATCCCAGGTGAGTCACCGTAGTCACCATGGTTGTTTCATGTTGTTTCAATACTGAGTCATGATCTAATGACTTGGATGGTTTGGGGTAACCCTATTTTAGGATACTTCCATATCCAGCTTGACTGAGTATCCTTTTTTGTTCTGTGGCTTGCATGTGATTTCAGATATTTGCTTGTAGAAACATCTTCGGTGTGCCAATGAGTTCTCAAACTTTGATCAGTTGCAGTCAGAATATCCCCCCGCAGGGGCAGCCCTGTCACGCGTTACTTTCGATGAAGTCTAGGCCTATCAATACAGTGAGGTTTGATGACAATTGTAGAGTTCTTCGCCCAACTTGTCTTGGCAGTCTTAGCGATGGGATACTATAGTTACTATAGGATATCCGTGAGCGAACTGAGCGAACGGCAACCTTTTGACCTTTTTGTGATTCCGTTATTCCGTTGGTGTGAGGCGAGATATTGTAGTTGGAGCAGAAAATCCCAGAACCGGAAAGACTGTTGCGGAGAAGGCTGGAATTGGCTGATCAATTAAAAACGAATGGCGTCAGTGTGCATTAGTTTCTCTTCACAGGGATGCTGAGTCAAACGTTTGAAGCTTCGACTCTTGGTAGGTTCTGAAGTACATGGAAGACAAACTGACGCAGAAGGACATGGCTCCAGTGTGGTTCAGCATGGTTTCTGGCAATGACAACATTTGATAATTTCCTTGGACATCAAGCAGAGACATCATGTTGAATTTCGCTCAGGACATGCAAATCAACAAGCTTTTGATGAAGAACCAGGCCTACAAAGTGGCTATCAAGAAGGCGTGGAAGAATCAGATGGGATAGACATTGGATAGACAGCTGACGTGAGAATTGGTGCCGCTGTTCTGATTGTCACGAGGCTGAGGCCCAGTTGAAGTCGAAAGCAGAAACTGGCGACGATTTGCAGTACATCGTCGCAGTCTTGGAGTAGAAAGCCATTCAGAAAACCATCAGAATGTAGGACAATGCAGGACCAGTTCTCATCACAAACTATTTGGAACAGTTTCATAGATGGGTATGTCTGAAAATGGGGTATACCCCCAATTATAGCCATTTAGTAGGGATAATGATCAGACAAACCATTGGGTGTAGGGGTACACTATTTTCAGACAAACCCAGATGAGAGGTTGCTGACATTTCTGCATCTTTGTAAGGACTTTCATCAGCTTCAGATCGAAAACTCTCAGTTTGTCAAGAGGATCGAGGAGGCAAACCAGGACCGAACTCTGCAGTGATTCTGGCTGTCTCATTTGGTGGTTTCCATAAATGGGGTACCCCCAAATCATACATTTTAGTTAGAATCCCATTATAAACCATCCATTTTCATCCATTTTGGGACACCCCGATTTTAGGAAACCCCATTTAAGCAAGAGTCCAACAGTAGTTCTGGACTTTGATCTTCGAATGCCTTGCTTGGCTCAACTTGATCCTCCCAGCGTCGTGACATCCAGATATTTGAGGTCTTGGAGGGCAGAGAGACTTTCACTGTTTATTTGTTGGAATCATTTTCTATCCAAAAACCTGATGCTGGGGTGACACAGGTCATTGCCCACAATGCCTTAATGGGGGTCTTCTTTGTACGTTAAATGTGAAATAACACAGACAGAGACGGGCAATGTCGGTAATGTCTCAAACCTAGAATCTCTCCAAAATGTAACATGATGTAAACCCAATCCCATAGACCATCCCAATTTTTGTTTCTTATTGGATTGCCTCAGGATTTACCACGAAGAACACCCATCAGACAGTGACACTTTTTGCAGCGAGGAGTTAATTGAATTGAAGCGCCGCGCTGGACGAACAGTCCAGCTCTCAGATGTACCGATCAACCCTGCTGCATGATTGGTTATCCCATGTGCATCATCATGGTAGCAAATTTGATGGTTGATCATCATGGTACCCCAACTATCCAACTGTCTTTTCCCTTTTAAGACAGCCATAAGTTGGATAGTTGGGGTATCTGTCGTTGCTGGACAGATTGACACACCCTTAAAATATGTTAGAGCCGAGAGTCGTATCACGATTGAGTTATAGTTTCATGGTACCTGAAACCTGGAGGTCAAGATCTTGAACAACATGAAGAAGAAGCTCAGCAGTCTCACAGCCGAGGTGCGGTGTGGTCTCGGTATGGTCGAGTGGCTGAGTCTCCACTCCACTCGGAGTGGACCCGATGCCGATGCCGATGCCAGGCCAAGTTCCTGGAGGATGAAATTAAAGAGCGAAAAGCGATGCTCGCAAAGACTGAGCATGACATTGTCAAAGTGGTGGAGGTGCCCATCTGGACGTATTTGCTATCTGATATCATTAGGTGTTGTGAAGCATTTGGGGTCTTGGCGCTGGCACTTAGTTCGCAGTGGCTGCCAGACCCTGGTTAGTTGATTTTTTTTAGTTCGGGGTTTAAAAAACAAATCCCAACATATCCCAACATTCTACCCAACATTAATTGGGAATTACAGTCATCCACGTTCGGGGAATCATTGGGGAATCCCGTTCTCAACCAACCAGCATCACTATGTATCACTGTTTTTTTCCAGGAAAAGGAAGCTGCACGAAAGGAACACAAGAAGCTTCGAGCACAGTCAAGGCAGTCTCCAGAGATGCCACAGGTTGTAGCAGCCTCAGAGACCTCAGAGCGTCAGGGAATCCAAGGCCGCTAATATGAACAACACATATTACAGAACTAATGGTATATACAATATACAGATATATACAGTATATACAGATATGATATAACATGAGATATATAAATGATGTATATATATATAATAATCATCTTGTAAGTCTATTTGTTGAATGACATTTTCCCGCTTGAGATGTAATGTTTGATGCAGCACCTCTCAGGTCGACTATGTCAGCCAGAAGGCGGAGGCCTACGAACTTGAGGTCCGCCAGCATTTCAGCACGCAGATGCAACCAGCTCAACTTCCAATGTGGGCCTTTGGGTAAACATTAGACACTACATGACAGCAAAAACACATTGCAAGGTCCATGTACATGGTCATTTTTGATGATTTTAATGGATGTTCATATGGTGAAAAGATATACCAGGGCATCGGCATCCTCTGTATTTACCCACACATATCAAATATCGTACGCATGTGTCAAATATCACACAAGATCTTTCCTTCAGTGCCTTTAGTTACTGCTATCGTATGACTTCAAGTTCTGGCACTGTGACATTTGCCACTTGGGACTGCGTGCAAGACCCTCAAGCGCATGCGTTTTCCTTTGTAGTATTTCCAACGGATGCGTGCGATGCATTTATAGACAATACATCTACATAGAGTACATAGAGTTACTCTACACTGTGCATGATCACTTACTTGCTACATACCAGATATATCAGGACCCCATTTTTTTCCATGCCGCTTCGGAGGCACAGAAGCGGAACTGGGAAAGAAAAGTTGAGCTCGCGGGATGCCCGAGATCCACTGCAGCGGTGCCAATCATCACTTTGTCCATAAATGCTATGGGAGATACAGCCCGAGCGCTGGTTGAGAATCCGAAAGCTTGAGGTCCAGGGTCCCTCAAATTCTTATTTTTTAATGCAGGCAAATTTCCACCACAACAGGCCGAGGGTCCTTCAAATTCTTAGGGCATTCTTAGTTATGTATTGCATGCATCTGCACAATTTGGAGCGAGCTTAAACGAGGTAACAAGGTGGAGTTGGCAGATTTGACAAGAGGCATGCGAAAAAATGTTTATTAGAGCCTGAAAAATTGTTTTTTGCAAAGCCGGGCTTGTCTGAGTTTCATGAGAGCAGCGCGGGAAAAAAACATTTTTTTAGAGCCTTAAAAAATGTTTTTCCGCAACTGCAACCCATGCTAAACCCAGCCCTTTGCAGCCAAAGCAAAGAGAGAGAATGAGAAAACAAAATTCCTTGAAGGCAAGGCTCCTGTAGCGTAATGGTTAGTATATCGGACCTTAGCTTTGAAGGGCGGAGGTTCGAATCGCGGTAGGCCTGAGTTTTTTCAACTTATTGGGGAAAGCAATGTTTCAGGTCCCCAACTCTACCCATATATTGATTTTGCGTGGATTGGAAGCAGTCCAAGTATGTGAAACAAACAGTTTTTCGGAGCTTGAAAAATAGTTTTTCTGCAAAGCCCGATTTCATCCCATAAGACCATAAAGGGTCATGTCATGCCACAAAAAAAATGAACCGCAAAGGGGAATTGCAAACCTCACGTGTAAGCAGAAATTTAAGAATTTGGCAGTCCTATTCCAGGGCCCCTCAAATTCTTAAAGTACTATGTGTTTGGTATAACTGAAAATATGTAGCCCGCCTTGGATTCGAGCCCCTCAAATTCTTATACAGTGAATTCTTGTACAATACTCAAGCTGTATATCTATCATATTTGGGGTACTATAATGGTCTACCCATTGTTGTCATCATTGATTTATTTACTATGCCCATATCATTCCCGAGAAAACGTATTTTGAACTTTGAACTATTCATAAGTTAACTATATCTACAATATATCATTTCCTTACAAACATTATTACTATTGTTTTCTCGTAGTTGTGACACTACAATGAATATGACGAGGCTGAAACCACGGCTGAGGCTGAAACCGCAGCGAAGCGCATCCGGCAGGCTGTGAAGAACGGCACTCAGCTGCCCGACACCCAGAAATCGCTTGTCGCGCCGTGGGATTTCTGTGGCTTCCAAGGGTCGAAACCATGGAGGGTGGATAGGTTCAATGGAGAATTTATATTTATAGCAATGACTGGCCTGACTGGCACTGACTATAGTCCTTAAACTTTGGAAAAATCCAAGGTTTCCGATCTTGATTTTCCCTGAAACCAGTCCATTGAGAGATATCCCCAAAATTCCATGGTGATGATCATTTTCCCCCGTTAAAACGATTTTAAAAGGATCAATTCTTTGGGTTTGGGACCCTTATTTTTAGACAACGCCACATGATTAAACAATGACGTTAACCAGAAATAGGTGCTACAGATGTGATGCAGACATGAGATAGATAGGTCGGAAAACTCTTACTGTACAATCTTCGCCAATGTGTCCGTGTCAGGTGTCTATTCTTCTTATTGTTATGACTACAGTAGTATTACGGCCAGGCGCTGTGTGTTGCCCGGAAAGTTCAAATGGCGTTTAAGCATTATCCTTCAGCATGCTCAAACACCTGCGCAGGGCCAGTGTCTTGAGATTTCCCAGACGACGAACCCTGAACCCTAAACCCTAAAGCCCTAAAACCTAAAACCTTAAACCCTAAACCGTAAGACCTAAACCCTGAAAACTTTGAATCCTAAACCAGAAAATATATGAACATATGCAGTATTCTGCAATCTCTCCTATCATATTCATTCATATTCGACAACACGACATCCTCAATGTTAATGTCTGGGCAACACACGGCGTCTGTGGGTAGTATTACTGCTAATTTACATTACTATTATTATTACTATTATCGGTTTTTATGGTTGCTATTTGTCATTGCTGTTATACTGTAATTATTCGAAGGAAGTTTAGAAGTCAAATGGACAGGTGCAGCAACAGTTGTGAGAATTGGCAGAGAAGAGAGAGAGAGAGAGAGAGAGTAAGCAGAAAGAAGATCAAAGCGCGCGAAAAGGTAGAAAAGTCGCGAAACATTTTGTTTTCCATGTTTTTCCAATGTTTTGCTGGCTCCGGACGATCGAAAAGTAGGCTCGCTAAAGCACCCGCGGGCGGGTGCGGAGCTATGCGAGAGATCAAAAATTGCACGCGGCTGTGGCGTGAAGCACATCGCGGAGTCAAAATGTAAACGTCGGAGCTCTTGGAAGTTGTGTTGCTTGAAAAGCGCGCGTGGCTGTGGTGCGAAGCGCGTTTCGAAGTCAAACTTTCAAAAGCACTTCTGTCAGGGTCCGAGCGCTCTTGGAAGTTGAGCTGTTGAAAAAGTGCGCGCGGCTTTTGCGCGAAGCACATTTCGGAGTCAAAATGTCAAAAGCACTGCAGTCCTGGAGCACTCTTGTCAGTTGTGTTGCTCAAAAAGTGCACGTGGTTGTGGCGCCAAGTGCATTTCCAAGTCAACACGTTAAAAGCACATTAGGTTCAGAGCGCTTTTGGAAGTTCAGCTGTTCAAAAAGTGCCCGTGGCTGTGGCGCGAAGCACATGTCCAAGTCAAAATGGCAAAAGCGCCACATGTTCGCACTGCTTTTGGACATTCACCCGCTTTCTTTCCTGGCAGTGGATTCTGCACCTTGGCAAAAGCCAGCTAAACGTGAGGGTTTTGCAGCAGTTTCAAACATGCATTTCGCATGGCAGGCGCGGTACAAGAGACATCTCCATCAGACTTTTCTGAGATGGACAGCTTTTGATTAATTAGATGATTTCAGCGTGACAAGTGCAGGATTTCGTGTGACCGTGTGTCACTTTTTCGTGGCACGTGCCGTACTTTTGACGCATGAGCGCTAAAAATGACAAAACACATTGGTACGAGGGCGTCAGCTCTGCACCCAACTTGAACTTTTCATTTTGAAGGAAGTGTAGCAGAACTGCTTCGTTTTTGATGTTGTCAATTTCGAATTTTTTAGGACGCCTTGCAGAGTTTCTTCGTTTGGACCTGTGAGCTTTTCATTTTTGAGGAAATCTCGCAGACTTGCTTCGTTTCGGACCTGTAAAACAGATACATAGGTAGAGAGATGGAGAGAGATAGGGGCAGATAGGGAGACAGAAAAAAAGAGAGACAGAAAAAAACGAGATACAGAGATAGAGAGAGATCTACTGAGAGACAGAACAATGGATAGAGTCGGATAGAGAATTAGATACTGTAGAAAGTGTAGTGAGAGAGAAAGAGAGATAGATTGATAGATTAATCCCTTCCTCCTAATACTAAACGTCCTCCCCTATTACTAAACACGGCAGGTAGTTTTTAGTATTAGGGGGGTATGTAGTATTAGGGAACCCTATTAATAAAATTAAACCCTTAATAATAAAAACTATTTTTTCCGATCTCAAAATCAATTAAATTTCTTTATGCCAGTAGTACCGCACAAGGCGGTGGCGGAAGTTTCAAAAATAGGAAACCTGTAGGAGAGGTTGGTTGTTGTGAATCAGGGATGGCAGAGCGAAGCGACTGATGGACCGAAAGGTGCTTGATCTCTCTCACTCTTTCTCTCGCTTTCTCTGACTATCTACCTACCTACCTACCAA
>Ga0126342_10016786_pt1 | contig 12716 bp, 13 predicted proteins | sample Cyp1metagenome_FD_92528 | JGI IMG/M metagenome (GOLD analysis project Ga0126342, IMG submission 92528) | Coral microbial communities from Lord Howe Island, Old Settlement Bay, Australia - Cyphastrea 1 metagenome | ecosystem: Host-associated > Invertebrates > Cnidaria > Coral ...
CCCTGCTGTGAGCCTTTGCTGTTCCAGCGTTGGAACCTGCCGTTTGCCTGCACATAGCCCTCTGTTCTTAGGGCGTTCAAGCCTGCCGTTTGCCAGGCTCCAAACCCCTAAAAAGCCTAAAATGCTTCAAATCCGTCGTGGCAGCTTCCACCAAGCCCTGCTGTGAGCCTTTGCTGTTCCAGCGTTGGAACCTGCCGTTTGCCTGCACATACCCGTCTGTTCTTAGGGCGTTCAAGCCTGCCGTTTGCCAGGCTCCAAACCCCTAAAACGCCTAAAATGCTTCAAATCCGTCGCGGCAGCTCCCACCAAGCCCTGCTGTGAGCCTTTGCTGTTCCACCAAGCCCTGTGGCCGTAAGCCTGTGCTGTTCCAGTGTTGCAACCTGCCGTTTGCGTGCACATAGCCTCTGCCCTTGCTGTTCCAGCCCTCTGTTCTTAGGCAACATGTGGCTACGGCAACAGAGAAGATTACAAGAACTAACAAGAAAGTTTGAATGCATGAGGTTGAAAGAGCACATGGAGGAGAGGTGTGACCCAACATGGCCTCTATGTAACCATCCAAGCGGCATCAGCGGCACCCTCTATTTGTTTAGATAAACAAATCTAAAGGACAACCATGTATCTATCCATCTATCCATCTATCTTTCTCTCTCTCTCTCTCTCTCCCTCTCTCTACAGGACCCCCCAAATAGGGGGGGTCGGCGGCACCAGGGCGCTAGCCCATTCTATAAAACAGCTAAAGGACAGCTTTTTTTAACATCTGAATTCACCGTGCCTGTGACGATCCGCTTCTGGTTGAAGCACACATCAAGGGCGGTTCCGCTGTCAGAGAGCTGACTGAGAGGGCGTCCCCGGGGCTCCACGACCTCCGAGCTCTCCGAGATCACCGAGATCACCGGACCCACGCCGAGGCATGCGCTGATGCAGATCTTGTGACCGCCTCGGAAAAGCTGAAATCAACTGATTTCTCAACTGAAATCAACTGAAACAGCTTCAGGAAATTGAAGAAATGGAACCTTGGCTCTTGGCTCACAATCTTTCCCACAATTTGATGAAATGGAAAAAGATAGCACACTGAGGAAGCTAACGGAATTAGCTTTGAAGTCTTAACCTTGGACTTGGACTCCTCGCAATATCTCACCATACCGGATCTGCTCTATTCAGCTACAGTGTTTCCCTTGGTAGTTTTAGGCATCTTGGCACCTCCTCGATGCAGAGTACATCCAATTCCATGAATCATATTATATCAAACATATTATATCAATCTTCCACCCTTGGTCTTGAACAATTGTTAACAGATCTTAACACATCTATAAACATAATATCGAAATAGATCGAACATGCCTTGATGCCTGAAGCTGGAGCATGGATAGCATGGATAGCACGCCTGAAATCCCAACTGCCATCTGATTCGGCATCACCTCCTCAGGCTGAGGAAGACGTCTCAAGCAGTCCCCCTTCGTCAAATCGTAGATGACCAGCTCTGAGTCGTAATTGTGGAACGCCACCACCGCAAGGTCATCCTTCCAGAAGGCCTGTATAGCTGTGACCCAGCCGCGGCCAGGGTCATGCTCAAAGTCCAGCGACCATTTCTGGTTGATCTTCAAGAGCTCAAGGTGACCATTGTGGCAGCCCACCAATACGCGCTGCGATGACACATCGGCAAGTAGTGCAGTTGGAGCAGACTTAAACACCGCAAGAGTCTCAACTGTGCCACATTGACAGCCCCATAGAATGAGCTCCTTTCCAACACAAGCCATCACCAGCTGGGATGGGACAATGACCTCGATTCGCAAGATTTGCAAGTTGAAATCCTTGAGTAAAAGGCGGTTTTGAAATGTTTTTAATGCTTTTCAGAGACCAAAATCTACCAAAAAAAAAGTAGGATCATGATCGGATCGTGTGGGTGGTTCCCCCAAAAAACACCTTTATCATGGTGCCCCCTTTAAGTGCATTTAATTGCCTCATCTTGCCACGTTTCAGGCAGGGTACCATGTGCAACGGGCCCAGCGGCAGGTTCTTCACCAGCTCCTTATCGTTCAGGGGATCTTCGCATCCATCGCAAAGTAGCTCCTGACAGCACGAAAGGATACGAAAGGGCCACAGAATATGAGTAAGATGATTTGCAATATTAGGTTCATTGGTAATATTAGTAATATTATCTGATATGAATATGATTAGAAATATTCGGTTCATTTAGGTTCATTAATCATATCAGGTAATCAGCCTAATCGATCCTAATCTCTTGAGATGTATTGGAATCTATTGGATCCATATTCACTCCTGGAGCCCATTGGGGAAATGCTTCAGGATCTTCAGGGGATTGGATCATGAGATCTTTCGCCGAGATTCAACGTGAGCCCAGGTTCGATGTCTCAACATCTTCCGGATGCTTCCCACGCAGTCATCTTCACACACTGTGACGTCCTAAGCTTGTGGGTCATTCGGTAAGTAAGAACCGCATCCAACGACATCATCGCTAGACTTGTTCAAACCCGGTGATGCCGCACCCCGAACCTGAATGAACCTGAGCCACCTGAGCTTCAAACATACGGGTCACCATTCATAGACCGGACACCCACGCGCCGCCTCGGTGATTTCTTCGATCGAACACATCGCATGGCGCAGTTCGGTCCGAGGCTCGAACCGCTCCGTGTCGTCACGGCCTGGTTCTGAAGGCAGCGAAGGCACCAAACCTGCGAATCACGGGCCCCACAGTGTCATTCTGTGCCTTTTCGTGGCATGTAGATATTGTAGATCATGTGGCACATGCAACTGGCATGCCAGTTGCAACAGTTGCATCACTGACATTGCAACTGGCATGCTGACAGCATCTGACAGCTGGGTTCCACGCTTTCGGTTAAGTCGAGCTCCATGTAGCGATCCATGGGATGAAGCCAGTGAGGCGAAACAGGGGAGCGAGAAAGGTCTCAGCCCCTGTGATATGACGTCATGACATGACATACAGTATTTTGACATATTTATTTCTGGACGTATCCGGTCTATCCGAAGTACTTCATAGGCAAAACATCGCTATACATCGGAGCAGATGCAACAAATTTACACTTCTCACCAGCTCTCGAGTCTAGTTTCATATGTTATTCGCAGTCCATTGCTGCACTGAAAGTTCTGAGGCTTATTTCTTGCGCATGGAGATTGAGACATGTTCATGGCTGGTGATCTGATCCAGAGAAAGCATATGACCGCGCATCAAAGGTGGTTCCAGACGACACCGGAAGTTGGAATCCATCGGTTTCATTTGTGTCGGCGTATACCACGTTTATATCTTGCGACCTTCGAAGCACTGGGGTCACTGGCACCATCTCTAGAACTGGCAGTATCACTTGGAGCGCCTCCCAAGCAACACTGCATCAATATGATTTTGTGATATTTTGTGAACATTTGTGAACAAAGTTTGTGTGTTTGACAGTACCAAGCCCATTGGCACCCAGCCTCTGCTTTCAAACCAGCTCTCCTATAGTTGCTCAACAATAAAGTCTTGGCCATTGGCACAACAAAACAGAAAAAGTGTATTGAAAAATGCGTCAAAAGGGCAGAAACACTTGTGTTGTTTTAAGGATTTTTAAGGATTCTCTCTGCAAAAAAAAAAGGTATCTCTGTCACTACTCTTGCCAAGGTACGAAAACGCGCTCCCCAAGCCAGCGACCACTGGCAGCGTCAACGACCTTATAGATGGTGCTGGCTATGCTCGCACCAAATTGGATTACAGTCAAACATCATCAGACAATCAAAAGCTGGATTACAATCCAATGATTTTCTTTGGATTTTGCACGCACGGATCCTTTTGAAGTGCTCATAGCTGACGTGTCTCAGACGCCGACGGTTTTGTGGACAGTCGGGTTGCCACTGATTTCAGCAAGCTTCCATCACACTGCCTTGTCACACGTTTCCTGAATCACTTGAATTCGAGGCAATGTTACTCTTGAATTCAGCTTTTGTACAACTGAGATGGTTGAAATTTCTTGCCCTTACCATCCCTGTGACCAGTGCCCCGGTGCCTTCCAGCAAGGAGGTTCAAACGCTCCAGAGAGGCAATGCAACTCGCAACGACCTCCAGAGGCCAAGGTCTCCCCGGTCTTCCCGGTCTCCCCCGGTGGTTTCGATTCGGTGCCTCAAATTCTGCATCTGGGGCCAATCTCAAGGCAGACTCAGCCTGTCACGGTGCAAACCGACACTCGAAACATGATGAAACATATCACAATATGTCATACCGTAAACCCAGTTAGCCATAGTTAGCCTGGTTAAGAATTTGGTGAATTCGGTCATATTGATCGAATTCTTTTCCTACAACTTCTGCAGAAATTGCGAAGGCTACCAAGTTTGCAGAGTCTGCATCCAACTGCAATCCAGAGAAACATGTGGGATTGTCACTGCATACCCCAATTTACAGCACTTGTGATAAGGGGAAAATGATGGAAAAATGGTGATGTGATGCGATGTGTCCCCATATGTAGGGGACTGTTTGGTACTGCAAATATTGGACAAACCATGACAAACCCATAATCCATGGAAATCCACAACGTATCAAAACGTTACGTCCCCATGGGAGTACTCTGTCCTCCTCCAGGAACGTTACGTCCGCGTGCTGGGCGTTGCGGAAGGCTGTCAGCAGCAAGCTCCAACTGCGAGACCACGGGGACCAGATGGACCAGTACAATTACAATGGCGCATTGCGGATGGTGTTGATACAGTATCATATTCTGCACGATTGGGGATGCTGAGTGTTGCATTTCACACATTTGTTTTGACATAGACATGGTTTGACTGTGTGTCCCACAGCAATGGAACTGACCTCAAAACCGATTGCGAGTCACAAACGGAAGATGGCTGTCAGGTCGGCAAGTCCTACCAAAGCTCCTTTTCATTGGGCTCTGCATGTAGGGCGCTTGGGACGAAATTTGTGAAACAGGCCCTTGCTCTTCTGCCATGGATGATTTGCAACGGAAACCAATGAGCACCATCCTGTTGTGCTCTACAAGATGTTTGAATACTTGATAACATATCAATATACAATCAACCTTAATCATAATATACCAATGGCAGACAATCGAAACCAGGTATGGTTGCAATGCAGAGTGTGGAAGGCTCTCAAGGATTTGAAGAAGACACAATGATACAAAACGTACAAAGCACGAGTGAAGCGACAAATTTTGCGCAAAAAATTGGTGCACTTCTAGGTTCTCTAGCCGTATCATGGATTTCTGTGAAAATCGGGAATTGGACAATGCATGACTACTACCGTAGATAGTTCAAGAGCCATCATCGCGCACTTGTGCGCCTAAAAACGCGCGATCACAATGCCATAGATTTCGGCCGTTCTCGCAATTTGTAAATTGCAATAGGTACAACTGCTGTGAGCTTCAGTGTGGCCAATCTGGGGTGGACACGTTTCTTGGGACTTGATGATACTTGATGTACAATCGCTCGTGTTTGTACGTGACCATACGTGACCCCTCAGAAAGTGCTTTGCTCGATGCTCACAGCATGGCTGGATCAAGCTGGAAAGTTGCATTCGATGCACTGTCCAACGTACCAAATCACGAGTCTTCAAACCTCTTTAGTCAGCGTGACAACGAGTCAACCAGAATTTCTAACATGGATGATCTTGGATTTGTCGCGGCAGGAATGTGGGACAAGTTTCAAAAAGGTAAAAAGATGTAAAAAGCAAAGACGATCAGGCGATATGCCAAAGGAATCCAAAGGTTCTGGGCTACAGTGCGACTTTGATTTTCACATTCTGAGAATTGTGCATGTTGATTCTTACATTCCTGCCACCAGATGCGCGTCATATGGCTTTCACCAATAGAATATTTCCTGCTCCAACTGCAGCCTCAGGGCGAAATGTTAGCCAGTCGCTTGCATGATTCTGTAGTCTGTAGGATTCTTCTTCAAAGGAAAGATCTTCTAGATGGGCTTATCTCAATGTCCCAAACACATCTAAACACCGCCAAAGCCAGCAAAAGTGACAAAAACTTGATCAGTTCTCAACCAAGTAACCGTTAAAAATACAACTTGTCTCTTTGGCAGCAGCTGCACTGGGGTCACTCAAGCTGTCGGCTACTCCGGCAGCTCTCCTCAGTGTCCGGCATGCTGCAACAATGGTGGCGTTGACAATTTGAGTTTGGAATTGGATACAAAGCCTTTGGCAATCTCTGGCATCCGCAACATATTCAGTCGCTTCACGCATCTTCAACTATCTATCTGTCTATATATATATAAATTACATATTATATATATATAGCATATAGCATATACGTTCACACATGCATATAGCGTATTTATTGTATTTCTATCGTTTCACATCATGTCGCATGAGTTCTATGGCATTCCATGCTTTTCTGATCGCTAAGGAACGGTAGCCCGGCCAATCACTGGGTGCTTGGAAGTTCCGCTGTTGCATGAATTTCAGCAGCGTCACCTGGGCGGCAGAAGAGCTTTCGCATGAAAGAAAAACGAAGAAAAACGGATGCAAAGATTTCATAAGATGTCTATGGTTGTTGTCATATGTTGTCATGTTGTTATGTCATGAATGATATGTTGTCAATATGTCAATATATGTCCATATACACGTTGTTAATTGATGTCGCCAGGATGTCAAGATATGTCAATGGTTCAGAAGTGCAGAAAGCTTGGGCACCGTTGGACCATCTTCTGGCCAATCTGCCTGCAACATTCCACATCTTGTGCAAATGATAAGAAGCAGCACACGGATGCCTCAACAAAAAAAACAAAAAACATGTTCTTCTTTGGAAAAAACGAACTGCTTATTCAGGAAGTAAGCAATACTGTGGCAGCACGCAGCTTCACGCAGCTTCTCCTGCCTCCGATTGGACCAACCGCCTTCCAATGTCTGCACGTGGTTGATAGTGGCAAGTGAAGAGCCTCGCTGAGTCACTGAGTCTGGCTCCCACATGCTCCCACAACTGTAAGATTGCTAGTTTAAATCATTTTAAATCAAAATCTATGTAAATCTAACAATCTTACAACTGTTGGCTCGTTGCAGCTGGGGAGCATATCCCTTGCAGCCAACCATTCACCAGCCTGAACAGCGTCTGATCTGCATTGCACTGTCTTGTCACAGTGTCATTGTATGACCCTCGGATACCGGAAGTCTCTCCTCGTAATTTCGATAGGCCATGTGAAAGCGCTGGAAAAACTCTTCGGAGAAAAGTGCACGCATCTTCATCACATCCTCAAACGAAATCAGTGGGAAAGTGGGCGAATCGAAGCGAAATGGAAATCTGTCCCCAGCTGTGCCCTTTCATGCCATTTCAACACACAGAACATTACAGTATGTTAAACTATGTTTGTGGAATTGTCTGAGCAACAACTCGTTTTATATCACATGTTTCTGCAAAGTGACAGCGCCAAGAGTATCATAGAGTATCTCTAAGTCCCTGACCGGATTGTTGGTCATCCCATCCCAGACCCGGTAGTCCTTCACAAAACTGCGCATCCAAACACGTGGAGAAAACATGGAAAAATGATGAAAAATGGCCAGGAATTGGCCGTTGGATGTTGGATGTTTCATGGATGTGGCGAAACCTCCGCCATCTTTTCGCCCTTTCGAACTTCTCGAAGTTGGCGAATCTTGAAGCGATTCCTGATGCGTTGTGACATGGGGTGTGACTGAGATGTCTCATCCAGCCGTGGAACTTTGGATTCGTGCTGATATTGGCGACAAATGATCAACCCTGCCTGATGATCCTGTCTGGGCCTTTCTCCTCGACGGCAATCCTGGCAAAATGAGACACAAAACAGAGCAGCGCTGTCAAAGTCTGAGGTTGTCGTAGTCTTGTGAACAACAATTCAGAAGTTTCTTCCTGCTTCATTTTCTCAGCTGTAATTATTCCATATTATTTCATATTATTCCATATTATTCCATATTATTCCATGATGTTCCAATAATGGTTCCATCTGTTTTCATCTCCCGGTGTCACATGGGTCACATCGGTCACTCTTTAGTCGTCAAGTCCTTCGAGTGTCAAGGTCCATGGTGTAGACTCGCATCGGAATCCGGGAGCCGCTGACAGTGACGTGGTCAATGAGCCTGCAACTCAATGCCACCTGGCACGGCGCAGGGTTGAAAGTGAGGTGAGGCAGAAATAGCATGAAATAGAGACTGAAATAGCTAGAAACTATGTTACAAAGGGGTACCCAATGGTACCCAGCACAGTGGGAAGTTTGACTTTTGTGGAACCATCATTTTGATCATTTGGAGGAGTCTTTCAACCAGGAAAGGTTAGGCGAAAGATTCAGGAAAGTTGCAGGAACGTCTTGAAACGTCGATGCATCACTGCTGTCTCCCGCACCTCGTGACTGCATTTATGTACCTTCACAGGAGTTGTCACATTCCAATGAGAACAAAGCCTTGGGAACTAGCCCAGTCTCAACAATATCAACAATCAACGCGGAGTGCTGCAGTCAAAGATGTCACTCTACCAAGAAAATCCAGCTTACTCTGAGTGCATTGCTCTCTGGGACACTTTCCCTTGCAGCCAAGGAGCCATGCTGTGGGAGAGGAGCATCCAGACTTTAAACTGGGAAGTAGCAGCCTGGCAGACAGAAACATGAAGAGACCACACCTAGCATCAGGACATTCGGCAGTGATGTAGCACAGTTGGTTTGGGATTTTATAGATCTTCTGAACAGACTCACTCATGTGTCTGCTAGCCACGTGGGCATCTGTGGGTGTATATAACTTGATCTCCGATTGTTTTGGGCGTTGGGTCTCAATCGTTGATGTCTTGTGCCTCCAGCTTCGCAGTAACGCTGACATTTGGCGACAAGTAGGAAGCATCGATCTTGTACTCGCTGCCAATCGCGCCCTTCAGTGGTGACGCATGGGGACATCCATTCCACCTCACCTGTCACATCCTGTCACCTTGCTAAACCTACACAGTGGGAGCCTCAATGGCCCATCCGTGGTGCAGTCCGAAGCCCATAGAAACTCGGAAGTCCTGGCCGGATTCGATATCAGAAACATGATGCAAGTTCAGAAATCTGGAAGTAAACACATCTGAACAAACCATACCACCAGTATAGGAATGTGCTATAATGTCATCATGACATACAAGTAGGAAGTGTTGAAAAATGACTCAGAGTCCTGGATGCGGTATTGAAAGCCTGGATGCCACCTATATCCTGCTAGAATTCTGGACCTTGGTGATCCAAACTCATTGCTCAGTTGTTTTGGAAATATTTGGAAATACTGGTCAATATGTTAGGAACTGTTAGTAGGATAGCCGTGCTTTAGCTCCCGGCTTGTTGATCTCTGCAATGATTTTCACCTCAGACCACAATTCAAGCACACAATTGAGGAGATAGAGCACAGACGCTGACAGATGCTCTTGATCCAGGTAAAGTTCCGACCCGGAACAGTGATATCTCCTTGGGATGTCGAAGACAAAGGTCCCCGGCATATGACATGAGAGCCATATCAGCCAGCTTCGTCTGTTTTTCTTCTGAGCTGCCTCAAAAATGGCTCCAGGTCGAGCATGGTCGAGCAGTAGAATTTGAACACAAGACGTTCCCAAAATGAAGCTGACAACATCTGACAACATTGGACAGCGCCTGAGAGCCGCCATATCACTAGGAAAGCATCGCCAATGTTCCGATTGGGTGCTCCGTGGAAATCATCAACACCTCAACACGGCGACGTGAATTTGAGATGGTGCAAGGGCTTCATCAGCAACCGCAGCACATATGAATATGACATTCATGTAGCATACTGTCATGTGCGTGGTGCTGTGAGTGGCCGTGGGAATGGCTGGCAATTTGGACACTCCAGGTCTAAGAATGCGACAGCCGTGCACAATCTCTCCAACTTGATTCACCTCACAGAATCGCTACAGCACACATACAGCACACAATGCACAGGCACAATTTCGGATTCTGAAAGCAGATGACACTGTGATGACACACCATGGAACACAAGTTGATTCAAGTTGATGCAAGGATTGGTCGAGGCTAATGCAAAAAGCATCACTTTTTCCTTTAAAACCTCAGCGACCCGGTGCCACGTGTGATCTTTCCAGCCTTCCAGCAGTCAAACAGTTCATGAAGTGAACATAAGTGAATGAAAAAAACATGAGAAAGGCCAAGTTACACACAAAACATATTCACATATTCACCAGAACTTCTATCTTTGGCTCGACGTTGAAGAGACGCTCTGAGTTCAACACTTCTGTGGCTTCCATGAAGTGTCGGATGTTGCAAAAGCCAATGATGGCGTCTACCTGTCGAGTCGACTCAAGAGTATTAAAAAATGCACTGTGGAGATCAAATTCATCATAATTTGATGTGGATTAATGATGGTAAATATAGATTAATTCATCAAATACAATGTGGATTATTCAATATTAACCATTATTAATCTATAGATATAACATCATATATTCATAATTAATGTTATAGATCATAATTAACATATATTAACCATCATTAATCTACAACATATCTACGACCGCTTAAAATTGCCCGCCTTTGAACCGGGCACCATTGCGTTGACTCCAGCCGTGGCGCTGACCTATTCAAGGGCAAGGTCAAGCTTTAAAAACTGTTTTCAAGGCTCCCAAAAATGCCTAAAGGATTGAAAGGTTTGAGTTTGTTAAGTTTGTTACCCTCTGGTAAACGTTTACATAACTATGGAAAATCATCATTTTTCATGGGAAAACTCACTGTAAATGGCCATTTTCAATAGCTATGTTAAATTACCAGAGGGTAAGTTTGTTGAGTTTCTTCCGCTTGCAATCCGTGGAAGTCCATTGGGATCATCGGATCTCTCTGGCTTTGAAACTCAAAATGGGTTAGATCGGTTGATAGCGTCAAAATCGAGCGTCAAATAGCAGTCAAAGGGAAAATGATGATGTTTTTCCCATTGGATCTCGGAATATCTTGGGATATCTTGGGATATCTTGGGGTATCTTGGGTTTCCCCAGTTTGAAACAACCCCATCTCATTCCAGTCGTGTCGTGTCGTGTCGTGTCGTGTCGTCGTGTCTGGATTTTTGTCCGGCCTTCATGTTCTGCCCGATGACTTCGGCACCAGCTTCACCGAAGCCCAGCGCCAGTAATCCACCGAGCCTCAGAACGATGCACGCTTTGCAACGAAGTGACAGTGATGGTGATGGTGATGTATTGTTAATGTTATAAAAATATATAAATAAAATATAAAATGATAATGACTGTATCATGTTTGTTATTGTGTTATATTACTTATATTGTATTATTGTATGTTATTGTGTTATATTATCACTATGATCATGTCTGACTTCTTTCTCATTGTAACTACATCCTATGATTGACATGACTATGATAAAGCGATAAAGCCATTGACTATAATGTGCCATTGACGCATTCCGAGTGGCTTGATGATGGTCTTCTCCAGCATCACGGTTTCCATAGGCTCCTGCCGCCAAGCATCAGCGATGTTTGGAACAGTGACAACTAAAATTCATGGTTAAATTGTGTTTAATTCCATAATGATAATCACAATATATCACAATAATCATGCTGAATATCCATTCAAGAAGGATGTCGAATAATGATAGTCACAATAGGGCACAAAACAAGAGTGATCAAGGGTGCAAGCAGCTTCCAATTCGCTTTACACAGCTTTGACCATTCAATCTGCAGGTCTTGACTTGGTCGACCCGGCAAGTCCTTGTACTTCTTTGCATGTCTGTACTTGTAGAGGATCTGCCAAGCGAGTTATTTAAGGAACACAGTTTAGCACGAAACAGCACATCATCGGTTTTCGCATGCTCCAGTCTGCTCCAGAAATCGAAATTGGTTCTGCATTGGTCATCTTTGGAATTCGTTGGCCGCTGCCGTGCCTGCCAAGGCCGGCTCATCTGTGAGAGCTTGTCTCGGAAGCGAGCCTGGAAGTCGGAAGTCGTCAGACGTGAGATGTGACAGCTGAAGCAAAAACGCCGAAATGACATGAAAACACGATGTCACATGATGTCACATGATGTCACATGATGTCACATGATGTCACATGATGTCACATGATGTCACATGATGTCACATGATGTCACCATGTCATATATAAATTCTTAGCAGTTTCTCATGATCTCAAGTTCAATCTCTTCAGTGATAGAATAAGTAGTTTTGCAGTACGGTGATGTATGGTGTATAGGGTCATCCCAGAGCAGGTTATGCCTCTTCCACTTCTTCTCGTCGGAATTCGAGATCTCCCAAACGCATAGCCTCCACATCAGAGATCTCTAGGAACAAAAATCTGAAAATGTGGACAATATTGGACAGTGTGGTTCTGAAATACCACACAAACAACTGTTGTACAAAGAGAGCTAGAACACTTATAGATCAGATATGTCATGTACAAAGACTTTATGCGGTGTTTCGCAGCTTGACAGCAGTGTGGAGACAGAGAAGCACCACAACAGGCTACAAACAAGTGCAGAACACACGCTCTTCTTTTTGGCACAACTGGGAAGAGATGCGCTGAAATGAATGTATGCGGGTATTGACACTGACATGAAGGACCAGCAACTACATCAACTACAGTGTCTGAACAGATATTTTGAGACAGTTGCAGTCACTCGCAACAATGTGCCCCACATGGCACACACAAAAAAAGCCTCCAATGGATTGTCTTTGATGGTTTCCATCTTCTCAATCATCCGTTCCTTGGTGAAGTCAATGGTGCGATGGTGCAATGGTGCAATGGTGCAA
>Ga0126342_10016787_pt1 | contig 12716 bp, 7 predicted proteins | sample Cyp1metagenome_FD_92528 | JGI IMG/M metagenome (GOLD analysis project Ga0126342, IMG submission 92528) | Coral microbial communities from Lord Howe Island, Old Settlement Bay, Australia - Cyphastrea 1 metagenome | ecosystem: Host-associated > Invertebrates > Cnidaria > Coral ...
CATGTCGAGTAGAATTTTAGTGGATCACTCGCTTTGCTGGGTTCTGGGTCAAGCAAGCTCAAGCCAAAGCAAGTTGTCTTGTGGAACTGATGATGTGTTTGACCAAAAAAACGCAATGGCTTGCTTGCAAAGGGAGTGGCTGGTATCTATGTGATCTTCACCATGAAGATATGACAGAAGATATGTCAGAAGATTTGCCAGTAACAACACGTATAAATGTCATGGTGGGGATCACTCGAAGTAAAGTAATTCCTCTTTAATGGCATTCACCAGATATTCCAATTCAACAGTTTGATGGGTACCCTCTGGTAAACTAACAGTTTGCTATTGAACATGGCCATAGAAATAGTGAGTTTTCTTATGAAAAATAGTGGATCTTTCCATAGCTATGTAAACGTTTACCAGAGGGTAGTTATAATTAAAATATCAGCCATGAAAAACCACTTCGATCAGTACAAGGTGGGGCCCTCTGGATAGCGTTCAGTTGGTGAACAGAATGAACGAATTTCACTATGGTTTATGATACTTATAACTATAGTTAATGTGGGTTTAAAGTAATTATAGCCAAGTTAGTTTATAACTTTATAACTATAGTTATAACTATTCATAACTATGGGTTCATGATCACTATGATTTACTAATTGGTTAATAATAATCCAAAAAAAACCGTTCGATCTGTCTGGGTAAATTATAAAAATTCACTAATCTGAATTAAGGCCATTTGGGGATGAGTTCCCTCAAATAAACCATGATTCCAGTGAGGGAGAACAGTGAGGTCGTTATAATTTACCCAGTGGAATTATATTCTAAACGCCGATCCCAGCGTCCGTCAGTCTAGGCTTCGGCTGCACCAACACCACAGTGCCATCCTCTAACTTCATTGGGCCTCGATTTCATCGGGTGGAACAACTTACCATGGAAAGAAAGTGAGTTTTAGGATCATGGTTTAATAGTGGTTAATGTTTGCTAATGATGGTTGTATCATACTTTCCCAGCAAAGGATGGAGTTTGAATTGATGTTAGTGCAGTACAGCAATAATTCATAAACCACCCATATAAAATGATGGTTTACAGCACCCATACAACCGGTAGAATTGGGGACGGTTGATTATTGCTTTACCAATTAGGTTCAAAAGTGGAATTGAGTTCAAAACCACAACAACAATGGGAATTTAAGCAGCAAACTCTGAATTTGACATGATTTAGCGAGCAAAAACACTGTCATGCATTTGGATCTAAGCAACAACTATGAATTTTATCGTGGTGATTAAACGGAAAATCCAAAAGGAACCTTGGTTTTAGAGGTGTCCTGAAAATTTTGTTCCTTAAACAATTTCTGGGATTCCAATAGAATCTGCCAGTTTTGATCCATGTGCCGGTAAGGTAAGAGAAGGAATCTGTTGACGATGTCCTGTTGATTTTCTGAACAGCTGTGATTAAAATGGAATCAGTTGATCAATGATTTTGCACAAAAATAGAAGAGTTAAATCCTACTGTACTCAAATTGAGTAAGTCACTTTTCTATTTTTTGGGGTTTACTATATGGGTTATTCTCCAGTGCCATGTTTTATTCCCAGAGGGTAAACCTGGTTGAACGGTAGTATTGTATAAAGGTTGGTTCATTTTGCCATGTGGATGGAGGATCATGCTTATAATCATTCTGGGAGGCAGGGACTGGCAGGAAATAGGTTACCAATTATTTATCAATATGCTGTCCCATATGATATAGCCATTGATATTATATCTCATTCTATCCCGATTAAATGGAGATAACCCTAAAGTACAAGCTCCAAGTATCTCAAAGTGATACCGCCAAAAACATGCCCTTGCTGCTGTTTTTTTTTGGTCGGGAATTCGAGGCTTGCCGTGAGTGGGGACAAGGCTCCCATCACCAGCTTCTGAAGCGCTCACGCGCAACGGTGTCATCAAACACGACTGGTTTTTTTTTGAACAAGCCATGAAGGTTTCTAGCAATATAACCTCCATTAACTAGTTCGTTATATCTACCATAAACCATAGAATTCAGCCACTTATAAGGCAACTGAACGCTATCTTGGGGGCCCCATCCTGTACCACGTATTTGAATTTTGCTGAGTTGGTGATTTCTTGATTTCCCCCATTGGTCGATACCACATTTTCCGAACACTGAAGCAAATCCAAGAGATTCCAAGAGACAATCGATAAAAACTGTGGTAAACCCAATGCCATAAACTTTAACCATCGCAGCAAAGCATCAGGGGGTCATTTAAAGTCATCCCTTAACAGTAGATCCAACTGTTTTTATATAAAATGGGAAGGTATATACAACTTATCAAACAAAAAAATGGGGATGGTCAACCATTCTTTGGTTTCCCCTCTGGTAATTTTGAACATGGCAGGGAAATCCCCTATAGATGGGTACCACCCAGTACACTAACATAACTATGGAAAATCACTTTTAAGAACGTGAAAATAAACTATCAATAAACAATTTTCCATAGCTATGTTAAATCATCATATGGGATAATGGATATTACATATATATATAATGGATACTAATGGCGATGTTCAATAGCTATGTCATTGTTAAATTACAAGATTGTATTTCAATAGGAAAATCAAAGAAGTGAATGATGGATAATCCAGAGGCGACCAAAAGTGGATCTACCCCAGATATATTTTGTTGTTGGTTTAGATTCAACCTATAAAAACTAGATAGTTATAAGTATCATAAACCAGAGTAAAATTAAAGTTATGTTCACCAACTTAGCTATGATACATCAGCTATAAATCCCATGAAATCCCAATTTTTGTTGGGTAGATCAGCATGTTCCAACTGTAAACGGAGGCCCCACTCCAAGTCCAAGAGACCCAAGTGTCGATCCATTGGCACACCTACAAGGCATCGCAGTGAAACATGCGGCATGGATACTATCCAGACTGATCCATTAAGCTATGAATTTCATGAATCATCCAGTGCGAAAGAGCCATACGAACCGCCATATACCCTCCAGTAAATTAACACTTCGACCCTGCCAGTCATCGGGGTTGGAAGATTAGTTTCCACTAAGAATGGGTTTCTTGTCAGGGTCTATGTTAATTTACCAAGGGTAACATCTGTATTCACGAGTACTGATGAAATCAGCATGTTTGTTGAAGCAGCACGTTGCAAAACAAGTCCGACCCAAGATGACCCTGAAAAATCCAAGCGAAAAGCCAGGCACAGTGATGGTCGGGCTATGGCCTGTATTATAAGAAGGTAAGACACCCACATTGGATACATATCTGATTTATAGCTATCTGATGTCTATGTGATGTAATGGTTAATGTATCTCATGATGTCAGATACATATAACCAGATCACTATGTATGGCATTGTATGGCTAATATATGGTTAATATTATCATGTTATTCATACATAACATCCTTATAAATTCTGGTTGGTGGTTTCAACCCCTCTGAACAATATGAAAGTCAAATGGGAGTATTGTTCCCAACTGAATGGACAAATAACCCACATGTTCCAAACCACCAACCAGATAATATATATATATATATATATACACTGTATAATATGGTAAATCATATGGTATATCTATATCATATCCCATAAAACCCATTCACATTTATAGATTTATGGTTATGGTATATCATGTCTCCAAATGATTGTTAATGTATCTGATCTATATCTGATGTATTGGACATCAGATGTGAACAACACCATCATCCCACTTTGGAGCATGATTTATCTGATGGTTAATCATCCCGTTTTCCCTTAAACTTTGGCCGTATCCGAAAAAAATACTTACCCTCTGGTAAACATACAAAAAGCTATTGAAAATGGCCATTTATAGTCTGATTTACCGATTAAAAATTGTGATTTTCCATAGTTCCGTTAGTTTACCAGAGGGTATTTGCTGCAAATTACCAAAGTTGTGACATTGAATATCAAGCAAACTTAAACCTTGTATGGCTAAACCTCATAGTATTCAATGGCTATATAAACCAACTTACCCTCCGGTGTCATCAAACATGGCTGGCTGGAATATCCACCATTTATAGTTGTTTTTCCCAGCTACAAACCTCCGTGTATAGGGGATGTTCCAAGATATTCCTATATGTTCCTATAACTTGCTTAGCATTTGAGTTGATGGAGGATACAACGAATCAGTCAAAGCAAGTTGTAACATGTTGTAACTTTTTCGTAACCATTGACTATTGTCATACCCAATGGAGTTATAAAGTGATACCGCATTTATAAACCAACAAACATACCCCCTGGTAAACTGTCCCATAACTATGGAAAGATCCAGCATTTTTAATGGGTAAATCCACCATAAATGGCAATTTTCAATTGTTTTTTGTATGTTTACCAGAGGGTACCTACAAACCATCCATGGTATTTTCGACGTTCCAAGATTTCCCCCACATGTTCCCATCGTCTTTCCGTGGACTTAACATCGATTTTCTGGTTGGTGGTGCAATAACCATCTTGAAAAATATGAGTTCGTCAATGGGAAGGGTTATCCCTTTTTTTTGATGGAAAATAAAAAATGTTTGAAAGTCAGTTGGGATGATTATTCCCAATATAATATATATTATGGAGAAATAAAGAATGTTTGAAACCACCAACCAGTTAACATTGATTTTCCCTGGACTTCCCAGCGCCTTTTTCCGCGGTTTTCTCGTGTCCAAGATACCCAACTCCATCAGCACCTTGATCGCATCCAAGCCATTGATGCTTGCCTTAGACGGATGGGGAATCACAATACTCCCATTCATCAAAATCGTCATATGTTATTTGATTCGTGGTTGACCTACCCCTCTGAAAAATGATGGAGTTCGTCAGTTGGGATGATGAAATTCCCAATATATGGAAAAATAAAATTCATATGCCAAACCACCAACCAGTTATCCTATGTGTTATCAAATACTCCCAAAATTGATCAAAATTGATCAAATTGTATATGTTATCATGCTGTTTCCCAGTATATCCCTCATTTTAAGGCAAACCCACATGGTGGGATTTTTCGCTGAAATTGGAGCTAGCCAAAGTTTGAAATCGAAAAAATGGATCAAACAAATTTCGGAGGCAGCTCAGATATACCCTCTGGTAAACATACAACCAGCTAAATAGTTGATTTACCTATTAAAAATGGTGATTTTCCATAGTTATGTAAACATTTACCAGAGGGGGTATTAAAAATCATATGATTCAAAATCATTGGATTTTGGGCGAAAGACATTGGAATTCACAAGGAGGAATGAAGGATTCAGCCTCTAGCAAACATACAAACTTGACAATGCAAAAAAAAATCACCGACAACTTTCTGTTGTACCCAACACAGGGACCTCACATGGCCCGGTGACCAGAGACCAAGCTTTGGTGAATCCACTGGTTGATACCCCAATGGCTGTCTGCTTAATCCCCATGTGTCCCCTAGAAACAAAGAATTAACCAAAGCAGCACACCTCCAGCTGTCCGCGCTTCTGCCGGTTGTTTCTTTTCGGAATTCATAAGAATTGACGGTGTTCAAAACCCTGTGTCGTCCCTGTATACTGGTTGGTTAAGAACGGATTTTCATGGATGATATTCTACTAATTCTACTGCAAAAAAGGTCAGCATGGATGGTGATAACCGCCAATAATGTGGGAAAAACATACTAAACCTCCCATGACTGGGAATGGTAAACATAGCACCTATAAAAATGGTGAACTCGGGCATGGTTTATTATCCATTCTTTTACCACCATCAATCGCCAAATATATTGGGTAATTAATGATCCCCATATATTCATCAAACCGTTTGGTTTTGAACAGCGAGCTTTCCCGAGTACATTCGATGGCTAAGAAGTTGGTGAATCCATCTTAGGTGCATAGCTATAGCTGTTTTGTGCTTGAACCCTCGATTCTTGATGTATAAATTTCTACATATTCAACTATTTACGGCTACAACTGTAACTATATTCTTTTTAATAATCCTCCAAACATAGCATGCCTCAGGGAAAATGATGAGAGCACGGCATTTTACGGCAGCCGATGTGCAATGTCACACTTTCCACCCGGTACCCGGAAATAGCTGGTGAATGTGGATGGTTCCCCCGGTAGTTTCATAGGTAACTTGACCCATCGCCATATACTCATTACACTCTGGTAAACGTTTACATATAACCATAAAACTAATTATGGAAAGATCCACCATTTTGAATAGGTAAATCATCTATGTATACCTACCCTCTGGTAATTTAACAGTTTGCTATTGAAAATGACCATAGAAATATCGTGGATTTTCCCAGTAAAAATGGTGGATCTTTCCAGTTCGCTATGTTAGTCATTACCAGAGGGTATGTTAAATGACTGGAGAGTTGTAAATGCGCAAGCCGTCTCCCGGGGGCTTTGGAAAGGGCCCAACATCCTCACACCACGCCAAAAGGCCGCTATTTTTTTAACCCAGACTATAAGTTGGTTGAAAAAAATCCCAGCAACTTGAAAACGTATACGTAACGTATATCCTAGCTATACTGGTGATAAACGAACTTAGCTCACTTATAACTGTGTGTTGACTATTTCAAAATATTCTAATAAACTCCATTGAATATTTATACCCTCTGGTAAACTAACATTGCTATTGAAAATGGCCATTTATAGTCTGATTTGCCCATTAAAAATTGTGATGTTCCATAGTTTTATGTGACAGTTTACCAGAGGGTATGTATAGATAGGTTTGGTGAAAAATCACGTCTGAGTCACATCCCAATGCATCTCTGTGGTTGGTACATAAAAACGATTGGATATACCTCCGAAATATCCCCAAAAATCAGAAAAAAAAACATCAAACCATTCTAATTTAATAATGGTTCTGAAAAACAGGTTGTAAAATATACTCTCTGGTAATTTAACATAGTTATTGAATAGATGGCTATAGAAATAGTGGATTTACCACGATTTACCCATTGAAAATGATAGATCTTTCCAGTTCGCTGACTGTAACAAACTGCCTGAGGGTAAACTTCACAATCGCTAAAAAATCGCATCTTCGACATAACATCCCCATCATTCATAAAACGTACAGGATTGGTTGAAGGGAAAATCTTAACCGGAAACCCATGGGTTTTTACCATCAAATATGGGGCTTTCCGGTTAAAATTTTCCCATCATCCAATTCTATGATAGGCCCCCCAGTGATGTTTGTTGGTTTATAAACCATTATAACCACCATTAACTATAGTTATATCTACCATAAACCATAGCCACTTATAAGGCAACTTAGCTATCTTGGGGGCCCCATCCTGTGGAGCATATGGGAATGTTGTAGCATAACTCCGATCATCATAACTCCGATCATTCAAACCGATCATCTTCGACATATCTTCGATCCATTTTGATTCCATTCATCCCCATCACATGCCCTTTTCAGAGATCCCCCAGTGAGCGATTCATCGCTAAGTTGGTGCGTTTCTAACTCCAATTTCACATGGGTTTATTGTAGATGTATCTATATATATACATATTACTTACTATGGTTTACACACCAACAAACATAACTGGGGGGGACACCACCTTCTACCACTATAGATACTAGATACTAGAACATATACTATAATCTTTATATATATATATAAATTACATTAACTTACTATAAATTGTTTCTATAAATAGTTACTTCATTTTAAAAGATGCTAAACAAATACTATATTACCAATATACAAGTAGCTACTCGACATTTTATCATTGGAATAAGTCTAGGAAATTTTCGGAATAACCAGCCGTATTACAACTCCCTAGGAAAAAAATGCCATAGACCATGAACCAGCCCCAAAAAACTCCCGATATTTAGGTTTAGGCCAAACTTAAATTAAAGATCTGGGGGACCAGAGATAAACGAGTCCATTTTGAGTCTTAACCATCCAATAATTTGGGTAATGTGGTTGCTATAAACCATTCCCAAATGGGTGGTTTATGGCATTGTTTTACCCACATTATTAGCGATTATAAGTTACCACCATCCAAATATGAGTTCGTCAGTTGGGATTATGAATTTCCCCAACAGAAAGGCGGAAATTCATAATCCATTCATGTTCCAAAGCACCAACCAGTGATTATTAACAATCATTATATAACCATTATCAACCATTTTCAACCATCATTAACCATCAATAACCATCATTACAAGGTGGGGCCCCCCAGTTATAAGATGGTTTATAAACCCCATTAACTATAGTTATAGGTACCATAAACCATAATTATTGGAGTTATTTGCGCCAACTTAGCTATCTAGGGGGCCCCACTTTGTAACCATCATTGTGACCCATAGCTGCTGAGCTCGCGTCCCAGCTGCCGCCAGGTGCACGGGCGTCATGTGCCAGCTATCGCCCATGGCCAACTCCTCCGGAGGTCGTGGGATGATCTTGGCCGCGAGGCGCACCTGACGGATCCGGATCCGGCGGATCCGGAGATGCGGAGATGGCCTGGGAACCCTGGCCTCAAAGGCCTGGGGGATGGCGAAAATGATGGAAAATGATGGGAAAAATGGTGGGAAAATGATGGACAATGCCTGAGAAAGTGGTGATCTTTACCATGAAAAATGAAGGATTTGATGATGACTTAAGATGATTTTAAGCAATAAACATGTGATTTCCAAAATATGTTGTGCAGCGGGAAGCCTAATTCATACCTAAGTCATGCCACAACCCTACTTCCGCATGGCACCGCTCTTTCCAGAAGTCACGCCTAAGTCATGCCCACCCGGCGTTTCAGCATGACACCGCGATGGGGATATGCACAACAAAGTGCTAAGTAGATGTTCCAAGCCCCCGTTTTAGCATGTACGATGTTGTGGGAATGTACTGGATAGTTGGCACAGATCAGGATTACCCTTCAAAATGGAAGGTCTTTTAATTTGCAAAGAAAGACTAGAATCTGTGATTCATAGGACCTTCACAATTTGACCCATGCCCTTGGGTGTGCGTACATCCCATATACAATCTATATATCTGGTGGTATTTCCGCATATCTGGCATACACTGGTGTTATTGCCCACTTAGTAAGCGGGGCCCATTCCAAGTCTAAGTATTATATATATATATAAACCAGTTCAACCATCAAATCCCACAATCGTCACTCACTGAATTACCAGAATAATCCCATTATATTCCGAGTAAATTCCCATTAAATCCCAAATATTGCTAGTTCGCATCCTCCATATGTTTCCCCCAGTAGTTGCAATCCTTAGTGTTGGTGTAAATATCATTAAACACACATTAATTCCCATGACATTCCATAAATGGGTCTGTCTGAAAATAGGGGATGCCCAACAATTGCTATTTTTCATGGGGAAAATCATGATTGACCTGAAAATTTAGGGGTACCCTATTTTCAATCAGTTTCCCTCTGTTTCTCTTGCTTGGCATCCTCCATCTCCGTTTCCCGCCGATTCAGAAACCGTCTCGGCGTCATCGCTCAAAACCGCATGGTGAAGCACGTTACGGCCCTGGAAGGAGGTTAAATATGGCACGGGGAGACATCAATGGGAAAAAATGAATAAGGGATGCTGAACAACAGGAAGTTTGAATCGTGATATCCCATAATTGGTGGTCACTATGTTCCATTCCCAGTTGTAGATAGTTGTTCCCATTAAATGAAGACTTTGGACTGTAATTTAATCATGCCAATGGATGGCAATTCATCCAATTTTCAGCGTCCCCAACACCGATACCCACGCAGGTACATAAATATATAAATATTATGTTACATGTGTATATATATATATGTATATATATATATATATATAGCTGTAGAAAATCTATGTAAATATGTAAGCTCAATTTAGGAAAACAAAACAGTGCGTATAGCATCAAACACATTCATGTACAACCATTGAAGAAGAAAGACGGTTGTGCCATGGTCAAGTTAAATTGGTTATGTGTTATGGTCATCCATTCAATGACATGTCAAATACCTAAACTGAAGGTAATGTATCATATAGAGGCATAATTTGTAGGTATGTCCCCTTACATAGCCCTAAAACATAGGCCTTATATATTATATGCTATGTACCTCCATCCCACGCCAATGTGATTCTGGTGGCTGTAAAAACGAAAAAAACTATAAATTAAAGATAATGCTGGCTAATAAGGCCTTAATAAAGCCAAACACAGCACCCATCCACCTGGATGTCTGTTGTCTCCACATCTTCATGTGTTGCGCCAGAGAGCTCCTCCGAAGATATCAGTATCAGAAACATTCAAAAACCATAGTTATTGGAGTTATTGGAATCAACTTAGCTATCGTTTGGTTTGGTTTGGGGTTTCCTTAGGTCCTTGAAACAGCAATTTTCATAGGGATTTCAGACGAACAAACATGAACAAGTTACCAGTACAGTACCATGTGGCTAACAAAAGTAACCGGGGTCCGGAGTATATCACATGAGCTAATTCAAGCTATCCCTATCCCATCTCATAATTAATTGCGTTGTTCACAGGAAATTCGACAGTGGATTCAAATTCAAACATGTGATATCATGTGATCATCCCGATTAAACATGATTTTTCACCAGGTAGTATCATTCTCTGTACTGACCAAATCTGACCAAAATTCTCAATGAGCTCTTACAACTTTCCGCGGAGGAAACCAAAGTTTGGATGTTGGAATCGGTGAATTCCTTCCCTCGTTCAGTCCTTTCACCCAACAGAAACCATGGTGGATGAAAGGGAATGTTTATCGACATCGGTCCATCCCGGGCCCCATCATTAAAAATGGCACTTAGCCTCTGGTTATGTCAAAATAGCTATTGAACATGGCCCATCTATAGTGGATTTACCTATTATAAACGATGATTTTCCATAGCTATGTCAACGTTTACCAGAGGGTATCACCCTCCAGAAACCGATAGTTTTTTCGGGGACTGGACCTCGAAGCGCAGCAACTGAACCACATGGCCAATGGCCAAAACGAACAAAAGTCACGGTGCCAAAAGCTAAGCCAGAAATCAAAAGCCAAAACGAAGATTTTTGGCTAAGATCAATCCAGAAGTGTCAGATCAAATGAACCAGGAATGTCAAAACCCAACCAGAAATGGTAACCAGATATTTGATCTGATAATTGTCCTCTTTTAAGGATGGTTTTTGCGTGCCAATGACTGGAGGTCTACGGCGTGACTGGATTTGACCGCACAAAAAACTCAATTCAAATCAGCATGCGGCGTCCAGGGTGGAATGCATGACAATCATTGGCCCTTTCGGGCAGTGCCTTACAATGGAAATTTCATCAACCCCATTCATACAATGTGGGGCCCCCAAGATAGCTAAGTTGGTGCAAATAACTCCAATAAATATATGGTTTATGGTACTTATAACTTATAACTATAGTTAATGGGGTTTATAAACCAACTTATAACTGGGGGGCCCCACATTGTAAGAATGATTGTAGGTTTAGTTGTACACCACAATAATAATCCCATCACATGGTTGCTCAAATCATCCATTTTTCCAAATGTGTTTTGGGGACTTCGAAATGTTTCATGGGTCATGTGCAAATCATGAAAACCATTGAACACCATTGAAATCCGTTGTCACCCCTTCAATGCGGGTTAAAACCCATTTAATACTGCCTTACTGTTGAAGGGTACGTTTTGGGGGGTATGCTTGGGGGATAATCCCGCAAATTGTTAGTGGCTGGTAGCCACAGTCATACCGCGAAAAAACCCATGTGTAAATTATTAAAATCATTCAGGGTACTTACAATCACTGCGGTTTTGTACCATGAATATCTTGGCGTAAACTAAGATAGATGTGGCAAACCCATGGTTTCCTTACGAAAATCATCGACAAATGGTGGGTTTTTCCGCATGGTTTTGTATTTTTACAAGGGGGTAACCAATCATTTGAATGTCATTTAACATTGTCAAAACAGAGGGAAATTCCAATTTCACAATACTTACTCCTGTTGGGGACGGTTTCTGATTGAATGCACCGCATTAACCACCATGTGTCTCACATTTCCATTGTGTTTGAATAAACTCTATCTTATTGCCATGCTCACCTAGTAACTATTTAGGTATGACATGAACCTCCAATCAAGTATATAATATATCACGCAAACCAACCATGTTTCGTAGCTAATTAGACATTTGGAGGTTTCCTACGTCATTGGAGTACCCCCAAATCATCCAAGTCATTCGACCACTTTAGTATCGAAACACATAGCGACTTGGGGATCACCATATGATCAGTTATTCAGAATATTATTCCTATTAATTATCATCTATTATCGCCATTATTCATTGTGAAATCCAACTAAATCCCATCAATTCCCTGGTTTTCCATGGTTCAAGCAATACGTATGGCATCAGGTTTGCCAATGGCACCACGCGCCTTCACGGCCAAGAGGGCGTCCGCTTGTCCACTGGCAGCAGCACGGTGCATGCATGTGCGGCCACGCATATCTTGGATCAACCTAGGATGTCAGGATGCACAAGGAAAGGTTCATGTCCAATCTAAATATTCATGTATGTGTATAGAATTGATTGTAAATTAAATAATATAACAAAATACTATAGCATATTATATTATATTATATTAAATCATATTATGTGAAATTAAATTATATTATATTATTTGCTATACCCCTGTAATGCTTATAACTAAACTTTAAAGCGTGGCAAACCTGCAGGCCAAAGGGGGCGGCAACGCCTGCGGCAGAAATTTAGAAATTGCGGGTCTAAATAGCGGGCCACCCTC
>Ga0126342_10016788_pt1 | contig 12715 bp, 14 predicted proteins | sample Cyp1metagenome_FD_92528 | JGI IMG/M metagenome (GOLD analysis project Ga0126342, IMG submission 92528) | Coral microbial communities from Lord Howe Island, Old Settlement Bay, Australia - Cyphastrea 1 metagenome | ecosystem: Host-associated > Invertebrates > Cnidaria > Coral ...
GCTTTTGGCATGGAACAAGTACTTCTTGCAACATGCTGAAAACTGCGTAAATACCACTGTTTTTGCTAGGTGCTGGCCACAAAACACTGTAAATACCGTGGTTTTTGCTACCAGGAGCAAAAACCACCATAAATACGGTGGTTTTGGGCTTGCGAGGCGTAAAAAACAAGCTATTTACGGTGTTTTTTGCCCCGAGACTCTTCAAAAAACACGTAAACACCACCTATGTGACCATTTTTTTTGCTTTAAAAATTTAAAAATGAAAGTAAAAAACATGCAGCAACAGCAACAGCAACAACAGCAACAACAGCAACAAAAGCAACAAAAGCAACAAAAGCAACAAAAGCAACAAAAGCAACAAAAGCAACAAAAGCAACAAAAGCGACAAAAGCAACAACAACGACAACGACAACGACAACGACTACGACTACGACTACGACTACGACTACGACTACGACGACGACGACGACGACGACGACGACGACTACTACTACTACTACTACTACTACTCTACTACTACTACTACTACTGTGTGAAAAAGCATTTCGGTGTAAAGATGATTGTGTGTAAAAGGGTCTGTATGTAAAAGCCTCTGTGTGTAAAAGCGTCTGTGTGTAAAAATGTTTCTGTGTAGAGATGTTTGTGTGTAAAAGGGTCTGTGTGTAAGAGTGTTTGTGTGTAAAAGCGTCTCTGTGTAAAAGGGTCTGCGTGAAAAAGCGTGTGTGTGCGTAAGAGGGTCTGTGTGCAAAAGCATTTCGGTGTAAAGATGTTTGTGTGTAAAAGGGTCTGTGTGTAAAAGCTTCTGTGTGTAAAAGGGTCTGTGTGTAAAAGCGTCTGTGTGTAAAAGCGTTTGTGTGTAGTGTAAAAAAGGGTCTGTGTGTAAAAGCATCTCGGTGTAAGAGCGCCTCTGTGTGAGGAATTGGTGTGTAAAAGGGTCTGTGTGTAAAAGTGTTTCTGTGTAAAGCTGTTTGTGTGTAAAAGGGTCTGTGTGTAAAAGTGTTTGTGTGCGAGAGTGTCTGTGTAAAAGGGTCTGTGTGCAAAAGCGTGTGTGTGCGTAAAAGGGTCCGTGTGTAAAAAGGTCCGTGTGTAAAAGTGTCTGTGTTTAAAAAGGTCTGTGTGTAAAAGCATTTCTGTGTAAAGATGTTTGTGTGTAAAAGGGTCTGTGTGTAAAAGGGTCTGTGTGTAAAAGCGTCGCTGTGCGAAGCTGTTTCTGCGTATAAAAACTATCTCCAACCACCTTGAAAAAACAAGGTTTCGAAGATTCGCCATGCAATATTTCTGGGATAATCCTCCAAGCCGCAACAACAGGATTGGTTGCTGTGGTGAAACGGCCAGCAGCGAAAAATTGATCTCTGTGCTGCACAGCTCTCAGATGCAACACACAGAGCATAAAGCGCAAAGAAAAAACCGCCGCCTGAGCATTTGTTTGGAGGCTGGCTTTCGTCCCCCCTTCTCAGGTGTTGTATTGAATTGTATTATTGTATTATAATATATATATATATATATTACACACGCATACACACACACACATATATATATATACATGTTTGAATTATATGATAACTATTATGCTCTTGATATTATTATTGCACGATATTACTGCAGATGCGCATGCAAAAGTGTGGCCAGAACATGGAACAACAGCGGACAACTTCATACATCTTCATACGAAGTATGTACACACGCTTGAACAGCCGCCTGATCCACCGTCGCTTCTTGCGCTCGGGGGGCAACAACATTGGGGCTTGTGGCGTTCTTGTGCTTTTTTGCTTCTTGGTGTCTTGGCGAGCATGGCTTCCTGCAACATTTGTCGGGTGTTCTTCTGTTGCGTTAGATCGTTACTATGTATCTCTCTGTGTGCCTTTACTTCTCGCTTTATTTTTGTATCCCGTGCTTTTGTCATTGGTGTCCCGTCTCTCCGTTCTTGTTCTTTTCCTTTCTACCACGCCTAGAGCCTCTGGGTGTCTTCAATAGGAATATTGAGTATACAGTCACATCCATGTGCATGAGGGTATCTATGTGCATTTTGTTGGCCAAGATGGAGAACACTTTTGCATTTACAGAAGGAACCGTTTACAAATTGACTTGGGCAACATGCTTTAGCACCGCCCCGCCATTTCTCCTTCTCCATCACAAGCCGAAGCCTTCTCCATTTATAGACGCATTGATGTGTCTACTCCATATTTCTGACTAGTCATGCAACATAGTCAGGGACAATTTGCCAGAGAACTTTCAGAGAACCGGTCAGAGAACACGACATATGAGAAAACTAAGTAAGATGCCTTGGTCGGCTTGAACGGACAGCCAGGGCTTGACATGGTGCTCAGTGCTATGCAAGTGGATAGAAAAACAGTGAAACACATTTGTACATAGCACGGCGCTGTCCAATGCAGCCCTGGATAATGCTTCGACGCGAACAAACTCAGGTTGTAGTGGGGAAAAACGTGGAAAACATATTTATACCCATTTTTACAGCGACGGCAGACCAAGTGGCCAGTGGCCAGTGGCCGGGGTGATCTTTTATCACACACACACATATAGATAGATAGATAGATAGATAGATGGATAGATAGATAGATAGATAGATAGATTGGAATCTGATATACATGCTTTGTACTATTGTGTTTTGTGTTCGTGCCGGTCTGTGTGTGAATGTGCCAGGCCGTCCAAGTGTTTTCTTTTTTTCTTTCCTTGAAGGAAGACGAAGAGTATGAAGAACCCGAGCGAGGCTTGGCGATTCGCCCTTCACGCATGGGGCTCAAGAATGTGCCAGGCATGGAGGACTGACTTGACATTCAATTCTCGAAAAAAATCTCAATCTCTCAGCAGGCAACTATCATAGCTGTCATAGCCATCTCTCTGGCAGTTGTGCACTTGCGCAGTTGCGATAGGACGTGGTGGTCAAGACTCTCCCCAATCCAAAGCTATCACTCAAGGAGAGAATGTGCTTGAAGCATCTTGAGAAGCAGGAGGCACATGCACGCATCGAATATACGGAAACATGACGTTCAGGTATGCAGGGATTCACTGGGATTGAGAACACCCTAGTATTGGCATTTGTGTTTCTGTCCGTTTCACAGGTGTCCAAGTTCCCTGCCCGCACTTGGGCAGTGACCCCTGAGAGCCGGGAAGCTTTGAAACCGCCAAGCGTAGAAGATCAGCACGAGCAACGCTCAGTCGAGTTCCACCCCATGGTGACTTGCCACCTCTTTCGTTCCTGAGACGTTTCAGTGACGGAGGTTCTGTGGACCCGGCAGGCCAGACGGTACAAACCCAGGCCATATGGGCTCAATTCCAGAAAGCCCAAGCTGAATCAGCCCACCCCCCTTTTTTGGTTCTGTTGTAGTGGCCATGGACTTGGCAATGGCACTACTACGCTCTACTACATAATCTACTTGGTGGAATGGTAGTGTCAAGCAACTTGCGCGTCAGCAGAACCAAATTGGATGTGGGCCATGCTTGCTATGACAAGCTTGAGTGTTGTTTGGCAGACATGCCATGAAGCCTTCAGCTCCCGTAGACAGCCGGGCCCCCCATTTTGGGCGGCTATGGCTGTTCATCAATTGTTTCTTTCCTAATGAACTCAAAGATTCTACAAAGCCTGTGTAATCAAGATGTGCCCAAGACCAAAGCACTACTGTGCCACCATGATGCCATTCCAATGACTTTCTCATAGTAGTGACTGGTGGTGGGAGATGATAGGAGGCATTCTTTGAGTTCATGAGCTCTGTGAAGTCTTTTGGGCCTAAGTGCCGTGAACTTCACACAACAGCTTCGCGCGTTATTCTATGGCAGCTTAACCTCCCCATCTTTCCCATGGTCGACGTTTCAAGGCCGCCATGAGAATTTGGACAGTTTTGGCATTTCCAGCTCGCATGGTGCAAGATAGGGGTAAGTTAGTTCAGCGACTCGACGCTGGCTACTTTCTAAAAGCTCCTGTCTGGTGGGATGTAGATGGGATGAAGAATGTACATAGATAAAAACCATGTTCAGCCAAGTTGAGCAAGGTGGACGGAAAGTGAAACTTTCCAGATTTAAACCGCTAGCATTCTTGTGCTAGACTTCAGGCTAAGTGCTGACGATCTAAAGTATAGAATAAGTGCAGCTAGCACTTGACATTCTGAGTGACTTTCTCCCAGCCTGTTTCTGGCCCAATCTGCTAAAAGTGAATTTGCAATCATGTGGATGGTTTTTGTGGTGCATTCAGCTGAGTCAAACCTTGACCTGAACCCGTCGGTTTGGCCAAATGCTGATGGCGCCTCTGGCGCCCGCAGTTTGACCATGGCCTACTCAATCTCTATACGACTCTATACTATACTGCTCAAACTCTTCACGAATGACTGAAGGACTTTTCATGACTTTTCCCTATTTTTTTGCTAGCCTTGTTAGCACAACAGCACGGAATTGGGATGAGAGGCATGGCATAGCAGAAGCGGCGCAATTTAAATTTAAACATTTTGATTGTCCTCTTGTGTCTTTCAGCGAATTTGACCTAAAAGGAACACTGTGCATCACTGCGCTATGCTTGTGTCCGCAGCTATTATCTTTGGGCATCCGTATGCGTCATGGGATATCGGTCGCCGGTCACGAATCTTTCGCAAGTTGCCAGGATGGAAGCTCCGGCTTCCGCACCACTGACAAGGCCAAGCCATGGCGAGAGCGGCTTCAAACATCCCCAAGAAAACACGAAAAAGTCATACTGGAGCTCACTGGAGCTCACTGGAGCTGGGTCTTGTGCATTTTGTACCTGGTAAACTGATTTACACTGGGAGTTCTTGGTGGCCCTTAGCCGCACTACAATGGCATATACTGTATGGCATTGAGGCCTTAGGAATTCACAGTAGGAGCTTCAGTGAAAATTGTGAGCAGGCTATGGTTGGAACCGTAACTTCTTGGCTTGGAACTTTGGAACTTTTGAACTTGGAAGCTTTGTCTTGTAACAGTCTTGTATGTCTTGTATGTTTTGTGTGCTTTGTGTGTCTTGCTGCATGTTCTGCTCTGTGTCGATGCGGAAGTTGCTCACCAAGGCCGGCACCTTTGGTGCTGTCAGCCACATGGGATGCAGAGCTGGTTGAAGTTTGGGAACGGGCACCAAGTGAGTGGATTCGCAATGTGACTGAGCAATACTGAGCAATACTGAGCAATACTGAGCACGTGTACTGTGGAATCTGTACCCCTCCCAATGCCAAGGCAAGTGCCATGGGAAAGGAGTTCCGAATCAAGGTGAACTGATCAAACTTTAACAAGGGAGGCCCTGCTTTATGTTTCCCGAATGCGTAGCAAGGGTTCCCGTTTCACTCTGGGGGTCTGGGGGTTGAGAGTGTGTTCGCTCGACGTTGCGCAACCGTCCGCAACCATTCGCAACCGTCCGCAACCGTTCGCGCGAGCAACAGGGGTCACGTTTGGAGGTTTCAGCGTCGCGTAGCTTCGTTTCGCGTGGCAGGCATGGGACTTCGTGACATTCAGACGTGTTCGTAACGCGTCGAAAGTCGTTTTGTGTGGCAGGCGCAAAACTTTTGCGTCGTTCCCGTTGCAGTTTTCGTGGCAGGCGCAGCACTTTAGACTTTAGACGTGTCGCGTTGCGTGTTTTTTGCGAATCGCATTGTCAGGGCTGCGTCAAGTGGCGACAAGGTGCAAATTCCGTGGCAGGCATTGCATTTGAGATGGGATGCAAATTGACGGAAGCCTCGCAGCTAGCCAATTTAGAGGTCACCGGAAAACTCGTAGGAAAATGTGGATTTTGAAGCTACAAAGTGCGAAATTTTGAGGAAGCCTCGCACAAAATGCTCCTTTTGATTGCTCCCACATGTCTCGTCTCGAGTCTCTGGTTTTCCTGTGGCCTCGCCGTGTCTATGCATAGGGGAAGCTGCAAAACCTTTCCTTTTCAAAGGTGTCACAGCAAGTTGTAATGTTGCGTGGCAGGCGTGGCACTTCCTGACATTCTAATGTGTCTGGAAACGCATCGAAATTCATTTGGTGTGGCAGGCGCAATACTCTTGTGTCGTTTTCAGAAGATGAGTCGCAGTAAGTTTTCCTGGCAGGCGCAGCACTTTGGAGACCTCCATCGTCATTCTGCGTGGTAGGCGCAGCACTTTGGACGTGTCCTGTTGCGTGTTTTGTGCGAATTGCAATGTCAGGGCTTCCTGAAGTGGTGACAAAGTGCAAATTCCTTGGCAGACGTGGCCTGTTGTGATACACGATGACACTCCACACTCTACACTCCACACGTTACACTTTACAATCTACACTCACGCCCCACGCTCCACACTTTACACTCTACGCTTTACACTCCACACTCTACACTCCACACTTTACACTCCCCACTCCACACTTTACATTCCACACATTGCACTCCACACTCAACACTTCACACTCCACACTCTCCACTCCACACTTTACACTTTACACTCCACACTACACACTACACACTCCACACTTTACACTTTACACTCCACACATTGCACTTTACACTTCACACTCCACACTTTACACTTTACACTTTACAACCCACACTCTCACTCCACACTTTACACTCCACACTTTACACTTTATACCTTTTACTCCGCGCTCCATACTCCACACTTACACTTTACACTTCACACTCTTCACTTTACACTACACACTACATTTTACACTCTACACTTTGCACTCCACACTCTGCACTCCACACTGTACACTCCCCACTCCACACTTTACACTCCACACTTTACACTTTACACTCCACACTCTACGCTTTACACTCTACACTTTGCACTCCACACTCTGCACTCCACAATTTATATACACTCTACTCTTTACACTCCACACTCCACACTCTACGCTCCACTCTCTACACTCCACACTCCATACTGTACACTTTACACTCCACATTGCACACTTTGTACTTCGCACTCCACACTCCGCACTCTACACTTTACGCTCTACACTCCACACTTTACACTTTATACTTTACACTCCGCACTGTGAACTTTACACGTTACACTCTACACTCCACGCTCTTTACTCCACACTCCACACTTTCCACCGCACACCTTACACTTTACACTCCACACTCCACAATCCCCACTTCACACTATACATTTACATTCGCCACTCAACACTCCACTTTCTTCACACCCCGCACTTTGCACTCCACACCCTTCCACCTTCCACAGTCTACAGTGCACTGGTACGGTACCAGGGGAAAAATGTACAAGACTGTTCAAATAACTTGTTTCACAAAAGTGTTCTACGTGACTGCATTCGGGTTCGTGGGCTGCTTCTTGTTTTTTCAACTTTTTCCATGTTTTTTCTTTGTTTCCCCTTTCGATCTTTTTGTTCCCAAATTCCTGGTCCAGATCTAAAGCAAGAAAGGAACGAAGGAAGAAAGGAGGCAAACAAGCAAACAAGCAAACAAGACCCGAAGGAAGAAAACAACTCATTTGAAGGACAACAAATCGAAGATGAAAGGAACAAAGACGGCAAAACAAGGGATAACAAGTTCCAGCCTCCAAGAGATACTACGATGCAAGGAGAATTTAGCTTCATGTAGCGAGCAGCTGATGCAAACAAGTGAGAGACTTCAGCCCCAAAATGCTGCAACCAATACTGTGCGAACGCAGTACTTGCATGATCTTGTATGTACTTGGTGGATGCGAAACTAGACCTGAGAAACAATCCGCGGGAAAACCCCCAAAAAACAGTGCGGCTGCTAACTTGCCCTGTTCGCATTGTGCCTTCAGAGCCGGGTTTCAATGCAGGGCGCAAATATGATCTTGGCTCCTGCTGTCAACGTCCATCGAGTTTGGGTCTCAGATTCTTGTTTGGAGAACAGCAGGGCGGTAGGGCCAAAGCAGAACCGCCAACACAGGCTTTGTTGCTAGAAGGACTGAGAGGAATCTTGAGCACTTTGTTGTCCCTGCCGTGTCCCCAAGACTCCCTATGGAGGGCGCAATGCAGAGTACCTGTCTGGCGAGGCCAGGGATCAATTTGAGTTGCAACATGTTGTAGCAATGCAGCAGTGTTTTGAGGTGTCACCGGCCACTTCCCCACTGGCCCATGGTTGTCTATGAATTTCACCTCCAAATCTGGCTTTGCTTGGTGTCAATGCTTAACTTACCGGCACGTGGTGGGCTCGCATGCTCTTGCTTCAAACTTTGGACCAACTCAAGCCTTGGAACATCTTGGAACATCTTGGAACATGCAGATGCCCATGCAAGTCAAGTGCACCTCAGGATCCAGTTCTTGGAGTATACCTGGCAAAAGCTTTTGCGGGCCGCTCAGGCTAAGCAAATCGTGTAAGCACCTGGGACTCGGATACTTCCATGGACTCTGATGGAATAGGTGGGACGGTGCGGTCCAGAGTCAGAGAATGTCTAGAGAGGCGTCCAGAGACTAAGGTCAAGGGCATGCAGGAAGGAGCTGGCATTGCAGCAGCCGTGAAGCACTTTGCATTCAATGACCAGGCGCAACCGGTGATGGACATTGATTGACAGTGACACTGACAAAGCCAGACAAATTTGTGACCATTATGAGCATTGACATCAAAGAAGAATCCGAATTCCATCAGCATGGGCAACATGCACTGATGGGCACGGATATGCAAAGACAGAGATGTGGAGGGCACAAGGACGGCACAGTAGTGACTTCGGTAGTGATTTCGGTAGTGACTTCGGTAGTGACGTAATGTATCGTAAGGCTTTTAAGGTTGTTGTGTATTTGTTGTGTCAGCATGTGCCAGTCCTATTGTGTTAGGAGACCAAGAGGACCATCTCCAATTCCATCGTGCCAGAGCGCATTCGCTTGGCCCAGAGTCGTTGGAGTTGGACAGTTGGACCATGGATGACTAAAGTTTTTAAAGGGATGACCGGGATGGCCAAAAGAAATATCTAAAATAATCCAAAAGCATATGAAAGAGCATCTGAAAGTGCTTCTGAAAGCTGGAATAATTGAAGAATCTAGAAACTACATGAAACTACTAGAAACATGATGAAATATGTACAACATCACAGATGATTCATGCAGGAAAGGATCAGGGCGACAGGGCGACTCACTTCTTGGAAGATCTTGGAAGCTTTTAAAAACTGGCGAACTGAGGTTGGGAGAAATTTTATGCCCCCTTTGAGTTGATAGCCCAGATATTTGCTCATTATTTGCGCTCCTCTGCTTGCCTGAGATTTCTTTTTGGCCGATGTTTTGAGCTCTGTTTTTTTGATTTTTTTGCAACCCGTTTGCTGGAAGGTCGTTGTTTTGTTTTGTCGAGGGAGGCAGCGAGTGTGGTCTTCCCAGGTCAGTCATCAAGGAGGGAGTCGCAGCAGTGATGTGACTTGGAGATTGGTTTACTCCGTTTACTCACCCCAGCTATCACCAACCCAACTCCTTGCTTTGCGGATTGGACGCATCTTCCCATGCATGTAAGGCTCCAATCCAACTTGTGTTCTCGTCGCAATGACCTGTCAAAGTGCTCATGCCTTTTGCTCGCTGTCAGAACGTGCAGAGACAGAAAAGCATTGCGATGCACAAGATGGCCATAGCAGGGTCACAGGCAGCAAACATGCAACAGGCATCAACAGGCCATTTTTGTTCCAGTTGCTGTCTTTTCGAAAAAGTGTTTCCGTATCTCAGTTTGACACTTTAAGCCCTCACCGACAGCCATGAATCCTATGGACGACATTCCTCAAGAACCCGTGGCAGGGCGGATGGCTGCAACGGCTCCTGCCAGAACACCTATGTCTGAACCACACTTCGAATCATTCGACCCTGAGGTGCCTGTGGCTTTGATTTCCCGGTCGATGCCGTCAGCACCGAAGAGTGCGCCTTGGCGACCTCCTGGTGCCGTGGATCGAAGTGGAAGCCCTGGAGGCCTTGGATCAGCCATTTCTCGCTCCTCCAGTGCTGGTGCCATTCGGGAGCGCCCTGGTGGCCCTGGATGCCATGGCTCTCGCGGCCGGATGGAACGGAGTGCCAGCTGTGCCGACAATTCGGAGCACCAGCTGCGCCGTGCCCCCGGCTTTCGGCATTTGCCGGTGCCAGATGCGCCAGGCACCGCTCGCAGAGATGCGAACGTGCGTGCCAGGCATACAGAGAGGGCAAGTCATGAGAAGACGGAGCAAGAGATACAAGTGTCACCTCAATCCAGAGCTACGGCAACGACTGCCACCAGTGCAGAGCCGAGTTCATATTGGGGATTGAACACGCCCTCATCTAACTGGAATGGGCCACGCCAAGAGATGCGGGCACGTCCGGAACCAACTTCACCAGGCAACGAGTTCTATTATTTGCCGGAATCTCAGGCCGGTGCGAAGACACTGAAGTCACACGAATGAGATTCTGTGACACAATGGAAAAGACCATGCCTTGTCTCCCTGTCTAAACGTCTCTAAACCATTCAGCCCAAAGGTAGAACGTGGCGGAACGAAGCATTCTGAAGTAACTTGCATCTGAGGTCTGCACATCAACTCTGTCAACAGTGGAAAGCTCGGGAGGAAGAGTTGGCAAATACCAAGGTGCAGCGCGTCGACCGCCGCCGCGCTGCCCATCCTTTTGTTCCCAGTTTGAACATTCCTATAGATCACACTAGATCACCCAGCGGCCGTTGTTGTTGCTAGGCCAGGGCAGAAGCTTTGCGCGTGATGTTGAAGCAGCAGTTGGAAGAACGAAAGTCCTTTGGTTGCGCATTTGCCAAGGAAAGGCCACACATGATCGCTGTGATGGCATTTCAATGCACTTCAGTAAGCTGGTCGTGTCGGCTAAGGAAGTCCAAATCTCAAAGGAAGGAGCTGGCGGAATTGTCAGTGGCTGGACGTCATGCCAGTGTGTGGGGGGGGGGTGTTCCAAGGGCTGCGCATTTTCTGCTCTCTCAGAACATATCTCTGCTGGCAATCACAGTCTATTATCAATAGTATCGTCTCCAAGCAGCTTTTGAGTGTTGGACATTTTTGGCTGTTTGATTGATCCCTTACTCTATGCTTATCACAAACGCTGGAATGCAAGTTGGCACATTTTGCTTTGCTGCTGCAAAAACGCCGCATTTAAGTAGTGCTCAGAGAGCAGGATGAGCGCAGCCAGTTTCGGAGAAGCAATCAAACGCGATCCTAAGTGAAAGACATACCAAGAAATCGCTTGACCTGAGCTGTGTTCAATGGCCCAGTGACTCAATTTGGCTGACATGGCAACCCTCAGCGTTGGCCTTGGGTCCCCTTGTGATGTATGAGCATGGTGTGCTATTGAACCGCCAAGACTGTTTTCTGGATTCGCAGACATTCAGCCAAGAGATGAATCGTGAGGTGTTGCAACAGCATACGGCCCTTTGGGCATATCCCAACCATGCACTTGATTGACCACGATCACGTTTCACAGCATTTCCTATCGTTAGGCGGAGTTTCACATGTTTCACGTTCATTTGTTTCACTTTCAACGTGCGACAGCCCATTCCACCAAAGTTAAGGCATAGTTTCCTCCAGGTAGTAGGTGTTGCCCCGGGCAAAACTCCTAATGGCAAAAAAGTTGTTGTTGTTTTTGGCTCTGATTCCCAAATTGTTGTGGTTCTTGAAAGGGGAAAAACCAAACCAAAAGCTAAAAAAACAAACGAAACAGTGAAAACCATTGAGAACCAAATGCAATGTTTTTTTCAGCTGACTCACTTTGCACCACTTGTGTTCCAGGCCTTTTCCCATTCAATGAACATGCAGCCTAAATTAGTCCCTTTGATGCCTGTGCAACTTTCATCAGCTTTCAAGACCTAAGATGATGCTGAAACAACTGAGAGTGTTGACTGTGTTTACGCTTGGAATTGAGATGGAAATGCATTGGTGTAGCATTGGTTGTTCTGAGCGCCTCCCTGCTTTCCTGATTGCCAAGAGCATGTGCACCAACTGTACTGGTAGTCTTTGGACACACACACATACATATTAGGTATATACACACGTGTATAAATAAATAAATATTTATAATATATTTATATACTGTAATATATTATACATTTATATACATATATATATATACACTATATGTCATACCTACACACATATAATATATATATATACATTAAGCAGGTATATGTACATACGTATATATATATATACATACACACATATATATATATATATATATATAGAGAGAGAGAGAGCATTATGAAAGATAACACGAACTCGATATTGTTTCTTCATTATGTTTAAGCTCAGGTGAAGACATTATGAGATGCCAGAGGATATCAGAGGATCCTAGAACAGCGGAATCTATAAGCTAGTATATGCTAGTAAATGCTAGTAAATGCTAGTAACATAATACGGATTCATTGCTTCTCATTGGCACCGCTGGAAATAGCGCACGCCCAGGCCAAGGGAGCCAAGCAGCAGGAAGCCCTCGAAACTTCACAGGCACCAACTGTGGGTCTCCGATCCCTCAGTCGTTCTGGCCACTGCACCAACTGTACCGTATGCAGAACTTATGCATCCTTAAGCCGACTTGGAGATCCGGGGATTTTTTTTAGATATTTTTAGAGATGATGTGAGATGACTGGTCTCGAAGGGGAATCGGACGAATATGGATGAACAGGGATGAACTAGGCATACCCATTTCAATGTATACCATTGTATGCTGATGTTCAAGGCATTATTTGTTTCTTTGCTTGGAACTTGTGGAGAGCAAGTAATGTGTTGACGATATAGTTGCCAAAATGGCTATGCCATTTTGGCTCAAGCTGTTCCCCCTGCGATCCAATACTTTCGAAAAACAC
>Ga0126342_10016789_pt1 | contig 12715 bp, 16 predicted proteins | sample Cyp1metagenome_FD_92528 | JGI IMG/M metagenome (GOLD analysis project Ga0126342, IMG submission 92528) | Coral microbial communities from Lord Howe Island, Old Settlement Bay, Australia - Cyphastrea 1 metagenome | ecosystem: Host-associated > Invertebrates > Cnidaria > Coral ...
GCCCGGGTCCACTACGCTAGTTACATGCGAAAGGCCCTTGCCAATGCCTACGTCTCGCCTACGCTGAAACTCTCGCTAGAAGGGTATCTATGCACGAGCCCTCTTCTGGCCTCTGCTCCTAACCTACGCATGCAATGTCACTTTTCCTCTGGCTGACAATTTGCCCCGGTGTTGCTGACAAATCTATCCAAGTCTCGAAACTTGCAACTTGCAGGGTTCCCTCGAGCAGCTCAACTCAATACCCTTAGTAGCATCAACTTGACCACTCCACCATACAGCTAAAAGCGGAACGTACCATCAGCTTGGGTTTGGGTTAAAACTCTCGCCCCAAAAATGATGGCTTCACGGTTTTCGCTTCATCGCAATCTGAGGATTGGACATTGGTGCTTTGGGGGTGTGGATGCAAAAGCCAAAGCCTTCGATTGGAACCGGTGCTACCTTTACCAGGTGCAGCAGGACCGCCTTGGGCAGAACTGGAGTAGCTCCCATATTTTGGTGCTTCCGATCCAGTTTGGGCCGGCAGAGATCTCAGGTCTTCCAAAAACCGCTGATGATTGGTTGAGTCTTGATGTTGTAAAATCTTGGAAGAAATTCCAATGACGCCAACAAAAATCAGATTTGGATTGCTATTGGCGAAATATTGGCACCATTTTTCGCCCAAATTTGGAGGCCCCAAAGATTTCACGGTGTTTTTCGGCGCAAGGATGGCCTTCAGCTGCCCTCAGATCCGGGGTCCTGGCACGCCTGGAATGAGCGCAGCCAACGGTGGACGCAGCTGAACGTCCGTCCCTGGACAGGGTGAGATGGGATGACATGGATGATCGACGTGATCGACCCGGCAAAATTGGATTGTTATGATATGTTATGATGCTTGAATACTAGTGAGATATAGTGAAATTAGTGAAAGTTTGGTACCTTTGACATTCTCGAAATGTACTAAATTTCCGAGCAAACTCATGAAGTAATAAGTTTAATGCAGTTAAATCATGTTAATCGCCTACACCGACCTGTACTGCGGTGGGTGCTTTTTGATTTGGATCTATGTGTCACGTTTTCAGCTGGCAGCTTGCTATCCAGCTATTAATGAATTGCTTTTGTTGCTTAGTTGGTTCATTTTGTTGATTTGGTTGGACAGCATTTCTGAAACACAGCTTCCTGCAGTGAACGCGTGAAAGCGTATATCAAAGCACAAATTTGTGTTGCTTGAATCAAGATTTTTGGTGTCAACCACCCTTTCTCGTAGGGGTTGAGTTGGGTTTATAATTGTAGTGAACTCATGTTAAATCCCTATCGGTTGGTTCCATCCCCAGTTTTGCTTCGTTGGTTCCCCTGCTCTCGAGGCGTTTCGGAGGTAGCCTTCTCCGACGACGCGCAGCGCCTGGTGTTGGCGCAGGGCGAAGTGGCGCAGCTGCGGGGCTTTGCGGAGCTGCGACGCAGGCGCGGTGAAAGGGGCATGACGTGGCTCAGGGTGTCCATAGTCATGGGGGATCCCGAAATGCATGGCTTATTTCATGGAATATTCGAAGATAACATGGATGATGTAGGGATCTAACCTAACCACTCCACAACACCAGCCGGAAACGCAGAAACTATTGTTGAATTGCGCATGACAGTTGATGCATTTCCCGTGGTTCAAGAAGATCCAAAAATATCTTAACTAACACTGAATTTGGGATCAACCTAACTAAAGTTTCGTGGGACAGGAGCAAATATCCAAATCCGCCCGCACCGAACAGGGATGTGCCCCCAAGTTGTTTCACTTATAAGTTAAGCTAAGTATGTTTATAAAAGGAATAACACGGGTTAAGTTCCGTTATATGTGAGGCTAAGTAGGATAACTATTTTTGGACTTATAAGTAAGTTACAACTATGTTGTGGAAGTTGATGGAGAAATAACTAAGTTAAAGTTTGAGCTGTTTGAAGTTATCGGGAACTTATAAGTAAGTTATTTTTTTGAGTTTTTTTACATCATTTTTCATTTGCATAGTTTTTTTTGTTCTACATTTTTTATTTGAATTCTTTCTTTTTTTTATAATCTTTTTGAGATTATTTTAGAATATGTTGGTTTTTGATTGAGTATTTGATTAGAACTGTGGTTTCTTTTTGGTATGGTCAGCGGTCGCCCGCTTTATTTTCTATGTTTTTATAACGGTAGTATTTTTTTTTCCATTTGAAGTGGTCTCAGATCGAGATAATATTTTTCTTCCTTAGCGGTCGCCCGCTTTTTATTTTTTTTTTATGTATCCTTGAATCAGTTTGTCTGTTTTGGCGGAAACGATAGAAAATTTTGAAATACGGTTTGTTAAGCGGTAGTCCGCTGTATATTACGTCTGTTTTTTTTTTAATGTGCGAAAGAGATTTTTTACCAGGAAGAACATTTTATTTATTTATTTTTTTTCATTTAGACAGTGATTTTTTGGTCATTGCTTGGGTAGTGCCTAAGCAGACGCAGGCAACGTCCGAAAAAAAAAAATACAGGGTTTTATTCCGTTGGGCGTGGTGGCAGATCGGGTTGTGCCTGATGCTGCGTTGTTTGATTGGAAGGTTGGGTTGTGCCTATACAGTTTTCTATATAGAATACGATAGCTTATAGATATTTACAGACCGCGGGTTTTGTCTATTCTTAACTCAACATATTCTGATGGGTTCAGATTACAAACACGTGCGCATCATTTATATCATTGAAGGAGTTTCCATGCTTACGCGGGTTGTGCCTGCCAGACTAGCATTATTCGGTGCTTCTCATAAATTCACAAGTGTACTTCCTTCACTTTGTGCCTGCCACATTTTTCTCAGTGACCAGTTTTTAGCATGATCTCTGAACGGCAGACCGTGTAGGCAAGTGCGACTTGGAAGATCCATGATAGCATATTTAGTTCCAAGACAAACCATATATAGACAAGTTCTACATCGTCACAGAAGTTCATTCTTTTACGACATGGCGTCTTTCGGTAGCCATGGTTTGGCGGCTGCAGCAACACAAGAGCGGCAACAAGAAGCACCAGTGGCGCCAGGCCTTCAAGTTCCTGGCCGAGACAAGGGAAGTCGGACGAGATCTGCCATGCAGGATTTCTCTGCATTTCCCCTCTATTTGAGCTCGGCCATGTGGGATGCAGTGGAAGATCAGAAGATCGATAATGTCGTCATAGTGAAGCAGATCACGCAGATGCTAGCCAGAGACTTCAAACTCAGATGTCCAAGTGAGTCCACCAGTGCTACGCTGACTTCCTTATTGATTTTGCGAGAACCTGAGGCTGCTGCGCGCCAGAAGCTGATCGACAACGGCTATGCCTTTCTGACGAGTGTGAAAGCTCAGATTAGCCAGATTTTGCTGCCCTTCAAGCAGACCAAGGTCGAAGCAGCTCATTACATGGAACGCTTGCCAGTGGACAGCAAGGAACTGCCTGAGTCTCTGCCCATCAGAACCCACCTAGAACTGGTGAAGCCCAGGATGAGCGTGTCTGAGCTGTTGATGACAGCTCAGGCCTTCAACTGGCGAGAGGCAAAGGGAAAGAAGATCAACTACAGATGTTGCAGGGCTTGGTGCAGTTGGGTCAGATGATGGCTGGCTCTATGGCGTTGACACGCCATGATGGCATAGACTTTCGAATGGGTCCGGCTCGAAAAAGTCCCTTGGGAATCTTACTCGACTCAACGACGGCTAGCTCTGTCAAGCAGGCTCCACTGGCCTTGACAGATGGCAGTGTCCATGATCCGCCCACCGCCACTTCCAGCCTTGTGGACACGGCAGGTGGAGACAAGCAACGTCAAGATGTTGCCGCAGTGCCAGTTGTACCGGCTGCACCGTCACACAGAGCGCAGCCGCCACAAGCAGAATGTCCCCAGATGCAGAAGGTCGCACCTTCAGAAGACGACCTTCCAGAGCAACCATTGAAGAATCCACGCAATCTATCTCTGGAAAACAGCATTGGTAAGTTGAAGGAAGCCAAAAAAGAGTCTGGACAAACGACCTCTCCGAGCAATGCTGGCATGAAGAGACCTGCTTCTTCAAGCACTCTGAAACCATCTTCGCAGAGTTCCAGCTCACAGGCCTCAAAAACGAAATTTCTGAAGCGACCTGCTTCGGCCACAGTGCGCAGCACAAGAAGAAATCCGTCAGAACCACTGGATCCACAAAGACTTCGACCACATCAAAGCCGAAGAACTGCATCAAGGATATCCAAGGGATGTCCCGTGAGAGCAAACGGAAGCTCAAGGAGAAAATTTTACGCAAAGTTCTTCCGGCAGTGAAGCTGGAGTTCAAATACGGTTGCTCCTCTTGCAGAGGAGCTCCATTTTGTACACTGAGCTGCTGGCTCAAACGCGGCTACAGCATCTAAAGAACCGCGAGGTGACAATTCTTCCGAGGGAATGACAAAGTGTTCGACTGCTTACCCTGCGTTTTTCTGTACCGCAGCCAGGTGGTAGTGCCATCTCTACAAACACAAGCGCGTTCCTTCTTTCCTTTCGTTTTCGAGTGGTTGCGCCACTACAAGGGATCACACTTCCATCAGCAGCCGTTGAATACATGTTATCCATCCCATGATTGTGCCATCTCGACAGATGAGATCGCATTCTTCCTTTCCTTTCCTTTCCATGTGGTTGTGCCACTATAATATATCGACATTTCATCATCATCAAATCACCACGACTAGGTTTTTTTCCCTTCAGATGGTTGTGCCATCTCCATGATACGATATCTTCCACACGAACATTCGAAGCCAATGGTACGCTGCTGGAGTTCGAACTCATGCACTCTGTCTCCGTTGTACCGGCAACATATACACGCTCATACCAGTAGATTCGAGAAATGCGAGTGAAAAGATATGGAGATAGGAAATCGAAACCAAACCTCCTCAGGGCAACACTGTTTTGTGTCTTGTATACAGTGCAGAAAGGCATACAGAACACAAAGCAAACACAGGTTTCCATATCGTAAACCCATACGAGGAACCAGAACTATAACATGCTCATGAGACAACAACGACCGCACCTCAGCTTCATAAAATCTGGGCCGGCTTCCTCGTTGCCATGGCCACGTCTCCAACAGAGCCCAGCGACGCCAGCGAAGCCGACTCTGTGCCCGACGCGTTCCTGCAGGTCTACCTGACCAACGTCTTTGGCAACGAGGTTGTGGCTGACTCTGCGCCGCAACCTGCTGCTGCCGGCTCCGCGCAGCCAGAGCCTCCGGAAAGAAAAAACTGGGGCACCAGCACCGGTATCCCTACAGATGCTGCTGCCGCTTCATCTGCTCGTCCACATCTTGCTGGCATCCCTGCGCAGCACGGAGCTCCGGAAACTAGCAAAGTTGTCCTCCAAGATGCTACTGCCGATGACTCTGCTCGTCAGCACCCTGCGAGCCCACCGACAGACAGCACGACTCCGGCAGTGCAATCCTGGGGCACAAGGGAGACACCGCAGGCCTTTTTGGAGAGAAAGCTCCCAGTCTTGCAGAATCTGTTGCTGGATCGACTCTTGCAGGATGAGATCCAAAGCCAGGAGCAGCGACAACATGCAGCCGCCTCTTCCCCTGCGGCCGACAGTGCCGGCACCTATATGGTCTCCAGAGTCCGCCTTGGCCGCACAGGCAGCACCGCGTGCGAGTCCCCATGGGTGCAGCTCACCCATCCGGAACCACAGAGCGGACCAAACTGTGAGGCACCGGCTTCCTATAGTTCCGCGGCAGAGACGTCGGCTGTGACACCATGGGGACAGCTGCCACCCTGGTACGACAGAAGTGAATGGCAAGACCCGCGCTGGCGGGGACGTTTCACAGGCCGCAGACAGTACGAAGAACTCACTTACGGAGTCTTCCGACCTCGCAAGAGCCACAAAGCAGACCAGCGGCACAACCAGTGAAAGGAAACACCGCCGTTCTGTTCGAGGGTTGCGCCCGGATCATTTTCATCCGCCTTGATGCTATATATATATATATAGATGATGAGTGCCATGCTTCTACCGTACTCGCGCTGGTTGCGCCATTGCGTCTGTGGAATCAATCGACTTTTTTTTTTCCGTCTGATATATTTTTATCGTTCGAATTTGTTGTCCGGATGGTTGTGCCATCCATATATTCATCATTCATCGTATGTTATTTTGGCAGCTCAGCACCAGAAAGCAAACGAGACAGTGGGAAAAAAACGACAGCTCCAGTAAGCAAACCTACAGCGGCCGACCGCTACGAAACCATAGACATTACACAAATGGGTACATCCATATATAGCCACTACGAGGTATAATTTAAAAGGCAAAAAAAAAGCGGACCACCGCCTCTGAAACAATGTAAGGCAGACATATACCTATGCAACTGCCCCCCCGTGGCTACGCCATGGCAACTGCTGAGCAATGTGACATAGCATCCGACTTCGCCGTCCCACGTTTCCCGGCAGATTCTCTTAATAACTGTTCGTTTTTTTATTTCCACAAGGGACAGCTGGTCATTTATATGGAAGTGTATGTATACACGGAGAAAACAGAACCATGCCCAAAGGTACGCCGCCAATGGAGGGCATGTGGCAGCAACGAGCTAACGGTGAGCTGGTGCAAGTGATGCCACACAAATCCAACGATAGTCGGGAGGATGCTACAAAAGCAAAGTCGCAGCAGATCAAACCCACGAGGTCTCCTTCGTTCCGGATCAAGCCCTCCAGGAAGAGAAGTTGTGCCACCGAAGCTTCGAGCGCAAGTGCACCCGCCCAAGGGCCGTACAACATATATGTGCACGGCAGGCCACCGACCCTCTGGAAAGATCCTCGCTACACAGAGATGTTTGGAAGCCGCCGCAAATATGAGCACTTCGTGCATGGAGTTGACAGAAAACGCGGTGGCCTGCGAGTCAAGGGCTACAAATTGCCCAAGTGCCTCTGGCCGGAGCACCAACCTAAAGTTTAAGATGAGAAAAAAAAAGACCGCATGGACCACGGGTTGTGCCTACGAGATGGGTTGTGCCCATCCATGCAGGATGGGTTGTGCCCATCCATGCGTGTTGTTTACGACCGACACCCGTATATACCGGGAGACACCGCGAGACACCGCGAGACACCCCGAGACATCCCGAGACATCCCCGAGACACTCCCGAGACATCCCCGAGACACTCCCGAGACACCCCGGGACATCCCCGAGACATCCCCGAGACACTCCCGAGACACCCCGAGACATCTCCGAGACATCCCCGAGACACTCCCGAGACACCGAGGGACAGCCGCCCGAGACACCCCGAGACATCCCCAGATACCCCAGGACATCCCGGAGACACCCCGCGTCAAACCGAGACACCCCAAGACCCCCGGAGACAACCCCGAGACACTCCCGAGCCACCATCCCGACAAATCCCGAGACATCGACACATCCCGACCTCCCCGAGCAACCCTCGAGAGCACCCGTGCCACACATCCCGAGATAGGAATGACGCAGCTCATTGGGGGAATACAGCCACCCCACAACCTATATACGAGCTCTCAAATCCGAATCCTTTCTACGAAATCTACCTCTGGCAGATTCATTGTAGCAAAGACGTGAATACTGTCTATACTCATATATACTTCGACCTCCTGTCAAACTCACAACAGATAGAGAGTGCAGGTGGCGCCTGCTACATGTACATATAGAGATTTGCCAATGGTTATCAAGTGCTATATTTTGCAAGACAAACGCCAAGCTGTGAGATCTCAAGCAAGCGTGTCAGAACAGACAAGGCCATGGCGTCAGTGAGCGAGACCCCATCCAAGGCCATGGTGCCTGCAGAGGAGGAAGAGGCAAATGTGAATGCCGTATGTGAGAAGTGTCGCCTGCCTATGACCATCGAAGAGACAGCAGCTCCGAAAGCTCCGCACTCGCGGCCTTGCTGCAAGTCCTGCCATGCTCTGTTTGCAATGCTGGGCAAGCAACTATCCGTCTCAGCAGTGCAGCAACAGATGCCTGGTGACGACATGGTTGCTTTCTGTCGCAAGGTCCATGCACAGAGAAAGGAAACCAATGGCCCACTGCGGTACCAGGCCGTCCGAAACCTGATGAAGAATCAGATCGCAGAGAGAATCGCCGTGACATACACCCGTTCGGCCGACGGTACATATCAGCCGCTGAGCTGGTGGAAAGCGAACGGGTACGATGAGAAGAAGGTGGAGGAACAGGGTGAGAAGCAGGAGCATGCAGTGTTTGGAACATGCTACCGAGTAGACTTGCTGTCAGTGAGCACGAAGTGGTCCCATGAGCAATCTGAGACAGAGGTGCTTGAAATGGAAGCAGCAGTCAAGCGCAAGCGAACACTGAAAGAAGAAGCAGAGGCAAAGGCGCCCAAGAAGGGCAAGACCAAGGGCAAAGGCAAAGGTAAGGATGTGGTGCCAGTGGAAGAGGATCCTCCAACGGCAGAGGCCTTAGAAGCTGATGCCGCCTTGGAAGGCTTGTCAGACATGGAGACGGAGGATTGCGTGATAGTAGCTTGCACCACGGCGCGCAGCTCCTCCACGGCATCAGAGCGAGCGACTTTGCGCAAGGCTTTGCGCCAAGAACAAGCGCAGGCCGCAAAGGACTCCAAGATGATCAGTGCCATGGCTGGCAAGGGACTGCCCACTCTGCGGCCCATCCGAGAGAAAGTTTTGAAATTGGTTGCTGAGCTGAAGCCTCATGAGGCCGACTTGCCAAGCGTCACCAACGAGCTTGTCAAGACAGCGGAGACAGACGTGAACACATATCATGACGAATTAGTCAGTGCGATGAAGAAAATTTCCGCCGGCCAGAACGTACCCTTGAGTGAGATCTCTTTTTCGTCCGAAAAGGACATGGCTTCGAAGTTGAAAGCTTTTGGTGACACCATCAAAGCGATGCAGGCGGCGAAGAAAACGTTGCAGCCCCAAAAGTCCTGAGGAGATCTCGTCGCATCGCCTTGGTAGAGGCAAGTTTTGAAATAGTATGCACAAAGTGCTCTTAAGGACCGTCTATGCTTCGACGTGGCGTGACCACGCAATCTCTTTTGCAGCGAGCCCACCGCACTGCTGGAGCCCAAAAGTACGTCCCACGACGGTTGTCCGTCTCTACAGTATGTATATGTATATATATATATATAGAAATGTATCGATTCCAAAATACTTCCACAGTCTCATGCCATGTTTTGGCAGCATATATAGGAATCTAACGGTGTATGGCAATATATGTCGGATTGCAGTTGCAAGGTGATTTCACTCTTGGATGCTTGCGGCATCGCATAGATACGATGGATTCATTGATGGTTGCGCCATCTATATATATATATAATGCGTGACACATAAACAATCAAGGGATCCATGGAATGCAGACGTTGCCACGTCCAGCACAGACGCGCAGAAGTGTAGCTGGGTAAGAAACCCGACCTCGGACTCATGGCGCTTCTCTGCACGTTCGTGGTGGCACAAAGTGTTTTGGACGTGCTATCGCAGCAGAACCTGGATCCCGATCAATTAGATCGACTGGCTGACCAATTTGAATGCATCCGTGAAGTGCAAAAACAAGTGCGCATCGCAGATGCTGAGGGGGCGCTGAGCCAAGCTATGGAGTGGATGCGGCACCTGCTTTTCACAGTACGGGCTCTCTTGTCTGGATGGCATGTGGATGACAGCAGCCCGCGGCTCCTGATCGAAGATCCCCTGCCTCAGTTTCCAAGGATTCACAAGGGTGTCTGGACGGTGATGCATCCGAACCAAGAGAAATTCTTTGCAGAAGTCCGCTACTGCTTGGCGAATCTAGTGCAACTACAGCAGTTTCTAGAGGATCCTGTCTGGCACTGGTTGGACGAGGTCATGCAGACAGTGAGTGCCGCCGAAAACTAGGCAGAAGCTGTCGTGTCATCTCCGTAAAATCGAAGGAGAGGAGACAGAGACTTTTTAGCGAAAAAAAATGCAGTAACGGCACTTACGTCCCTTTTTTTTTGGCGGCAGTACCGTACGACAAATCACTGTCAGACAGACAGAAGACCCAGTCAGCATATATATATATATATGTAAATGTGTATCCAAATCGATATAAGTATATCCGTATATGTGTATATATGTACATATAGATTAATGTCCGGTTGGGGTCCGCCTCTATAGTGCGTCTATGCGGGTTGCGCCCGGTCGAATCGGAAAAAGTGATTGCATTTAGGACACACTGTCTTTACCGTGCGTAATTCTCCGAAGAAGCCGTCACTGGTCCAATGCCGAACAACGTACCGTCCAAGAAGCAATGGGCGCAAGCGTTCTGTGTGGCCCCACAAAACGTAGTGCATAAGATCCACAAGATTTTATCTGCCGATGGCGATGGTTCCAAGCAAGCCTCTGGAGCATTCAAACGAAAGTGCGGCCAGATCAACGCAGGTACCCAGAAATGCTTCAAGGCCTTGTCTGTGAAAGGTGAGAAAGAAGAAGACATCAGATTCTATGCTGGAGATCTTCCCATGATGCTGGAATATATATGTGGGAACACTGGCTGGTATAGAAACCGTCTCTTTGCCATCCCAAATCATACCGTATCGCTGGTTCTCACAGCGGATGAATGCACTGGGGGAAACGTACTGAGCGTAGCCACATCGAAAAAAGTTCTTATGGTGTACTGTGCCATTTTGGAACTGGGAGAACTTCATAGACCTGGAGCGTATCTTCCTCTGGCGGCCATTCCAGCACGTGATGTCGCTGGTATCAAAGGACCCGGCACAAGTGCAATTTTTGTAGCCTTGTTGCAATTCTTTCAGAGGGAAGGATGGTTCAACGGTTTCACGGTGCTGGGTGCAGCATTTCAATTAAAACTTTTCACATATCTTGGAGACTATGAGTCTGTCCGAGCGGTTTTTGGATCCCGCGGTGCAAGTGCCATCAGACCATGCTGCCTCTGCATGAATGTCTTGGCGAAGGGCCGAGTGGAAGCAGAAAGAGACAATTACTTTACGACAATTGAAGAAGCTTCGACATCGAACTGCCAACCCTATGATACAGAGGAATTGTTTCAACTGTACGACCGCTACCTGAGAGAGTTTCCGAACATGTCAAAGCGTCAAGCAGAAGAAGAAGAGAAGTTTTTTGGTTGGAATGTGGATCCTGCTTCCTTAATGGCGAAACCAGACTTGCGAGCACTTCTCTCGCTGAAGCATTTGATGCTTGACAGTTGTCATTGCTATTTTAGCAATGGTTGCGTATCCCAAGAGATAGTCCTCTTCATGAATTATCTCGGAAACGAACATAATGTTCAACTCGAAGATATCCAGAAAGCTGCAAAAGAAGTCAAATGGAACTGTTCGAATCCTGATTACAGGTCTCCATCGGCCATCGGGCATCTCTTTCATCCTTCTCTTTGGAATGGTACATGTCACAAAGGTGAAGCCACTGCATCCTGGTATTTGCTTCCACTGCTTGGATTCTACGGGTTCGAATTGCTCGACGGTCAAGATCCACTTGAATGGCAAAGCTTCAAAGCATTGCTTGAGGCCGATCTATTTTGTTTCCGCGATCGGCATCATTTTGTTCAAGTTTTTAACAGTTTGAACAGAGAAACACATGAATAGAGTTTGATTAAGCAAGTCAGGTCTTTCATGCACTACGAGAAGTCCGACGAAGTCTCGAGTGGACAAGGAGCTTAGCGTTAGCACAAGAGAAACATCAGCGTCTTTTCGTGGCTTGCTATCCTGGCCAAGTCCGACCAAAGCATCATTTGCGGCTTCATCTGCCAGCACTCTACGAGAAATTTGGAGTTTACATCGACATGTTTCCCACCGAAGCACGTCACAAACTGTACAAAAGAATGCTTGCAGATTGCTTACAATGTCTATGGTCCGAAAAAGACGGCAAGATGGGTTTGCATATCCTGGGTCGAATGCTGAATATGATCACACAGCAACTCATCGACAAACCATGGTGCAATGAGATGCTGCCACCGGTTTATTCTGCTGAAGATGTCGAGAAAGAAATGCCCGGAACTGACGCGGAAATCAGTGCAGGGTATGCCTTTGGAAGCTTGCAGATCAAACGAGAACAAGTGGTGCTTTGGCAGCATGGTGCTGGGATCGTTTCTCTATTTGCCAAAAAAACAGATCAGGTGATGATGGTCTTTGAAAATTTAACAGCGTGCGCAGAGAGCAACATTTGCAGGCAGAAGTTCTTACGTAGTGGGCAAAAATGTGTCATAGACATCCAGGAGCTCCAACGGTGTCATCACCCAAATTGGTGGTACATCGATCAAAAATATGTCATTTGTTTGTGAATCATGCTTCGCCGTCCGAAGAAACGAAAAAAAAAAAGGTTTGACCTCTTCCACCGCGGGTTGCGCCTGCAATCCTTTTAGCAACATCTTTCAGATTATAAATATATATGTATTTATATATATATATACCCCCCCAAAAAAAAACTCATGTGCATTCCAACCCATGGAACTTGGCGTCCAAATGGAACTTCATCACAAAACAAATAAAATTATTTTTATTCTTGTTTTCGAAAAAAAAGCCTTTTTGCACCTCTTTGTATAGTTATCTAAGTTATAACTTACTTATCAAATTCCTTAACTCTACTTATATAACTTCAAAATAAGTTCAAAATAAGTGAAATAAGTGCAACAACTTAAGTTATTACTGACATAACTTCGGGGCACATCCCTGAAGGTGCTGGGGCGTGATCTTCCGGATGGCACTCGTAAAAGGTTACAGGTTTACCTGGGGGGGGTCCCATTTTTCGGCCAAAACCTCCTGTTTTTGATAGGTCGTGACGCTCGCCTTCAAAA
>Ga0126342_10016790_pt1 | contig 12714 bp, 14 predicted proteins | sample Cyp1metagenome_FD_92528 | JGI IMG/M metagenome (GOLD analysis project Ga0126342, IMG submission 92528) | Coral microbial communities from Lord Howe Island, Old Settlement Bay, Australia - Cyphastrea 1 metagenome | ecosystem: Host-associated > Invertebrates > Cnidaria > Coral ...
CAAACCCAGAAACTATTTCTTAAACGGGGCCCCAAACCCAGAAACTATTTCTTAAACGAGTCCCAGGATGGTGCCCAATCAATGGAGGTCCAGAAGACCATCCGCTCCATGAAAAAGGAGCTAGGCCTGGAACCTTTTGGCGACTTGAAGCCATACAGCCGAACAGAGTGCCCACCACAAGTGAGCCATGCCCTCAATAAGAGAGAAAAAACATCTTTGGACATCAACGCTGCTTTGCTGGAGGAAACTTGTCTTTTCAATTTGGGACTAATGAATGGGAGCGTTCTTACCCAAGTCTTTTCCTTAAAGGGAACGTCTGATTGAAGATTCAAATTCAACTTAGTGAAAATACCAAAAAGGAAATAGGCAAATAGGACATCATACTTCTTTTGGCTGTGGGTCCTACGGGTTGCATTTGTTTACTGAAGGCTGCCAAGGTGCTGGTGCAGGTGTTCCTCATGTTCTTGTGTTTTTTGAATGTTATAGTTATGTTCCTCTATTCCTCATCTCGGTATCAGGTACTTACTATTTTCCTTCTTTAAAACTTTGAAACTACTTCACTACTTAATAACTTCAGTTTGTTTATTTTTGTATTTATGATGTTATTTGATGATTTTAACATAAGTAAAAACAGGATGTCCTAGAAACCGTTTCGAACCGTTTCCCGCTATTTACTAGGTAATAGTCCGAAACCGTCCGAAACCGTTTCCCGCTATTTGCTAATTCATCCTGGCAAAAATTGCAAATAGTTTCAAGTAGTTTCAAATAGTTTCTGAGAATGGCTAATTAGCAAATAGTCCGAAACCGTTTCAAACCGTTTCCCGCTACTTGCTAGGTAATAGCCCGAAACCGTCCGAAACCGTTTCCCGCTATTCCCTAGAAGGCCTAAGTTACATAACATTTTTGATATTTTTAAGATGTTGTTTTTATCATGAATTTGAATCATATCTTAAAAACATAACTTACTTACTTTTGTTCCAACATAAAAAAGGGTAGTTACATTACTGTATTAGCGTTGTTGCCAGTTGATTGAACTACTATGTCTACGACGGCAACAACAACAACTACTACTACTGCTACTACTGCTACTACTACTGCTACTACTACTGCTATTAGGACATTGCTGTATTGTTATTGTATTGTTTTGATAATATCTTATTTATCAGATCACATCACTCACTCAATATTGTTTCTGTATCTCGTCACATTGTCAAATTACACATTGCTTATGCCTAAAAAACTTAAATGACACAAAGCAATGATGAATCAATGGTGTTTTCAAAAAAGGGTTGAAAACATATGATATCACTGTATAGGCTTTAGATAACTGGATGCCGTATGTACCCCTATCGCCGATCGTCAAAACCTATACACGTATTTTAGTATTTTTGTGCGGTGATGAGAGCATGTACTAGAATGACAATGATTTGACAATTTACAAACAATATAAACAAGTACTGGCGACATGTCAAACAATATGGTATCGGCATTTGTTATGTATCGATCATAAAAGTTATCAAGTCTCGCCTTGTCATCGTTTTGACCTTTTCACAGCAACATGACATGTAAAAAGTGTTGAAAATGATAGTGCTGAATCTTATCCACTTGAGTTGCATTGTTATGCCACTACCTGCCCATACTTCACATTCCATATCTCATATGTCCGGGAAAACCACTTGAAATTGGCCCCCTCAAGATACAAAAGGTACCTGAAAAACATGCTCGGGGACCCCTTTCATCTCCAGGACTTTCATCTTGGGGATTCCACTCAAGAGAAACCTTTTCATGAAAATGTTCTTCTTTGTGAAACATACATACTGACATACTTGTCGTATCTTGCGTCGCTCTGCCTGTCGTGGTATAATTCAGAGTTTGGGTTTGGGTTTAGTTTTGGGTGCTGGTACTGCCACTGCTGTAAAAACATATCACAAACCCAGGACCAGGGCTTCAACCTTGCCCAAGATGAGTGCACCGTCGACCTTGCCAGAAACTTGGCATCCATTACAAAATGACATAAAATAGGTTACAAAACATTGGCAGGAAGGGGGGGCGATACCTCTGCATGTGGAAGTGTTTTATCAGAGTGAAGAGTTCGTTTTAATATTGAACAGTTCGGCAAGACTGCAGGTTAGCTTTACCATCAACCCTACCTATTGAAATTCTACCTACCATCTGAACGGACGCTTGACCATGATGCTGTGTTGGTGACTGACAGCTGATTAACCAATTCGTCATCATGAAGGCTTGATGATGATGATGATGATGATGGACAATGGTAATGAGCAATGAAATGAGAATTTTGATGAGATGATTGGTAAGACACATGCTTTCAAACTCTCCATCCTGGTCATTCTGATTCAGGAAGTGTGGGCCGTTATCACATAGGGACTCGCGGCCATATTTCATGTTTGACCACAAACGTCAAGCTGTACTGCTTCAAAACAAGAACCCTTTTGAGTGGGGAGGACTGCTGGGGGTGCAGTGTGGATGTGTGTCATGTCAGCTTTACTGGCTATACTCAACATGTCACTTGTTCTTTTTATAATAGTTCATTTGCTGAGCTGTGTTTTCACGATTCGGTATCAGACATGGTGTACCTGTTATACCACACATTGGGAGCTGATCACTGGTAGGACTGTTGTTGTTGTTGTTGCTGTTGTTGTTGTTGCTGTTGTTGTGGTTGTTGTTGCTGTTGCTGCTGCTGCTGCTGGTTTATTAAAAGTTTCCCAGCATCCAATCAGAGTTTCCAAGCTTGAGTTCAGCATTCAAAAGTACTGACAGCTTTGGGCCAGCTCATCCTACACCCTTGTCAGACCCTAAGCCGGCCCTGCCTGCTTGCAGGACCTGTTATCACTTCAAGGCTATGACATGGAAAGGCTTCAGCTTTCAGATGAGCTGGGGTATGCCGAGATGAACGTGTTGGCCGGCTGCTTGGCAGCTATTCGATGTTGCACGTGCAAGTGTGAATGACGCGTGAATTCACATTCCAAAATCTAAGTCTAGGTGGGAGTGGACGTTTCGGGCCATAAGACGTATATCTGGCCCCTTTCCCTTTATTGAATTGACAATCTTTTTTCTGGGAGATGACCTGCTGGGTAAGTATCCATAATAAAAGCTATGGTGCATTGTACATGTTTCTATGATACCATCGATATATATATATAATATGATTATGGCTCAACATGAGGTGCCCTTTTTTGTTTCAAAAAAAATGTTTTAAAGGGGAAAAGGGCACGTTATTTCCAGATCCCCTTATATGTTCTTTAATGTATTTCTTTTAGATATGATGTGATATATGATATGTACATTTGATGTATGATATACGATATAGGTGTTTCACTTCGTTGCTTCTACATCGAAGGCCAAAGATGTAGATTTTGAAAGGTTGCCTTGGCTGTTTGGAAAACTAGCCCACTTTGATTCCCACTTACGTGAAGCAACCTCAGGGTCATTTCCTGCAAGTGCAGCTTTTGTTGGCACACCAAGCGGCCTAAGTGGATTGTGTCACGTGACATGATCCTGTGGTCCATCCTAGTCAATCGGTTCCACTCCTTCGATATATTGGACGTGCATCATGCATACTGATCGCAGCAATACACAGTGGAATTAAAATCCTTGGGCCATTGGATAATCGTAGTACAGGATAGTGCATACTTTTTCTGACCCCTGCGCGTTCTACTATCATATGATACGTGGTGCAATTAGACAAAAAAGATTATACCCCAAGGTTTCACCACTTGAACCCCGGTACTTAGCAAGCGCATTGACGCCGGGATTTGAGGAGATAGCTGGAGCGTTCCAGTTATTGGTGCCGTCATGACCACTCTGCTGGCCATTCTTTTGCCGCACAAGTTGAAGCGGGTCCCACCACCAGCGCTCGTTGACTTTCCGAGCGCTGACCTCTTTCCGCTTCCAGCAGAGGAGTGGGGTCGCCCCCAGCTTGATTGGCCAAACGACAAGGACAAGGAGTCTGAATTGTCAGGCGCTGCTTTTGAGGATGAAATCCTCAAACAGTTCCAACTTTCAGGATTCAAAGTAGAGGAAGAGCCTCAGCCTGAGGCACCAGCGTGACTGCCAGCCACTGCGTCAGTCCAGCAAAGGCCACAGGTCTTCTTCGGTTTTTGAGATTAGAAATGATGGTTTGCTTGCTTGCTAGAAGCTAAGGAGTAGCTTAGAAGCTTTCGGGATTTGCACCTTGCAAAAGAGGATGCAGTGAGTCAGCTTGGGTCAAGCATTGGACATCTTCTACATTTGCTGGCCCAGTGCATTGTCAAAAAATGAATCTTATTGTTCCTTCATCATCAATCAATGGCCAAACAATCCTGTGGCTGGAAGTCTTTAACTGCATGGTGGTGTGAAACCGCGCTGTGCACTGTGAGATGTTGATTTAATCATGTTCTCATCATGATTGATTTCGGCAGGTGGCTAGATTGGAATAGTCAGTTGTGGTGAAGTTGGCAACATTCATTCATAGCCTTTGATTTGCAAGTCTTTGTTTCCATGCCCAATTGCTCAAATCCATTGAAGCGGTGTCAACATTTTGATCCTAAGTGCGTGTGGAAAGGTTTTTCTTTCGCTTGTGATGGCTAGTTTGGTTGAAGACTCTCCTCCCCGTGTTGAGCCTGGGGAAGAGGACTCAGAGAACAGTTCTGATGTGGAGCTTCCTGAGCTTGGTGAGAACGTTTGCCCAGCTTGTGAACAAGGGTTTGGGGAACAAGACCAGGACTGCTGAAAGGGTGACTGCCGGCCAATGTTTCCAGTAAGAACGCTCCCATGTACTACATTGAAAGATGAAAGATGTTTTTGGACGCCCCATGTCACTTGCAGAATCGAACTCATGTTCAGTTGTTTTGTTCGGACTCAGATTGTTCTTTTTGAGAGAGGACGCTCCAGATGGGCACAGTGTGGCAGTCACAGCTGCCAAAGTGGAGCCTGGCAGTGGCAGCCAGTGCTTTTGCTTGAAATGCACGTATGTGAAGCGCGGAAGCTTCAAGAAGTTCAAGCAGATGCCATTCTTGCGTCTGCTTGCTAAGAATCCTCAGCTGAAATCCAAGTCTCTTGATTCATTAAAGACAAGTGAAGTACTTGTGGGGAACCACCTGAGCAGCGCTCAACTTATCATCATTCATGGCTTTGTAGCACAGTTTTCTTCGTGGTAGTTTCATGAATGGTTTGTGGTTCTGAGCCAGTTGAAATTGCAATACAAATCACGCAGGCACCATCAAGGTCCCAGCTAAAGAATGTAAGTTTCAGACCTGCTTTACAATTTACCAGTGGTTTCCAAGTTGAAAGTTGTTGGGGTCATGTTTGTGTTGGCATGTGTCTCCACAGCATCCTTCCAGGTTTCGCAGCTTGAGAAAACGCCATGTAAAGGCAATGGCACTGAATCCTCGCGCCAAACCCCGGCATGAGACTGTCGATGTGAAGTTGTACGTCAAGAAATCCAGTAGCCGATACGTTGACTTCAGACAGGACTGGTCCAAATCATTGAACTGAGCTGGCTCACAAACTATTGCTTATCGGGCCAAACATATTCCATTCGACTATCATGAGTCAAAAGCCACCGTTACAATAGGTGTTGGTCCTTCAGGTATGGTTGCGCCAGCCTTGTGCAGGAATGTGAGTGGCAGCCTATCAAGGAGTACTTTGATGCACATGCCGATCCCGCTTCTAAAAAGAAGCTCCGTTCACTCAGTCAGAAGAAGGCCTACTTGCTGAAAAAAGGCTTCAAGATCCAGAAGGCTGGATCCCATGATTTCGGCTAGCCAGCATCCTTTCGTAATGCTTTTTTGATCTCAGATTCAATCCAAGCCAGTGGTTAATGAATCGTTTTCAGTGAAGGTAACCGAGCAAGATCAAACATCAGTCTTTGGCTTTGGCCCTTTCTACTTCGGATCATATTCTATTAAGTCGCTTTCGGCTGATACTTACTGACGGCTGACCCTTGTCTATACAGGGTCCATTAGTCAGAAAAATCTGTTGAGCCAAAGGCAAACATGAAGACTTATTGAACTTTTGTTCCAAACTCTTTAACAAACTCTCCCAGATTAGCAGCTTCTCAGTCCAATCGCTGTCCCTGGAGGACGAACGAGGCATCGATGGCGTCGTCACACTGCCAAGTGACGGAAAGAAGAAAGTGCTCATTGGAACTCGTCTTGCTTCAACCAAGGAAAAGCGTTCAGAACATGCCGACAAGGATGGTCAGGATGAGGCTTTTGAAAAGCACGCTGAAGGGCTGGAGGTTGAGGGCCAGACCAAGGAGCTTTTGGGTTTCTCCTAGTCATATGCCTCTCGTGGCCACCTTTCATTCATTGTTTCAGACTCGTACTTACAATATTTATATATAACCTGGTACCTGAAAAAATATGATTTGAATAATAGATGAGATCATGAGATCTAAATCTAAATGCTAAATATGTCATGTAACATATTTTATTTTGCAAAAAGGGATTCAATGTTCTTCATTTGTTTGAATCTGCATCATTGTGGGTATTCTTCTCCTGGTTGCTCTGTTTTGACGGCTACCTTACTGGTCAGTGAATCGCTTCATGCTGCTGAAATTTCACAACGATCAAATGTCAAAGTCAAATGCAAATATTATATTCCTTTCTTCTCTCCTTCTCCATTGTCCAGCCTGAACACTTTCCATGTGATTTGACCTTGATTGCGCCCAGGAGGAAGCCGCGGACGCGCTCAAGGACGAATCGGAGGAGGAAGATGAGGAGGAAGAAGCTAACAAGAAGGATGACGATGAGAGCTCAGAAGAGTCAGGCTTTGGACTCAAGTCGAAAGGCACCAGGAGCAAGAACCAGAAGAAGAAAGTGCAAGTGCTCAAGAGGTTTACCAAGAAGGCACCTGAAGTTCCGCCATCTTCCCCCGTCCAGGACACAACTGAGAGCATTGCGGCGACTGAGACTCCAACTGTTGCTCCCTCTGTGTCAAGCAAGACTAGCAGCAGAGGCGCCCTCAAACCCGAAAAGGTGATGGCTCAGGCTGACAGCTTGAAGCAGACCTTGAAGCAAGTGATCCCAGTCCACCTTTGGCAGCATCCAGCCAAGGCGAAGGAGTTAGACAACAAGATTCACAAGGCCTTGGAGAAGTGCTCACAGCTGGGGCAGATCGAAAACGACACCGCAGCTGAGAAAATGAAGGATGAGCTCTCGCAGTTGGCTGATGGCTTGGCTTCTTGGACCGAGATTGTGAACCAGCTCAAGGTCAACATGGACACCCGCTCCTCCAAAAGTTTGATGTCGCATTTTGAAGGGCAGGCAGAGTCTATTGCAAAGATCCTCCCACAGCAAAGTGCTGACTGCCAAAAGACGGTTTTGCAAGATCTGGGAAAAGTCCTTCTGGAGGCAAGGTTGCCTTTTTGTTGGTTGAGAGAGAGTTTTCAATAGACAACCCAACGTAGCGTGAGGACATGGTAGGTTTGCCAAGTGACACAGGCTGCAGTCATAACAAGACAGTCTCACCTACTGACATACCATATGAGTCCATGTCATCTTGGTTACTCAAGTTCAATTCATATCAAATCACTGTGCTCTGCACTCTATCCAGTTTGCACCACTGCAGGTTTGCCTCTCAACTGATCTTGGCACTTCTGTTGAAGAGCGTGGAGCTTTCTTTCAGTACATTTCCTTCGCACCCGCGGGCGCCAAGGGCCTTCTTTCTTTGCGCCGGTTGTCTGAGGGAAAAATTGACCAGAAGCTTCTTTTGCAAGTGCAAGCCAACGTGGTGAACGTGTGGGTTGACAAGCTCCGGTCTACCCCACCTGACATCACAAGGGCCATGCTGCTCAGTTTGCCAGTTCTCTTCAACGATGCTTCTGTGCTGAGGACTCCAGATTGAAAAAACAGACTGTACAAGCATGGTGTGTTTCCAATCGTCGGTTTTTGTCATTAAAGGAAATAATCCAACAAGTATCACCCACCAACACCATAATTTCAGGTTGATGACTCATGGTGATTGATGACGATTATTTTGATGACGGTGAACAACAACCTATCATCGCAATTCAATAAAAGAGCAATATTCGCTGTCGATTTTTGAGAGTAATGTGATTTTTTGAGTTTCAGTTTTGGTTTGGTTCATGACTCCGTAGCCAAGTTGAATGGAATCGGAATCAGAGCCAGAATTTTCAACTGGGGTTTGGCATCATGTGAGCAATCATTTGGAGGATCCCAAAGTTGAATGAGAAGGACGCAATGTCCTTGCAGTCGCCTGAGGGCGTTGACTTTGAGAACACATCAGGACTTGGGCTTCAGATTCTGCAAGACTTTCAGAAGCTGTATGGCTGCAAGCAGGTCGCAGATGAAGACAAACCCATGGAGAGCTTCAGTGTTCAGGAGAAGAGCGATATGAAGATCAGGGTCGCAGAGTGCGACAAGTATTCTGCCAGGCTCAATCTTCTTTTCCGGACCAATGCGACGCTCAAGACATGGGTTCCAAACATAGGTTTTTTTTTGAACAGTTTCAAAATGTGTCCATGGGGCGGCTATAATGTACCGTGAAAGGTATAAACAGTGGCATACTACAGGTAGCGGTTGTGTATTTCACATGTATGTCGGCTCCTTGCCGGTTTCAATCCACACAGCATGCAGGAAACTGTGGGTTCGCGGCTTGGACTTGGCAAAGTCTACCATCTCGGGTGAACAAGCTGTCAAGAAGGCGGCAGAGCTCATGAACCTTGGGCGTGAGCTTGCTGATGAAATCAAGAACTCTGACTTCACAAAGGATGTGGACAAGCTCACCCAGAGAATCCGTGCTGTGTCATTGTTCCTGGATGTTGCTGACAACATCCCTGATAGCCAAAAGGAGGTGGAGAATGCCATGCGCCACTTGCTCGCTGAGATCAGGGAATCGTGTGACCAAAAAACCCCAGTCAACAAGTTTGATGATTTCGCCGCATGGCTCGATCAACAATGGGTCGATCAAGAGGGTGGCTTTCGAGTGGCAAAATCCGATGAGCTGGCTGACATGATGCCGTTGCTGGAATTTCGAGGACTGAAGATTCATTTGTAATGATCTTCCTGTTCAACTGTCGAACTTGTCACTGGTCCTTTGTTTCTTGTTGTCAGGTTTACAAAATGATAAACTGAAATGAGCGAGGGAGAGTTTTTGAGCGCAGGGTATCAATAAAAGTTTTAGTCATGCCATGTCAAGCCATGGTCTTACTTTTGAGTTGGGAGGAAATAGGGAAGGCAGAAGAACGTATTGGATTGGATTTTGACTTCCATAGCGGGATCAGAACCTACATTTTGTGCAGGAGAGCTCTACTCCATCTTCTTGAAGTCCGAGGCTGACTTTTACTTGCCCAGTCTGTCGGTGATCCGCGAACTCCATGAATTTTGCAAGGCCAAGGACGATCGGCCATCTTTGAAGGCAGCATGCGCACTTCAGAAAGGTTTAGTGTCCCAACAGGCAAAGATCCAAGCTGCTTTCATGGGTTCGATTGAGTCTGTCGGACCTTCGTTGCAGAAGGCTGTGGGTCGTTTGGATGATTTGATCCGAAAAGCAGGTGATGAAGCAGTCCGCAAGGTTCTCTCAGAAAAGGGGGGGGGCCAAAAGGCAGTTGAGATGCTGAGTGAGCTTCCATACCTTTCGTCGTGGCTGACTGCGGTCAAACATGTTCTGAATGAGCAGGAGGTTCTTCAGAAGTTGCCAGACGACGTTGCAGGGGACTTCACTCTTGTGTCCAAGAATTTCAATTTGGTCATGAAATTGGCCGGCTTGCGTTTTGAGATTGTGGAGGCACTTTTCCCAGAAGAGGCACCCAAGCTCAAGAAATGGCTACAGGAAACCCTCGAGACTTTGCAGGTCCAGCTGGACACCTTGACTGTAAGTGTGAGCGATTGGAAGTCGCTGGCTGCCCGGTACAGGCAGATCTTTGATGCCAGTAAGGTTTAATCGACAGGTATGGTGATGGGCAATGCTAGGTGAACAAAGCTGGGTGATGGGTTGGGTTCGACTAGATGAAAAATTATCGCGCAAAAATGATTCGATCAGCGTTTGTTTTTATGAGGCTATGATTCTAGGAGTCTTGCTCCCGGCAATGATTATCAGTTTGACCCAGACTGGGACCAGAGCATGGTACAGTATAAAGAGTATAGTGCAGCACACATACGAGAATCTACTAGAAATTTGTGACGTGAAATGCGCTCACACACATTCAAACCTGTGCAGGCCCATCCTCGACGTTGCCGAGTTTTGGCATGAGGACAAGATCTCCGAGGTGAAATGGATGTTTGAGGGTGAGCTCCAAACCAACCAGGACATGAAGCTGCTTGTCGACACGCGTGAGGATGCACTTCATGCCAAGCTTGGGCCTGTGAAGGCTCTCATTGCTGGAATGCCAGGCTGCAAGAGCATTGAAAAGCTTTCATGGGTATTGACTCAGTTCGATACTGTTCGCCGAGAGATGGAGGAGATCGGGAGGGCTGTTGATGCTGGAAATCAAAAACAAATATTTTCTTAGCACTTACTCTAACAGATTCGGGCTGTATATAGCTTTCCCATTTCCATGTTTCAAATCGGTTCCATGGGAACCCAAACCATTTGGTAAGATAAATCTTTGTAAGAGATAATTGAGATATTTGAAACTTATGTGAAAAACTGTAAAACTATGTATACTGTATCATAAAGTATATGTTTTCCCAGAACCCAACCAACGTTGGCCTAAGATCGCATAATATATCACATGTTTCCACCGTTTGAAAACATGCTTCATCCGCGGTTCTAACCGCCTTGCAGGGATGGACGGTACACTAGGTGTGGCCCCTTGCCACGCTCACAACACAAAATTTGATTTATGGATCGTTTCACAGCAATTTGCGGCAACAACCCTTCGCAGACTTCGTTGGACCGTGGAAAAGAAGGGCCATTTCGGGCGAGAAAACATAGGCTCCAGGCAAACGTCCGGATGTGCGTATATGTTTGTTTCATGGCAGCTACAAGGACTCATGAGTAACATACCTGGAACCTGGACTCTTTCATTTTGGATGTGATTTGTTGGTCCGCTTTCCCTCTGTTGGGTTTCAATTTGCAGTTACAGCCTTGAGTCTTCCAGTGGTAATACTACTGGACTTCACTGTGTACTGGGCTAGGAGCTGGGAGAGCTCACGAAGAAGGTTGTGAGCAACTTGATGTGTGCCGATATTGTTATCAACAAAGAGAAGTATTCCCCAGCGATCGATGCCTACCGGAAGGTGTGCAAGTACATGGCTTCAAAGCTGGGATCGTCACCATCTGAGTTGCCACCACTTCTCAAGCAGAAGTTGGACAACCTTACTGATTCGACTCTTTCAGACGTAAAGAGAGTAGCAACTTTATCAGGGGTTCTCTACTTTGTCACAACCGTGGCCCACCCAAAAAAAGAGGAACTAGAAACAAACCATTTGGTTTTTACATGCTTGCCCAGTTTCCTTATTATTTCAACATGTTTTCACACCTGGGTTTGAGGGGAGATTTTGTTCGTAGTAGTCGTAGTCATAGCCAATCCTGGGATGAACGGTCATTTTGCCCATCGGTTATGTTTACTCCAGCAACGTAACGCGTATTGACATGGTTCAATGTCTTTTGGAAGGCAACGTTGCCACAACTTTGACCTACTGGTTCAGCCATTGCCACGACTTTGTCCCATGGGAAACAAGTATTCGTTAGATGCTCCATTCTTTCCTAACAAACGGTTTGTTCTAATAACATCATGTGTTTCCAAAGATTGGGGTGTTGGCCAGTGTCGGCTACTTATTATGCCATTGACAGCAAACTGAGGAAGACTGTGCGTTCGAAAGCTGAGAAGACCAAGGAGGCTCCGGCTGGCAAGGCCGAAAAGGCCCCACCATCCAAAAAGCAAAAGAAGACCAAGTAGAGCGCAGTTTACAATTTTTGGTTTTGGGTTTCCCACTGAATCAGTGGATGGATTCTCAAACCTTCAAGGGATAAGTTGTGCATTGGCAACGGCCAAGTGATAATCAGAATGTCCCTTCAAATCATTGGTTCCCAGTTGCTTTTTGTGATTTTTTCACATACCTTGTTCAATGTTAGATCGACTGGCCTGGTTCATCTGGAGCCACACCGCCCTTGAAGCGTTTTGAGGCTGGACGTTGGGTGTGTTCCCTTGACACATGTCTTAGCTTGAACAAATCCGGAAAACCTCAATGCCACGAGGTGGAAAACAAAGAGTGCAGTGCCTGGCACTGTGGTGTGCAAACAATTGGCTACAATCCAGCTTATTCAGTGTTCATGTAGGGCTTGGTTTCTTGTATTGTGGGTGTATGTGGGGAATAGTTCTTGTTGCAGGGGTTTTATATAGGAAAGAGTTTCAGGCCAGAAATGAAGATGGGCATTTGCGGTGAGCACGGTGGAGATCCAGCCTCCATTGAGGTCTGCGAGAAGATCCCTGAGGATTTATGTAGGAAACATGCAGGCAATGGGTTCTTTATGTTAGCAAATAGTTTCCCAGTTCAGGGTTGGTTTAGGAAATAGTTTCCCCCTTCAGGGTTGATTTAGGAAATAGTTTCTGTAAACTGGGTTGATTTAGGAAATAGTTTCTGTAAATTGGGTTGATTTAGGAAATAGTTTCTGTAGATTGTGCTGATTTAGGAAATAGTTTCTGTAAATTGGGTTGATTTTAGGAAATAGTTTCTGTAAATTGGGTTGATTTAGGAAATAGTTTCTGTAAATTGGCCTGATTTAGGAAATAGTTTCTGTAAATTG
>Ga0126342_10016791_pt1 | contig 12714 bp, 11 predicted proteins | sample Cyp1metagenome_FD_92528 | JGI IMG/M metagenome (GOLD analysis project Ga0126342, IMG submission 92528) | Coral microbial communities from Lord Howe Island, Old Settlement Bay, Australia - Cyphastrea 1 metagenome | ecosystem: Host-associated > Invertebrates > Cnidaria > Coral ...
AACCACCATGTATCTATCTGTAACATATGGGCCCAATCCCAATACAGGCGCCTTGAGCTAAGTGGGAAAACCATGTGCCATGTTGCGTTGTGGATCGTTCACACGTTCCACTTCTTCAAACTAATGAAATTTCTATAATTGGATAATGAATTGGAATATTCCTATTGGATAACCAACCAGTTATTATTGGAATTCCTATTGTATAGCCAACCAAGAATAATGAAATCACAAATGAACCAGTGATAATCAGTATTGAATTCCTATAATATATACCGAAGCTGGGAATCCCTACTAACCAAGCACTGCACGTGTCCTTCGAGAGGTACTTTCTGATCATCGGAAATTGGGGCCATGGATTTCCTGTCAAGCTCGAAATTGCTAGCAGGTAGACATATATATTTTTATTTTTGTTTATTTCTTGTATATCTGGCCAGCCAAGACTTGTTTTCTTTACATGGCGAATGGCCAACGGAACTTCACAAATCGCACTCCAAAGGGTCGATCTGCTGACCAAAAAGGGATGACTTCCGAGCGAGGTCTGTGTCTGACCTCGTCACATCGGAAGCATCGCAGCTTGGCGATTGGCGATTGGAAGCATGGCACAGCTGCCATGCTGGCATAGTACCAATAGTCATCCCATAGAAAACTATGGGGGTTGTGAAGTTGGGCCATTTGGGCTGATGGAAACTATGGCAGTATGACATAATCATAGCACCATCCCCACTTGGTCTGGATGTTTACTGGGCGCTGGGGTGAAAGACACCATGATCCGCGAAGCAGATGGTTGCCGTTCGAGAATCAAACGTGGCAATGGATGCAATGGAAAATCCATTAGAATCCTTTATAAATGGAAGTTTTAATGTGAAAATCATCTATATATAAGTGGACCCTTTTCCATAGCTATGTTAGTTTGCTGGAGAGTAAATGTCATTGTTTCTTGGTCCACTACCACTTTTCGAGTTTGAATGTCCTCCCATTTTGGAAAAAAACCTGAAATTCGCGAACTTTCTATGGTCACGGTAGCGAAATCCCTGCGTTCAAAGGGTACCCAGGTCATCCACTCACAGCCTCGCCAAAGTGGGCCCATCAATGGCCATCTGTGGCTTGCGACTCGGCAAGTCGGCTGATCTGGGTAGATCTGGGTACCCGGCCTGGTAAACGTTAACAAAAAACCATGGAAAATCACCATGTTTAATGGGTAAATCAACTATAAATGGCTTTTTAAATGGGGAAATCAACTATTTCGACTGGGCCATGTTCAATAGTTTTTTGGTATGTTTACCAGAGGGTATTTGAGCCCCCGATATATGTTTTTTAATCACAAACCAGCTAGATCACTTCAGACTGAACTTGGCTCAGATTTTCCGATGTTCAAATTCTGGCTGTTGCTGTCACGAAATCTCGAAATGTTGTCCACCCCAAGTTTGTTGATAGTTTCATGTATTTTATTCAGAGAGAGAGAGATAGAGGTTTGTGTATTCCATCCCTGCCCCGAATGATGATCCGAATGATGATCCAAGTTTTTCCTCAGGTTGCGTGCAGACTTTGCCTCCTCGCTACCTGTGTCAGTCCTTTGGTTCAAGCGATCACCAGTTGGGTGACGGGGAACATGTTTGTTGAATTCTACATGTAATTTTGTAGAAACTTGGAGAGACAAAGATGTTGGATAGTTACACATATACTTTTATACTCTATGTACATACCCAGATGCCCAAAGAAATGGCAGAACCCAGAAGAACATGGATTTATTACACTGAAGTTTAAGTAAATTGGTAGCTATTTAGGCATATTTAGGACTCATTTAGATGGATATTCTCATGGTTTTTCTCTCTGCTGATGTTTAATCCTCATACTCCCAAGATCTCACCTCTGCTCCATCTGAATCGATGTCCAGGCTGGGGATTTCTTTTTTTTTATGACAAGAAAAACGGAGGTGGAAACCAGGTTTCCTATGTTTTTCTATGTTTTTTATAGGTTGATGAATAGATCGAGCATGAAATATATGAAACATGTACTATGATTATTTATGATTCATATGATCATGGTCCAAGACCTGGACATGATCGATCACAAAACCAAAACCACCTTTTCAAGATTCAGGTGGTAAACTCATAAATAAACCATCCCCAATAGTGGAAATTATCTATGGTGGTTTCCCAAAAGCCATGGGGCTACCCAAAAGTTTTTTGTTCATGGAAAATCCCATCTAAAAATGTATGATCTGGGGGTACCCCCATGACTTCGGAAACCCCGGCCATATTTGTGGTTTCTTGATGGGATGGTTCTGTCCAAAAATTCACCCATCCCAAGCTGTGCAAAATTCACAAAACGGACCTCTGCAGGATGAAAAAATCAACCAATCACGCAAAACCAGCGATCAGAATCCCATCTAACTACTTCGTTGTAGCCATAAACCCAACAGTGAACCAATTTGTTCTTCAACCAACTTAGTGATTTCGCAGCTATCCTTTGGGGGCCTCACCTTGCAGGAACTATTTCACGATCTACCAAACGGGCTTCACAACTTTATCAACCAAAAATAACTTGGCTTCAGAATTCCCCCCTGGGTTTTTTCACATGTTTTTCCGCCACCTGAGAACCTCCAAACCCACCAAAATTGAACCATTAACCTCACAAAAAATGAAACCCAAAATTGGACCAGGACTTCAGCAGATCCGAGTCGTTTTCTTCACTTCGCAGCTTCGCTCGTCTGGAGCTGTCACTCTTTGCCTCGGACCTCGCGTCGCCGGGCTTGGCACCGTCGCCGCGGAGTGTGGTGCGGCCGGGATCAGCGCTGCTGGCTGTGGGAATGGCATGTGGCTCGGTGAAAAGGAAGGGCGGGTGAGGTAAGGCATCAAAAAATGGAGGATTTCTCTAGAGTTGATGAGATTTTGATGGGATTCCAGGTGATTTGAAGGGGATTTAGGGAAACCTTGAGGGAATTGAATGTGAGTTTAATCGGAATTTGATAAGATTTTGATGGGACTTTGTTGAAATCTTGGTGGGATTTAACTTTGATGGGGTCTTTGGAGGACAAATTGGCGGGATGGAAAGTGGTGGAAACGTGCTCCCAAGTCTATCCCTCATCTACCTCACGAATATAGGAGAATAGGCCACAAAGATATGGATTTTTAAGCACCCGCAACTGGAAACAACTGAAAAAAGTGCCTGGCCAAGTGCTATTGCATTTTTTTGGGGCGATGTTTGTAGGTCTAGGTAGGAATGCAGAACATCCAAGGTTAGACATGTTTCAAGTACCCGAAGAAATGATATGTTCAGCCTCTTTCATAGGCTTTCGTGGCTCGCCACAATCAGAGATTGCTTGGTGGTCACCTTTGGGAACCAAAGTCCATCGTCGTCAGCATCCAGATTGTCCTTCATTTTTGGACAAATCGAAACGGCCCCATTTGGGCGGAAAAAAAATTGTCATCTTCCAAAAGCCTTTTGGGGAAGTTCCATTACTTGGGTGAGCTTGAAATGTGTAGTTTCCATAAGTAGCCTCTGGCAATTAGACAGGAAAATCTCCAAAATTATAGTTGATGTTCCCATTGAAATGTCCATTTCTAATGGATTTCCAGCCATGTTTGATGACAGAGAGGCTACAACTGTATGCACTGGGGTGGATGAAGGCCACCTCAAAGAGATGGTGCCGTACCATCAGCTACTGTAGTTTTGGTTGCTTGGATTGTAAATGGACATTCCACCCCTGCCAAAAATAATTATGGTATAATAGGCATTGATCATATTGATCCACAGCCATATGAGTTTTCCGAAATGCGATGAAATGCTGCAACTTGCTGAGGTATTGGTTCTTCCCCCTCGATTTTGGATGTGGTCAGCTTGGGGCTTCTGCTTCTCGGCCGCAAACCTCCCCTTTTGGGATAGTTGTAGCCTGACGGTCCATGATCCTTTCTGCTAGACAGTCATGACTCGTCTTGTATGTCAAGGTATGTCTGAAAACTGGTGTACATCCCCCAAATTTCTATTTTTTCGCAAAGAAAAGTGATTTTCTCAACCACCATGTTTTTTCTTTTGGATAAATATACGTCCCCCGAACCAAGGCTTCGCGTTTGTTCCGCTATGGGTTCCCAAAACTTTGTTTAGGTGTAGGCGATGCGATGAACTTACCCCCCCCCCATTCGAAAAAAAATGGAGGTTTCCATAGTCATTGGGTACCCCTTAAAATGAATGGTTTATTTCATGGAAAATCCCATGAAAATTGATGATTTTTTTGGGTAGCCCTATTTCACAAAACCCCATGAATGTTGAAACTATATCATGTCAACCCTGGATGGATGGATAACCCCAACCCTTTAGGCTGTTGAATTTGGAAGGTACCATTATAAAGAAAAGGTATCAAATCATGACTATTGGGGGAATAGCCCCCGAATTGTCATAAACCCATGGTTTAGCAAAATCCGGGGTTGACATTCGATGGTATTTCTAGGAAAATCCAAAATCCACTTCCCATAGGCTGTCAGGGATTGGATACGCAACCGCAAGCTACGGATTGCCCTGGGGAATCCAATTCCTACAATGTGAGGCCCCCCGTTGTGATGTGAACGTTGGTTAACAAAAGCCCCAGTAACTAGTTCGTTATAAGTACCATAAACATCCATAAACCATAGTTATTGGAGTTATTTGCACAAACTTAGATATCTTGGGGGCCTCACATTGTAATATTACTTGATAGTGAAGGCACCATTCATAGCTTAATATAGTTTCCATTCTCAAATATTACGTGAGAATCTATCTATGATTAGTTCGAAAACTATTCTGGATACTAAAAATCCATGTTCATGTTCATCCTTACGAGTTTGATCAAAGTGAGACTCCAGGAATCCGTAACGGCTGCTGTCTGAAAATGTGATTTACCCCATAAATTTGCCATTGCAGCATGAGGAGAAACCATTGGATTTTTTGGATCCAAGCTGTTGATCATTCGAAAAACCCTCTGGCTACCCTGGTTCTTTCACACGGCTAAACTGGACCATAGAAATAGATCATAAACATGTTGATTTACCGATGTTTTTTTTTGGTCATTTTCTTGTGATTTTCCATTCCCAGGTTTTTGCTTCACAGCCTTGCCCACCCGGAGCTTTCGCCTGTCGCTTTGGACCTTGCGACTTCGGAGTTGTCGTCCTCGCTGAAAAGCTCTGCCTGCGTGGCGTTGGCGTTGTCAACATACGGTGCCTTGCTTTGAGTCGGGCTGGTTGATGGTGCCACGTTTGAGCACGGCGATAATGGGGATATGATATATACAGAAATATAGCCTCTAGAAATTTCACATAGCTATCGGAAAGCACCATGTTCAATAGCTAGATATGAGCGAATCATCCAATGGGCCATGTTCCATTGCCATGCGGTGACGGCCAAGAACAGCAGCTGTCAGCCGGTGAGAACAGGGCAACATGATTTTGATCCATCCAGCGGGTTCACGACATGTCACCACATGAAGCACATCGCAGCTTTTGGTTAATTCATTTGTTTTGTGTCCCTTCGCTCTTTGCTTTTTTGTTGCCATGGAGAATTCAGCAATCGCGCTTTTCTCTCTGAACGTCCTGCAGCTCCTCGACCCACGAGGACTGTGGCTTCTTCAGGCCACGTGAACTTTAAAGGGTCGAAAAGTTTTAAGTTAGACCAAAGCTTTAAAGTTAGTTTCAGAAACGTTTGGGTGTTTTGGTTGCACCACCAACCCTGCTTCAGGTTGCTTTAGGGCATCGGGCTCTTCGCGCACCTTTTCGCTTCGTGGCACGTCTTGGTTTTTACCACGTGCCACACCTAGCTGTGGCTTGGCGTTTTTGGTGATGCTTTGTTGTCTGGTTTTGTTATGGTTGGGGTGTTTTGTTTTTCGTCACAAGGAGATATGTATGGAATGCATCCTTGCATCCATTTGGAAGCATCTCAATTCTAAGACACACGTATGCAAAATCATTGGTGATGAAAATGTTTCCATAAGATGGTTCCTTTGTTTTTGGGGGTATTTCGGAATTTGGGACTAGGTCCTTTGTTTTAAAAATAGCGCTTCTGAGGTCAAGGTTTGCACCTTTTATGGTGCAACTTGGCTCGAGCAAGAGATGACCTGGGTGGAGTTAAGCAGAGAGTCACGGTTGGGATGCTACGACACCGCGGAAGCTCTTGTGCGACGCTTCCTTCGTGAAGGGCGCCGGTTTCAAATCCAATTGCTGCCGCGGCGCGTTGGCACCTTCCGGCAACTGCAGCTGCTGCGTGGGCGGCTGCAGACCCGTCAAGGTGAGTTTTGTTTCGAGCTCAGCCATGGGCGTGAAGTTTTGCTCCGCCCATAGCTGCAGCTAGCTGCACGGTGCATGGTGTTCCCCACAAGAGGGGATTCTTAAGACCGGTGGGGGACCGATGGAACAACTCCCCCATAAGCAGGGCAATTTTCCAGCACTTTTGCCGGCAAAATAGAGCTGGGGTGCGAAGGGTCTCGGGTGTAGGGACAGGTGTTAACGCTTGACGTGTGTTTCTAACTTGTAAGTTTAGGGAACAACAACTTTGGAACACCGGTTAAGGACAAAGGTTTTTCTTCTAAGTCCACGAAAAGGGGTGACTACATCAAATTTTCCACCAAAGGGGACGTAAGTAGAGAGAGGGTTTTACCAAGTTGTTTGCAGAAAGGGTTACGAAGTCAGAGTCTAGTTTAGCCGCTTGTAATTTCAATAGTGTAGTAAGACCTCAGAGATTGGAAGATATGTCAGCGGATTGTTCGTTCACCAACTTCCTAAATTTGTTGTTCGGGTACTTTCTCACCGTGTTCTCAAAGAACAATGAACAATTCTCTGACAATCTTTCCAATCCTTTAGCAAGTTGTTTTCTCGAAAGGATGTCTCACCGAGGGTAAAAGGGGGCCAAAGAGGTTAAAGGGTCCAAAGGGGCTCAACAAAGGGTTGAACGGGTCAAAGGGGTCAAAGAGGTCAAAGAGTTAGTTTGCCTCAAGTAGTTTCCGGTGGTAAGGAGTTTTTCCCCCAAATGGTATTTGGTTCCGTCTTAGTCTTTGTGTCAAAAGAACAATGTTCGGTGCTGAGTTTCCTGTTTGGCAACCATTGTTTTTGTTCAATGATAAGTTTTGAAGCAGCAAATTGTTGTCAATTCTTTGTTGCTGCGAAGTTCAGTCCAAAGACTTTTAAAGGGTGTCAACTTTTCCATCCTTTGCACAGGCAGAGTAAGACCGGGTTCCTTGCAACGCATCGGCTGTGCCAGTTCCTCACCTGTGGTTTGTCAACATCTTACATTACATGACTTGCAAGATCCAAGATGACAGAGAAAAGATCAATGTTGAAATCCAAAAAACGTCAAAAGCCCGCGGCTTTTGTTTCCTAATCTTACGAGCACTGCTTTTTCTAAAACTTTGATGACAGGCACAACTGCATCCGCAATGGCAACTTTAAGTACACATGCAACATGAAGAGCATATGCAAGTTGACCTTCGGTTTGCTGCCGTTGCGGCTTTGCTCTTGCAGGTGCATGAGCAAGGCGGAGAAGGACGACTACCTACTTGTACTGGTGGTGGCGGCCTCAAACACATTGCACGTCGATTGGAAGAGCTGGCAGCATTCTTGGCAACGAGGCGTGGGCTGCTCAAGGGGGAATTCTGCTTGGTTTTTGGTGTGTTTTTTTGGAGTTGGATCTTGCTAATTCAAAGTTGAGGTTCCAGGTATGGTTTTGCATCGGTTTGTCTTTGGCTGTTGCATGCGCAGGGCAACCCTTCAACTCTTTCTTGAGAACGTGTTGGGTTTTACCTGTCGTCGGCTGGAAGTCCAGCTAGGCCTCGAGCTTTGCAGCGGGGCCAACGCGAGACAAACCGAGAGTCGCCCGAAAAATGCGAGTTGTTTTTTTGTCTAGGCAAGTGCAAGCGTGCAATCATGTTAAACTGGACATTCAAGAATGTCAAAGCAGTCAATTTTTGATGGCCTCTGTCAACATATATCTGCTTTTAGCTGGGCCATTAGCTTCATTGTGCGTATCAGCGTTTTGGGGCTTCTGTTGTGACAGAGCTTCAGTAGCAAGTCCTTCAGGATCGGATGTGCAATGTGCAGCAAGAGTTGTTGCAGATGTTCAGTTCTTTTGGTCATCTTTGAGTAAGCTTGTCGTTTGAGTAAGATTAATTTGTTCGATTTTGGTTTGTTCGGAATTTGCATTAAGCTTCCACGTATTTTTCGTGTCTGAGCAATATTGCCTCCTGCTTGTCCGCAGTGTGTTTCGTCACGCGATTTTGTCGGTGTAACTGGCTTTGTTCTTTGCTCCGCACTTCGCGTTGCCCTCAGCAGCGTGTGGCCTTTAAGTTTTGCTTTTGCTTGTTTCAGGGCGGTTGCCTCTGAAGTTACTGTAGTGAAGTTTTAAATTACATGCGAAGTTTTTGATATGCGCTTCTTTGTTCTGAGCTGGCGCCTGACGTGCAAGTCTACGTCGTGGTTTCTCAGGTAGAGGAAGATGTCTTCTGAGGCGGAGCATGATCTCTTGCTTGCTGAGTTTCTTCTTGCTTGTGGTTTCGGTTTGTTTTGCGTTGTTTTTTCTGTTGTTGTTTTGCCCTTTGTTGCTTTATTGTTTTTGCCACATCGTTGTGAGGCTGTTCCTGTTGCTGAGGCTGGATATGGGCAGATATGTTGTCGTCGCTGTAGGTTGAAGCTTGCTTTTTACATAGCATTTGGCATTGTTGCGAAATCTTTCCGTCTTGGAAGGTTGGGGCCTATCCGGCGGGTGGGCGTGCTTTCGGTGGATGGTCATACATGGAACACATTGAATTTGATATATAAATATATCACATGTACATGTATCTATATATACATATATTACATATGTATGTATTAATATATATATATATATATTGTTTCTATAAATATAGTTCAACCTACAAAATTATATGTATATATATGTGTGTGTTTTAATTCATATATATATATATATACAAATTTCTATATATATACACATTATATATATATACATACATACATGGGTAAATTATAACGACCTCACTACGACCTCACTGGAATCATGGTTAGTACGGGGAATCATCCTCAAATAGTCTTTTTTCAGGTGAGTGAAGTATCATAATTTACTCAGATATTTTTCACACATACATACATACATACAGACATACATACATACATACATTACTTACATACATGCATACATGCATACATGCATACATGCATACATGCATACATGCATACATGCATACATACATACATACATACACACACATACATACATACATACATGCATACATACATACATTCATACATACATACATACATACATTACATACATTACATTACTTACTTACTTACTTACATACATACATACACATTGTCATGCTACATAGTTATCCTTTTTGTTGCAGGAAATTTTACAGATTAGCCCCTGATGTCATCAAACATGGCAGCTCGGAAACCAGAAAGGCGCCCCAGTTGGGTCGCCATACCATTTTTTTACCACCAAATACAAGGGTTCTCTGCGGATTTTCCCCCAATCCAATGACATGAGGATCACTACAGTTGGAGATCTTTCCTTTGGTGCTGGATTTGGTTCACCTGGAGCTCTTGCCTTTCGTCAGAGCTGTGGCATGCCTTGGCACCTTGCACTGGAAGGATGGTTAGTAGAAATGGTGGATTCCATAGATGGGGACACCCAACAAATGGATGGTTTATATTGGAAAATCCTACTATAAAGTGGATGATTTGGGGGTACTCCTATTTTAAGAAACCTCCAAAACGATCACCCACATGTCAAATGCATCGATCACTGTATAAAACAACAGTGCCAACTGTGAGATCTATGTTTCAGATTAGTTCAATATTGTGGGGGTACCACGGTTCCTCTGCGGATGAGGTATCAGCAACATGGGCCAAATTTCAAGTTAGTGAAATGCTATCATTTACCCAGATGTTACAGATGGATGAAAAACCCAAGTTGCGTTTATGGCGTATGAACCAACAACACTATAAGGTCCCCATGCATCTGCGGAAACTGTTGGTATGTATATATATATATCCGACAGTGAGATTTTAAGCCACAAAATATTGTCTTGGGAATTAGTTGGCAATACAAGAGGATACAACCAACACTGTGATATTTAGGTTTGTTTTGTGACTTGGGTCGACTCTAGAATTGCTGATTGAATGGAAAATGATGGTAAAGCATTGGATTTGGTGCTTGTGCAACATGTTCGGACAGAGATGGAACCCTTAAAAATTGCCATGTCCAATAGGACAACATCTTCATAGCCTCTTGTAGTAGTTTTCACATCCTTCGACTTTTAATCCACCTTCTGGCATTTTGGGAGTGAAATCCCAAACCTAAAGCTTGGGAAAAACATATGTAAATCTAGGACATTCAATGAACTAGTCATGGAGGTCTGCTGGGATCAACAAACTCGTCATGGCTACTTTCCAGCTCTGAGGCATCCCGGGGCACTGAAAAATCAGGGTATCTTCGGGATATGCCCGATGGCTTCACCATCTAAAAACTGGGTCACAAGTTGCAGGTGTTACTACAGCTGGTTGCTCCACATATGTTTACTCTTGAATTCTGAAAATGGATGAATTGGTATCGTGGTCCACATTGCCTATCGATATTTTTTTGGTTTGGTTAAGAAATATGGATGCAACCCTTTGCGAAAGTGTATCTGTGACACGCAAGCTACTTGTTAATTTAAGCACTGCGAAATCAATAAAATATCCGTTCAGTGAAAGCTGGTTGAAGTATACAATCAATGCACAGATGTTTGTTTGTTTAGAATCTATATATAATATATAATAAATTTGATGCAGGTAAATAGCTCGATGTTTGATGCGTTAGAGAGAAGAAAACAAGAGTTTTGATGTTCGCATGATGTTTTTAATGGTAAGTAGTTATTCTCGGGATTACACTGGAGTTGTAGACGTATTTTTGTGAGGAACAAATGCCTTTATTACGCATGTAGGTATGATGTATATGCGAAAGGGATGTAGGACACTTGCACAACATGCTCGTGATGTTGTTCAGTGACAATTTGATTTCTAGATCACTTTTTTGGGAGGTACAATTGATACAGATTACGCGTACACACACAGACATAGTATTCTATCATTATATATATATATTATGTTCCAGTAGCGATATGCAGCTCTTGAGGAACTACACGTCCGCAGCAGCATTCCGTAAGCAATTGGAGAAATCTCAAGACAAAAGGCAGCACTGTGCCAGGAAAGGAGACATCAAGCTTGAGGGTATGCTGCTACACGGGAGACAGTGGAATGAGCAAGGTGGAACCCAAAACGCCGACAGAAAGAGCAAACAAAGATGAGGAGAGGACAACAATAAACTAAAAACATTGGTCCCGCGACGCACGGCGGGGTTCGTGACCACTAGTCTCTCTTTTTAGCGGAAATGTGAATTGAGGGAGACAATGGTCTCGAAGGGGTGAACGTGGTCTCCCAGCAAGGCTCTGGCGGCCCCTGCTAGCTAAAGCTATGAAAAAAGGAACCAGTGTAGCTTGAAAGAGTTGACTGCAATAAGCCCAGTAAATGCTGGTAACATTGCCAGCTAATGGCAAAAAATGAAGTCATAGAAGACTGCATTGCGAAAAGCTGGTTAAGTCGAGCTTTGGTGGCACACTGTTTGGACAAGTGGTCCAACCTCAATGGATGTATCTTCAATAAATCCTTGGGCTGCGAGTCACTGGAACAACCGGAGAGAAACAAGCACACCACAAAGAAACAAGAAGTGAATCAGCTGTGAAGAGGTGATACAACAAAGGACGAATGATCAATCAGTGTGACAGGATGGTTCCAGAGTGGAGTGAATGAAAAGCACAACAAATTAAGGGAATCATTTGGGATCAGAAGCAGTGAGCTAACCCTAAGCCAGTGCTGAAAAACATGTGCAAATTGCCAGTAGGCTACATCGGTGAGACATCTGCAAACTGAGCTCTGATTCTGCTGAGCATTGTTGGTGTTAGGGGTCCATGCCAAGAAAGATGTCCTGGTAGAGGTTGGAGGTGTTGATGAAGTCGATGAACTTGTCAGCAATATAGTAGAGAATTAATTCATGTGGTTTGCCATGCCCTGAGTCATAGTGGAGACTGTCTGGTGTAGACAGGTTCAATGCCAGAAAGTCTGATCAAGCTTGAGGAGAAGATCGAAGTAACCGCTGAAGTCCAAAGTCGAGGTCAGAGAGTGCAACATACTTGGCAGAGAGAGCAGCTAAGAATTCTTCCCAACCTGGTTCTGTTCCAGCCTTCTTTGTAGGAGAAGCCTCTTTGGTTGAGGCTGCGTGTCTCCTGATGAGTTCAAGTTCTTCTGAAGCGAGTGCAGTTGCAGTCGATGATGTAGATACACCTCGGCGAGGAGCATGTAGTTCCGCAGCAACTTGAGAGTCCGGCTGCTTCACAAAGTCCATGGCTTCAATGGATGTATCGTCAGTAAATGTGTCTTTAATCGAAAAATGAACAGCCAAACATAAAAGTGCACAGCCCAAACACCACGTGGCAGCTGAGACAGCAGAAGGTGGAGGGAAGAAATGAAATGTTCAAATGAGGGGGCATGCAGTGCCATCACAGTAAGCTTGAATCTGTGGCAAAGCTAAAGCTTGTGCCAAGTGCCTTTATATATATATACAGTATTATCGAAGGAAGTTTAGAAGTCAAACTTCCGACAATATGGAGAGATGAAAAGCAGAGCAGGGCAGAGGCAGAGAGAAGAGGAAGATTAGAAG
>Ga0126342_10016792_pt1:2500-12714 | contig 12714 bp, 7 predicted proteins | sample Cyp1metagenome_FD_92528 | JGI IMG/M metagenome (GOLD analysis project Ga0126342, IMG submission 92528) | Coral microbial communities from Lord Howe Island, Old Settlement Bay, Australia - Cyphastrea 1 metagenome | ecosystem: Host-associated > Invertebrates > Cnidaria > Coral ...
TTGCGGGAGCCGCCCAGGCCGGGGCGGACTTAGTCGTTGGAAATAACGATTTTTTCAGGGATGAATCAGCAAAAAGTGGGATGAATCAGGTATGAAAAACCGACAACAATAGGGATGTAGCCAATAAATGTGTCTGAATAATTGTTAATAGTGGGGTGTTTTACGTGTGAAGCAATCAAAACACTGTGGTGCTCCCCAGTGATGTTTGCTGCTTTAGTTTCACCCAGACCATGAAGCCTAGTTAATCTGCTCATAAACCAACTCAGCCAACGAACTGGAGCACCACCTTGAATGTGGATTTAACCAAGGAGATTTTGGATCTTCTAAAGGCAAACATGATACTTTAAGCCCTGAGATGGTCAATAAATGCGGTCTTATACGAGAATCACCCACGATGCCAGTGGATAGTGGAGGTCATAGTTGGAGGGATTTCCTAGGGGATTATCCTTCCTTTCCTTTCCTGTGAATATACTGGACAGTCTTGCTTTGAACATAGCTGGCAACCTTGTACACAGATCAGCCACGAGAGTCGAAATTAGGGATTGAACCATCAAAATGGGGGTGGAGAAAACAGGATGGGATTAAAACCCAAATGGTACATGTCCACTTTCTGAACTTATTAACTTGGGTTATCAAGCAGGTCATGTACTGAGATGATCCTCCTTGCGGATGATATGTGCAATGAGCAAAAACTTGGTTGATTGATGCTGGAGCTTGAAACTTTGCATTAAGCTTACGATTATACTAGTTGGCAGGTCTAGCAGGGATTATGGATGACGGAATATTTTTCGGATAACAAACAGGGGAAGTACAAGTCTAGTCATTTTTAAATATTATTATCGGGTGGACATCCAATTTCCTTGGCTGCCCCAGCTTCAAGGCATCAGTGTTTTTTTTTTTGACCAACAGGAACCCATTATCACCCACAGAAATGGGGACCGCATTGGCTATAGATTAACACTGTGGGAACATTTCAACCCAATTGATCTATTGATCTACTGGTGTTTCTGAAAAATTGGGCTACCCCAAGACTGCTGGGAAACCCCAATTCGAACGTGGCTCATTGCTGAAACGTACCCAGAGATTCGCTATTCAGGCTGCGGAAAACGATCCCAATATAGCTGGTCATAGCTGGCTCACCATCATTTTTTTGGTCGGCATATGAAGTGGTATAGGTTTTGACCCCATCCGATGTAGGGAGAGCAAGAAACCCAAACGGATCCAAACGCTTTGAATTGAACTTCACTCAGCGAACATCTCCACTTTTGCTGGTCAGATGGATGTTTTTTGGGTTGAATTTCCGAAAAGTACCAGGGAAAATTTCCAAGTTTTGATTGTTGAAATCCTTATGTAGACTTAATGCCAATTGTTCCTGGTTCATTTCCAATTTATCTGGTTGGTGGTTTGGAACATTCGGATTATTTTTCCCATCATATTGGGAATTTCATCATCCCAACTGACTTTCACTCCATCATATTTTTCAGAGGGGTGTTTGAGCCAACCACCAACCAGATTATCACCCATTATTAACCACTATTAAGCCACTATTAAGCCACTATTAAGCCACTATTAAGCCACTATTAAACACTATCAACCATCATTAACCATATAATAACCATATATTAACTATTATTAACAGTATATTAAAAGTACCACAGATTATTTACCACCCATCCCATTATTAACTATCATTATTCATTATTCACCATCCCATTATACTAACCAGTCTTTGCTGGTCGAAAGCCTCAAAATCAGGTTGGCTGGCGACATGGCACTGTTAACCTCCGCAACCTCTGCGGCGCCACGCAGTGCTGCCACTGTGGCAGGCAGAAACACTCTGGAAACATGGATATATGCGATTCATATGATGCGACTAAATATGTAGGTATGTGTTAGTACTTCACTTGTATGTACACACACATATATATATATATATATATACACACGTACATATATATATATATGTATATATATATATATGCATATATACACGTATATACATACATACAATATGGGGAAACATATAATGTAAACTCAGTAATTACACAAGGTTCTCCCGGATTTCAGGCCGCGGCGTCAGCAAAGCCTCCGCCTTCGTGCCGCCGGAGCCGCCGCTTCCGCCGCGGAGTCCCCAGGTCCGGGCGCGACCGAAGCCAAGGCGGGATCTAAAGATCTGGGGGGGACCATACTTGGTGGCGAACTACCCACGGCTCGTAAGTGGGTTATAACCCCAGTGATTTACATGGGATAAGTAGGGTTAATCCACTTATAACTGGGGTGAACTAACCCACTTACGATTCGTGGGATGAACCACCAAGTGGATTAATAGTTACCCTCTGGTTCTTTAAGATAGCCATGGTATAGATGGCCCATAGAAATAGATGATTTTCCTATTAATACCTCCATTTATTTGGGGGATTTTCCATGGCTATGTTAAATAACCACATGGTAGTACATGTTCATATATAAAGGTCTATGTTTGGTATCAACATGTATAGAACATCTAATAATTGGGGTACCAAAAAAATTGATCCATTTGACCCATAGCCATATCTAGTGATCATCTATAAAATAGATTTTCATTTATAATAGATATAGCATCATTCATATTCTTCAGAGGGTTTGTCTGAAGATGGGATGTACCCTCCAACATGGCTATTTCAGTCTGGGATGAGCCAATCATCCATTGGAATGAGGGGTAGCCAATTTTCAGACAAAGGCATATATCTTGTGATAACTTCCTGTGGAACTTACCATCCAGTGGGAGGGAGCGCTTTGGAGCTAGGGGTATTCATATTCCCCCGTTTTTACAGGAGCTATGGGTCATAGTTGAAGAAATGGGGGTTGAACCAACAGAAATGGGGGCTGAAGCAACAAAAATGGATATTGAAGCTACAGAAATGGGGTTTGGAGATGAACATCCCTATTCAAAGATCCATCCCAGATAGTAAGAGGTTCAGTTTTGATAGCCCTTATACAACCCATGTATAACTTGGGATCTTGCACATATGACTGACTGATCAGACCATAGTTACCCACTTACGATTCCTGGGATGCACATCCAAGTATGCGGCTCAACGTAGTTTGTGTGTAGGATATTCAAAACATTTGCACTTTTTATAGACGGTTGACCTATTAAAAATGGTGACTTTCCACATCTATGCCTTTCATTTCCTGCTGTAAACATCACCATGGCGATACCAATGGATCCACCCTTTGAAAGGCGCTAAAATCATCCAACTGTTTTCCAACCGTGATAAACCTGAACCAATGGACCAAGGAAAACACGGAAAGAATTGGGTTTTGCTTGTAATTTCACCTTGGGATTGGAGAAGTAGTTTGAAGTTTTATACCATGCAGTTTGTGCCAGTCAAAATGTTATCAGCCCATTCATGCTGTTCATTTTGGAAAAATGTTATGCTTCAGTGCAATGTGATCAACCAAATAATAAACCGTCCTCAATATCAGCATAAATTGGTGGTAAACACCATTCCCAAACGGTAAGTTTATGCCATTGGGTTTATCACAAAGGCTATATATATGGATATATATATGGATATATATATATGGATATATATATATATGGATATATACAACTATATCCCATAATTCTGCCGTTTATTGCTGGTTAAATCCCCATAATTATCGAAAAAGTACCCTCTGGTAATCAACCGTGGCAATGGACAATCCTGTATAAATGAAGGTTTAATTGGGAAAATCATCCATAAATGGTGGCTTTCCAATTGCCATGTTTGATTACCGGAGGGTAATTGGCAAGTATTCCCATTGATAACAATAGTGGCTATTCTTAGTAACCATTACGGAAACCAAAATTGGTCACTTGGATTTTCATTGCTATTTCGTCACGGCACAGTCGTGGCTTCAGCTGGTTCCCAAACTGGTCAGGCTGGCCGTCCAATCTGCAGGCAGGGGCCGTTCTGATTAATAAACCATGGTTTATTAATCCGGGGTTGACATTAATGACATTTCATTTACAGGTCATTAAGTTCTGTCAAAGGTACCCGCAATTCCAATGAATTTTAGGGGTACCCAGACCGTAATTCAACATAGCTACGGTTTCAATGGCCCATGTATAGATGATTTACCTAAAACAATAAAGATGATGATTTCACGACTTTTCCACAAGAATATGTTAACATTTACACTCTTGCAATTAATTTAACATTGTTGTGGAAAATGTGAAATCATCTATATAATAGTTAAATCATCGTCTTTCTTTATGTTAATCACAATGAGGGTAAACCTAGTTTTTCAGAGCCCATTAAGGCCACATGGTCCATGGCACAGCGGTGATGCCAGGCAGTGTTGGAGGCCTGTGTGGCTGTGGTTGGGCCCGACTTAGAACTTAGTTCCTATCGGCCTCGTGATAGGGCTCTTTGGCCATCATTTTAGGGACCTATTAATAGAACTTAATATGGACCTCCTTGATTTGGCACTCACAAATACTTAGAACTTAATAGAACTTGATGTATGAACCATTTTGCATTTCTGTCCTTTTCCTTGATATTGGTATTGCTACTTTTGGGGGTGCAGGGTGGTGGTTGCTACGCAAAGTGTGGCAAGTACTCGCTGCTACTGAGCACGTGGCAAGGGTGCATTTCCACACGAACTGGGTTCCTCATACTGACGACCCTCGATGGTAAATAACCAAAAGAACGCAAGGAAACAGACGTGTGTGGGCTTGGAAGTACCAAAATGATAAGCCACGCATAGCCACTGCGAAATTGCGCAACCTTTCTTGACAGTCGCCTCTTCGGCCAAACTTTGCTTGGGAGTTTTATTTTTGTGCATGGGTCAAGTTATGGGGTAAGCCCATAAAAAACTCGATGTTTCATACACAATTACGAAAAACGAGTGATTTTTTCAGTGGTTTACTTTTTGACCAGTTGCCAAATTATTTGTAGTTGGGATGATGAACCACATTGACGAGCATACTTTTATCATTGATCGATACCAAGAATCGGAACCTTGATCCTTTTGGGAGATTGGAGGAAAGTGATCACCCGTATGGCCTCAAACATTTCCACTGAACTAGCTGGTCGGTTCACCTTTGTATCTTGAAGTGGTGCCAATTGCCAATGATTATTCATATCCAGTTTTCTTTGCTATACGCATACATATTTGATATATTAAGAGAGATAGATGTGTACATATATCATCACATATATATATATATATGTATCATATGCATCCAGGTATACATGTGTACATGCATGCATGCATACATTACACTGCATTACACTACATTACATTCCGCTATTCTACGCTACACTAGACTACACTATGCTACGCGACATTACATTCCATTTCGTTGCATTGCAGTACACACACATGTTATTCACATGCGATTATTTCACTGGATTGGACTTCAAATTGGATAGCTAAGTAGATCTGAACTTCACGACCCCACAGATTTTTGCGACGGATCGCTTCGAATCAGGCTGGTACAATCCCATCCCTCACGCTGCGCAGCGGATTCGAGCGGGGATTCCAAGCGGTGAAGCTGGTAGGAGAAATGTGGGAATGATAGGCTTAAGCTCTGGTAATGTCAAAATAGCTATTGAAAATCACCATTTATAGTGGATTTTCCCATTGAAAATGGTGATTTTCCATAGTTATGTAAACATTTACCAGAGGGTAAGCTCAATGAACTCCAAAAAACTGAGAACTGGGTAAAGCAGTTTCTGGAAATTTGATGGCAGGGGAACACTATTTGGAGGGTTGAAGGGTGATTTCCGATTAGCCAAACTGGCCTTGGGCAGGATTTCTTTGGAGCCAAACTCTGATCAAATTATTTCTCGTGGTCAAATTATTTCTCGTGGTGGACGGTTGGTCCATTGATAAAATCGCATTCCGTTCCTGACTTGAGTCACCCTCTAGTCATCTTACTTGTGCGTTTTACGGTGCGGGAATTTTCGGGAATGATCCACTGGCGAAGTAGAAAACTCATCATCCCATGCAACCCCCAGCAACCCAGCCACCCGGTAACGCTAAAACGCACCAGGCTTGTCGGGAGGCCGCCACGAAGGCCGAATTGGATGGGAATTTTGGGGATTGCTATCCCAAAAAGTGGGAATCCACATATTTGTAAACTGGGAGTTATAGAAGAGTATATATTGCAATATGATTGTGAGTTAGAACCATGGTTAGTATATAATGGCTATTAACCACTCACGTACTGGGGCGCACCCCCGGCCCCAAGCAGAGAACCAGACAATTTTTTGGCCATTTTGGCCAGTAAAGAAATTGTAATCATCTAATTGATGGATTTAAAAACATCGGAGTTACCCTCTGGTTATGACTAACAGTTCGCCATGGAAAATCCCCCAAATAAATGGAGGTTTCTAGCTGGGAAAATCATCTATAAATGGGCCATGGCTTCCATGGCTATGTTAAATAACCAGAGGGTAATATTCAAATATTGATTTTAGTATAGAAAAAATGCAATTCTTTTGAGACTCTTTGTGCGAGCCATACTTTTTTTCAGAACAACTGCGGACGTGGATTTTGAACGATGGGGATCCAACCATCCAATTTTTGGGCGGGGGAAGGAGGGTCAGTTTGGCTGGTGGCTGAAAAGTGTACGATTTGGGAACAACGATGATTTTCATGGACTTTGTCTTTTTTGCCCAAGTATTTGTGACCAGGCCTCTTTTTAGGCCAGAAGTTTGGAATACAAAGTCCAATGAAAGGGATGATCAGAAGAATCCAGATCCCCAAAAAAACCAATGAATCATTGGATGAATTGGATGAATTGGATGAATCATGTGATGAATGCTTATTCCAGTTGCTTTCCATCTTTTCGCTGATGAAGTCCTTCTGCACAGTTGTACAGGCTGGAGAGTTGCCCGAGGTCATTAAGGCGAGAGAAAGCCTAAAATTTGATCTGCCTGGGTGGTTTTTTTAAATAGCTGGGAAGGGGTCACAAAAATTGATAACCACTTGAGTGGGGAACATTTCCTTGAGATACTGTGGATGGAAGGAAGAAATCCTATACTAGTTGAGGACGGTGGAAACCACCTCATTATTTATAGGGTTTCAACCATCCAAAGGTGGTGCAGGATTTCTTGCATGGGCTTAGAATCCCAGGGTAAAGAAGATACCCAGAGGGTAGCTGGAGTTTGGGAACTTGTTTAGTCTGGTTTTTCGGGTGTGCTTTGGTTAGCGATCCCAGTGAGCACTCGGACCACGCTTTTGGCTTGTGGCAGGTAGCACCAACAGTCGAGGGGATGGGTAAAAAACGATGGGTTCCCATCACCTACAACTGGGATTTCTTCTAATGGAATTTCTTCTCGAAAAGCCGTGGAAAAACTTTGCTAAATTGAAACATCCATGGATTCCAAACATCCATGGTATGTCAATGGCATGATTGAAAGGGAAGGGCCTGCCAATGGGATTGGGGGTATACCGGGTACACAATATTCAGACTTCCCCCAATGCCGGATGACGAAGTTCCAATCTTCCCTGGTGAAATTCCATTGCTGCGAGGTCCTTGAATCGAAGGGTTCTCGCCAGGCGCCAGGAAAAAACCACCGTTGATTGGTGATCCCTTGGGGTTGAAGCATTTTTTTTGGGGCAGCCGTTTTTTTTTGTTTCTGGCCATCCTGAGAGTTGCCTAAACATATTGTCCCTGGGAGAAGTCTTTTTCTCGAGTTTCTGACCCCAAAAATCTTGGTTTAGTGGTGGATCCCTGTTCATTTTGGGGTCTGCGAGAGGTTTTATGATGGGATGGGATGAACAGGTGGAAATGATTTCTAATAGTCACCAATCTTCATCCGGAGGTGACGCGAAAAATAGAGATTTTTGGCAAACTCAATACACGCAATCGGAAGCATCCTTTCGTGCCTGGAGAATGCGACAATTAACTTAGGGACATAGAACTGATACAAGCCATTTTCAGACACAAGCAGTCACAAGCCTTCAGTTTGAAACAGTTGTTGGACTTACAATCCCCAATTTGGATCTATATGGATCTACCCTCTGGTGAACTAACATAGCAATGGAAAATCACCATTTTTAATGGGAAATTCCACTATAGATGGCCATTTTCAATTGCTATGTTAGTTCACCAGAGGGTATAGCTTATGAACAGCAAATTTATCCCCTTTTTTTTTGGCACTCTGCTAGTCTGACGGTGGCATCTTGAGGCCTCTTACTTGACATCCCGGTGCTGGTTGACTCATCAATGTCATCAAGTTTAAGCTTGTAAAGCTCACTTTTTTTGAAGGGACTATCAGATTATTGGTTGGTTAAGATCGCCAGAAAGGCGACGCGTTGTTAGACGACATCAAATCCAATCCAAGCCAGACATATAAGTTTCTAGGTAGCTGTCCGTTTTTGGTGGTGGTCATCAGGAATCATAATATCATCTAACATCTATTTGGGACAAGTGATATGGGCCCGGTTCAAACTTTCGGACCTTGGTAGTCACAGATTTTGGCCATGTTCAGTACTGGCCATCACACATGTTTTGAGGTACCCAACTTCAACCCAGACTCATGCCATCTACATTGAAATGATGCTCCGTTAGGTCGGTGATACATTCATGTTTGCATAATACGCATGTATAATATAATATAAAATATAACACTATTCTGTAGCATTAAACAAAAATCATATATCACTACATTATATCTATACATATATGTATACTACATTATGCACACCCCACATAGATAGGTCCGCATGAGCAGGTCCACATCTCTACTCTACTTACGGGCCCTGATATTTTTCTGACTCCATGTAGAAAATGGCTTCAACCCAATAGGGGATTACAAAATGGGCGTCAATGGTTCCTTGATTATCTTGAATAGTCTTGAATATCAATCTGGAAGCGCAGGTGTGGGGAGAGGCAGCACCACCTTCGCCCAGACAGGTGGGCGAACATGCTGCTTTTTGTTTGCTGGGAAATCTTGGAACATGAACACTTTTTATTGTCATCTACTTAAGGACATTGAACGTATTGGGACATTTGAATGGAATCTGAAGATGATTGAACAAAAATCGAAGTATCAATTTGGGATATTTGATAGTCTAAATATTGGATGACTTGGGGGTACCCCTTTCAGAATTCTTGCGATATGAATTGTGATAATCAACTGACGAAGGGTAGTTTTTGTTTTTTTTTTTTTGCAGTTTTTTTTGTTTGACATACAATGGAAGTATATAACGGGAGATGATCATTTGTTTATATAGTTTATATCCACTCTGCATATCATTTTATTAATTTATTGGGATATGAAGAACACTAAACATGGGAATATGCCATTGGGATATGAAGTGAATATATCCGCCATGGCTGTTTCAATACTATTTGATGGTCTAGTTTTGGATGATTTTTTTGGCATCCCTATCTTAGGACACACCCGGATGTGCTTGGTGTCAAAAGTTGGTGCCATCGTCAAAAGTTGGACTGTAGACTGTATATACATACTGGGGGATGGTCATCCCCTCCATTTTCATATATCGGTTGATATATGTATATATATAGGTTGATATATGTATATACATAATATATATATACACATATTTTCAATATATATATATACACATAATATATATATATATACATATACCCAGGAGTGGATCAGTGGATCCAATTCATGCTGGTGGGATGATCAGGGGCCCCCGGATTTTCTTTTTTTTTGTAGCACCATGACACGATCCGGGGGATGGGTAGATTTTCTGTGACGACTGGAGGAAGAAGGAGCTACCAGCTGGGTTTCCCTAGTGAAAAGCATCACTTTTGGATGATTTTTGGGGTCCTCCATGACTTAAGGAAAAACATTATGTATATATATATACACATATATATATACACATATATATATATATACATATATATATAATATGAGGTGAAAACATCCCAGTTCTTACTGACTAATTAGTCCACTTTTTGAACATTGTATAACCCGAAAGTGCGGGAGGCTGTTCCTTTGATATGCCCCAATGCTTTTGGAGATCCACCATGTATTCAACCAACAGCTACTGTATATATGTATATGTACACAAATGAATACATGCACGTAAACAGAGACACAGAGGCACAGAGACACACATACATACATACATACCTACCTACCTACATACCTACCTACATACCTACATACCTACATACCTACATACCTACATACCTACATACCTACATACCTACATACCTACATACCTACATACCTACATACCTACATACCTAC
>Ga0126342_10016793_pt1:0-5000 | contig 12714 bp, 12 predicted proteins | sample Cyp1metagenome_FD_92528 | JGI IMG/M metagenome (GOLD analysis project Ga0126342, IMG submission 92528) | Coral microbial communities from Lord Howe Island, Old Settlement Bay, Australia - Cyphastrea 1 metagenome | ecosystem: Host-associated > Invertebrates > Cnidaria > Coral ...
CAGCGTCCGCAAAAAGGATCTTTTTGCACATGCAGCTGTTCAGGCGCGTCGGTTTCTTGGATTGGGTTCTGATCAGTTAGAAAGTAAGAGGGATTCTCTCTTACGTTCATGAACAAGTGAGTCATATATATATATATATCTACATTGCATATTTGAGGTCTTATACTACTTGATTGATTCGGCAATACCATGGCCCAATGATGGGAACATCGACGTTTACGAGCTTCCCGCACCGCGGCAGCCCTTCGTCTCTGTGGTCTACCTCCATGCGCATCATACGGCACAATTTTAAGCCAAAACACACTAAAGCTTTTTGTTTCACCGGAGACGTGCAGAATAGATTTTGCAGGTATGGACAATCTAGGGTTTTCCCAGGAACATGGCGGATTCGCCGGATCTATGTTGATTTACCACGGGGTCTTGTGTGCTTTTGTTTGAATACTTCCAGCCAAACAGAGAAGGACAGATCTGGGGTCTGAACGTAGCTATCTCAGGAGAGGATAGGTGTAGGATTACCTACGAGGCAAGGCAGCTCCTGCACTCAGTTTATGCTGATGAGGATCAGGAGATTATTGGCACAGTGGGCAAATTGTCCCAGGGCAATGGGCCAGACTGAGCAACATCTCAGACAATCGCAGCTGGCCCCAAGATCACAGCTTCTTGGTGACAGGATAAGAAACTAGCTCCCGCAAGCTTGCTATTTGCTAGTTTCGGGGCTGCCCTCGCAGAGCCTTAGCCCCATGCTGCTGAAGGACGCAGCCGGCCGGCAGCCTGCAGCTTACGTTGCCCCTTGCTGCTTGTAATGACTTCTTGCCCATTACTGCTGGTAATTTCTCCTCTGACGCGCTCCCCCTGCTGCAAGCGGAGTCGGCGGATACACACATAATATAAATAGTTTCGTTTATTTATCACAGCAGGATCACGCTGCAATAAGACGTCCGAAGGTTTAACATCACCTTTGGGCCAGGTCTTGTTATTCTTGAATCAAATACCTTCTAAGAGTGAATGAGTCAAGTCGCAGTGTTTTTGGGGAATTCCCCCTCGTGGGAACTACCCAGAAGTGCTAACCTACCAAACATACAGATACCCTTACGACACCCTTGGGACACCCTGCAACACCCTTCGTCGCATTCGGCCTTGGCTTCTGCGCAGCCATGACTTCGTCCTCTTCGTTAGCCCAAGGTGGGTGGGGACTGGGTGATGACTTCGTGTCCGTGAAAAAATCAGTTTCTGTTTCTTGATGTTCCTTGATGTTACTTGACGCTACTTGATGTTACATGATGTTACATGATGTTACAAAATTATACTTGATGTTTTTGATGTTACTTGGTTCTGTTGCTCCTTCACAGCCTTGGAAGTAATCTCAAACAATTCGGCCTAGAAGGCTGTCTTCTTCTGCAATCGCGATCGAAGGTCTACATCTTTGTTGTGATGTCGAACAGAATCCAATTCAGCAGCCAAAATTGTACCTTCCAAGATTCCAAGACAAATGCATTCGGTTGTTGCCCAGGCCGGCTGTGTGACAAGGGCTGCCAGCGACCTGCTTTTGCGGCCTATGCCACCTGCTGCACGTACTGCCAGGGTCCAGAGGGCCCGCACGTATCTCACCCATGATTTGCGGATCAAATGGGTTTCAGAGTAGACTCTTTTTTTGTCTTGAAAGATTTGAAAGAGTCTTCAGGCTTCCCCTTTTGAATGGCTGATCCAGACCAAAGCCGACAGCCAAAACCAAGGCGCGTGACTGTGCGCAGAAGGTCGAGCTGGTGGGCTACCGAAGAACCAATGAGCCAACTCCAGCATTCTCCTCACAGATTGTGGTCCGAGCCATTTGCGCAGAGCTCTATCGAAGCTTTGACAAGTTCCTTGAGCAAAGAGCTTTGAGCTTTGGTTTGACATTTTGACAACAGACATTGTGGATCCTGGTTCTTTGGCTGCAGCGAATAGGATTTCGATGGCTGCAGATTTTTGTTGATTTTCAGAGGTTTGGCCGTATGGATCCCTTTGCCCTGGTGGACTGGTGCTACGAGGATGGGCGCACAGTGAGTATTGGGCGAACCAAGACCGCAGCAAGACAGCAACTCCACTATGAATTGTGACCATTTTTTTGTCTCCCAAACAAGACCCTGGTACAATTACACCAAACCGAAGTGTCCATGGTCTCCACCTCTAGTAACTTGTGCTGTTTCCTTATTGTTTCTTTGCCTCTTGTATCCTTTTGCTCTTTTACTTTTTTATTTGAGGTGTTCACGGGCTTTTGGGTTTTTGGACTCAAGATTTTTGACCCTATCAGTGCCTATCAGGCATATGAATCCAGTCTGGGAACACAGTTGCAAAACGATGCCCTATTCTGGGAATGGCAGTGGTGACAAGATCCACTTCCAGGTCCATCAGCATTGCTGCTTCCATGGTTCAGGAAGGAGGGCCACAAAGTGCGAGAGGGGAAACAGTAGAAAGGGATCACATGGTCCAAAGATGTCACAGCCGAGTGTTTTCAACTGCTTCTGAATGTGATGGAGTTGCTTAACCAATGCGATAGACCCCCGGGCCCCAGGAAAGAGTGCTAGAGGCTGTAAGGCTGCGACTCAGAATGTAAGGCCCCGATCCATACCATGGACCCAAAGGCCATCCGTACATCCCTAAGGGATATGATCCATACCCATTAAAAATGTCAAGTCGTACTTGTGCCAGGCCACTTTAGTATACCTTCGCAATAGGTCCGGATCAAACCTCTTTTATGTAACTCACTCGTTCCATATGTCCGCATCACCGCGGAACGGTCCATACCCATTTTTTGAGCCACATCCAATAAGGCTATATTATATATTATATATATTATATTATATATATAATTTATACTATATATATATTACATTATTATATATATATATATATATCATATATATATATTTATATTATATTATATTATTTTTATATTATATTATGTTATATTATATTTTATTATACTATATTATATTATATTATTTTATATTGTATTATATATTATAATATAATATAATATTATATTATATATATTATATTATATATCATTTTATATTTTACTATATTATATTACATTAAATTATATTATATTATATTATATTATAATATATTATATTATATTATCTTATGTTATATTATATTATAATATATTACATTATATTATCTTATGTTATATTATATTATAATATATTATATTATATTATATATACTACAATTAATGATACTGTATACAAGTATAACGTAAGAACGTATTAATTACACATTAATATATACATACCTACGACATTACATGACCATATATGTAGAAAAAGTCATAAATAAGATAAATAAATAGATAGATAGATAGATAGATAAACACATAAATTAATTAATGAATGAATAATTTTTTATTAATACTAATGGTGATGATGATGATGATGATGATGATGATGATGACAATAATGATAATGATAATGATGATAATAATAGTAATAATAATAATAACAATAATAATAATAAATATATATGTGTATACAAAGTCAGTTGTATACCATTGAACGTGCCACGCTGTCAGGTGCTGGAGGAGAATTTGGGAGGCCTCGTCCAGTCCACCTTCTGTGGAGATGCCACGGTGCCTGTGGACGCCTTGCTTTCGGGTGCGCGGACCATCTCCCCTGGGCTGATGCAAACTCAGCCGCAGCCGATACCTTTGCACAAACGTGGGGAAAACACTGGACAGAGTCTTGGAGGTGGACTGAGGTGGCAATGGATTTCTGTTTCGAGTTCTATTTTTGAAATGGAGATTTGATATTTTCATTTTCGGCTTCTTGACCTCAATCCTACCAATCTCGTGAGGGTCAAGCTCAGTGAAGGATTGTGGCGCAAATCCTTATTCATCTGCCAGAAAGTCAGCAAGCAGCCCTGAATCAGTTCACCTACGTCGACGCGAAGCGCTTTGTGACTCCAGTGCGGAGATTGGGTGTTTCTGGTGGCACAGCGCCTTTCTTCAGCTTGGAGCTGGCAGCTGTTGAAGGAAAGCACTCAGGGGATTATTGGATCGGCAAAGACTTAAGCCGTGCCATGGATGAAGTGCACTTCTATGAGAAGGCCACTGGGTGGAAGTCGTGAAACGTTTTGAATGTTGAATATAGCATTGTTGATTCTGGTTGAATTCCTTACAGCCTTCATAGATCTTCTTAGCGATTTTGTTTGCAAATGGTGGGCTCCCATGTGATTTTGGTTATGGCCTCAATCACCCAGTCTTAGCTCATCTTTGCAATCCGCTAGACCAGTCTCGAAGATCGCTGCTATGCCGTTCAGGTGAAGAGCCTGAGCAAACATGCAAGCCGTGAGATGCAGGCTCTATACAACTTCATGTTTCAGTACGATGCATGGCCTAAACAGATCTAAACAGGGTGTGGGAACGTGTGGCAACGGTGGCCAAAGGGAACTTCTGCTTGTCGAGATCAATGCTGGGGAATTCTGAAAATCAATTGTCGTCAAAATAAAGTATGGCAACGACAAGCCTGCGAAGACGTGATTTGATTTTGCTGGCATCGCAAGCACTGAAGCCGAAGGAATTTTGAAAGTAGACATGTTTTTGCAAACTCTTTTAAAGACCCTTCACTTGACAAGTTTTAAAGACGTAGCAGTAAAAGAATGCCGAAGATTCACTTCCCCGGTCGAAGCATCATACAGTTCTGCCGTTTCTACGCAAAGTATTTCAAAGTACAAATCATATTATGGTCCTGTTAGATCCAAACGGCTTGGCCAACCCTCGTTCTGCCAAAGGATGGCATTCTGAAAGCCACAGAAGAAGGGGTTGAAGGTGGTGGCGAATTGGAGCTTCTGGTGCTACAGAATATGAGACACGGGAGGAAATCTTTGAGATTACTGGACATTAAGGTTGGAGAGAAGACCCTCAGGCTCTCATTTGGCTGGGAATTAATGGATTGAAATGAATCTTTTGCCCAGTTTCCCAGAGTTTCTCAGGCCTACAAGATAGCCTTGTCCTCTCTCTC